>MDTA01088739.1_pt1 | contig 307058 bp, 389 predicted proteins | sample 811151 | NCBI WGS metagenome assembly MDTA01 (sample SAMN05326648, study PRJNA326480) | marine metagenome | isolation source: seawater | place: Indian Ocean: South | collected 2010 | reverse complement strand
TTTATCGATAAATAAAAATTCTGTTTGATTAATTCTTTAAAGTTTGTTAGTATTGAATTATATTTTAACCAAGCTTTAAGGTATGTAATGAAAGTCACAACTAAAGGGAAAGAAACACGGACTTCGAGCGGAGTTGCCTCGACAGGTTTCACTATAAAATCTAACGCGCACGCTTTTAAGATATTATCAAGCAACATGTATTCAAACCCACGACACGCTATTATCCGTGAGTTGTCTACTAACGCACTTGACGCACACGCGATGAATGGCAACACCGACAAGCCGTTTGATGTGACCCTCCCGACTCAGTTTAATCCGGTATTCGTGTTACGGGATTACGGCCCGGGATTGGATATGGACAATGCAACTAATCTCTATACCACATATTTCGACAGCACTAAAAACGACAACAACGAAGCCGTAGGCGGCCTTGGTCTTGGATCCAAATCACCGCTTGGTTATACAGACATTTTTAATGTTGTGTCTTACCACGAAGGCAAGGCGCACCATTTTGCCGTAATTATTAATGAAGAAGGCCTCCCGTCTATCAACCATTTGGGCAGCTCGGACACTGACGAACCGTCAGGTCTTGAAGTTTCTGTTCCGATGAAAAACAACGAATCTTCTGAACGTTGCCATTGGCTAGCAGAAGCCATTGACATTTATATGTGGTTCCCTGAAGGTTCTGTTAATATTGTTAACCCGTCAGCGTACGATGACCGTCTTATTGATGAAGATATAGCTAGTATCGTCCAGGCAGGCAAAGCAGCGCTAGAAGAAGCCGCTGACTACGATATAGTGTCGTATTCTACTAACATATACTTCAATGAAGGTAACGGTAGGCTGAATTATCACACCTCCAAAGTACGGATACGTAGCTCAGGCCTTTACGCTCAAATGGGACCTATAATTTACCCAGTAAGTATGGACCGTTTGGTGCTTCCGAACAACATGACTTTAAACGCGCCTGACTCCGCAGTAGTAATGAAGTTTGGTATAGGTGAACTTACGATTGCACCTTCCCGTGAAGAACTCCACTATGACGACGAAACAGTCTCTGCCTTAAGTAAACGTGTATGGCAAGCAGTTAACAACACAATCACAAGTATCACAGATGCAGTTGAAGAAATACAAACCATTGAACAAGTAATTGAAATGGCTAAGTCTGGACTGGAACTTGATGTACCCGGCGGTACATATGCAGCTCGTATGGCAAGTATGGATTTTCGTTCGCTATTAAGTGATCGTGTTCAGAAAATCGTTGACGCTCAGTATAATCCTATACTATCTGTATCGACACTTTCTTTGGAGTCTGCGCGAGTAGCGCATAAGAAGAACAGGTACAGTATTAACCTTAGCATGTCAATACCTGACTTGTTTGTGACACATGGTACTATACCTGCAGAAGATGTAGCTGAGGTCAAACAAGCGCTTTGTCGTGCACGTATGATGAAAGCCGATAAGACATTTGACGTTGTCTATACAGAAGTAGTACACCGACACATACTGGACAAAGTTTACGAAAATTATTTGGAATCTGACCAAGCCGACGAAGTAGTTGAAGCGGTTGCTGAACTGCTAGGTCTTGACCCTAGCGATGAATACTTTGACGAGACAGATCTGCCGTTGGGTAGTCTACGCCCGCGACATTTAAAGGGTTTGGTGGATGACGGTTTCGAAAACTTCAGTACTGCTTATGCTTTTGAATATGATTTCGGCAAGTCGTGGACTCGTACTTGGACAAGTAGCAAATTTTTCAAAGGCAGTGTGGAGATTTTGGTTGAAGACAAGCCCGGTCATGTGAATGCTTGGCGCCAATACGTTAAGGAAGAACGCGCTTACTACTGCAACATGAGTATCCTTGCAAACGAAAAAGACGCTAAGCTAATCAAAGCGTTCCTTGATGCGGTTGGCTTAGAAGTATCACATTACGGCAACGTAAGTGAGTTTAAGCCTGTAGCTTATATTAAGGAAATCAACAAGCGCGATACGTCTGCTATGAATATTGGTGTCCGCCGAGTGCGCAAGGACGGCTCGCTAATTGATTCATATTTAGAAAACTGGGATATTGTTAGCGTACATTCCGATAATACGTTGTACGTGAGTATAGAGGCAGGCACACTGGGATCACCGTATTCTCTTGAGACAATGGAAGCGTGTAGCAAGTATTCTGATCAAGTCAAAGAGCTAGTTAACAAGGCATATACGCTGCCGTCAGGTGACCCGGTTTCTAATATATTGTTTTATACAGCAAGCCAAAGGAACGTGAAGGCCATTGCCAACCTTGAAAATTGTTTGTCTATTCCGGTAAAAGACTTCCGTGATAAAATATCTGAAATGGCAGTATTGGATCACAAAGACTACATCGATTCTATTAAAGGTGTATCGTCTGGCGAATTAGCTGGTAATATGCCGAGCTTTATAATGGAAACTATAGAGTTCATAACGGATTTTTGTCCTGAACTTAGATTTAAGATAGATGACGATTTCACTAGTAAATACGTCAACAAGGTCTTAACAATTACGTCAGCCACTACGAGCAACACTTACAAGTTCTTAGAGGCAGTAATTGGTAAACAAGACTTCCATGCTATTATTGAAGACGAGTCTTCAAAAGAAAGTAAAATGTTGCGGGACGCCAAGTTCTGTGGTAAAATCGCTAACGTTTTCGCGACACCGGTACTGTATTCATTCGTGCGCGGCTTGAGACTTGCGAATAATAACGCTTATTCGTCTACGGGCATTTATGACTGTAGTGCGTGCGAACTAAAGCAATATAATGGCCAGGAGCGCACGGTAAACATACCGGAAGTTTCTATCAAAGAAGCGCTAAGACAAGCACGGAATATAATACGAGATCAGGTAATAACTGATACTAACACAGGAGAGGAATAATGATATCGTATATCATACGTGAAGATAGTGTTGTCGTTTTCGTAGACGGCAAACAACACATCGTTTCACAGAGTAATCACCCGCGATTTGCTGGTATTGTAGATGCCATTGATCGTGAAGATCACGAGTATATTCGAGAGAATATAAACGTTAAGGACGCAATAACTCGTGAAATCACCGGCGCTTGTGAAGGTCGTGTAGAAGTAACCGACTCACAAGTATTGTTTAACGGGGCAGTTGTTACCAACTCAATCGGTAAGCGTATCCTTAAATGTATCGAACAAAAGCTACCGTTCAGACCTCTGATGCGCGTCCTGGACAATATCATGGAAAACCCGTCTCGTACGGCAGTTGAAGAACTGTTCTTGTTTTTAGAACATAACGACTTGCCAATTACAGACGACGGTCACTTGCTTGCGTACAAAAGCGTAACGGAAAACTTCAAGGACCGTCACACCGGTACTATTGACAATTCGCCCGGACAAGTAGTGGAAATGCCGCGTGAAGAAGTTGATAGCGAACGTGAAAGAACATGTTCATCCGGTTTGCACTTTTGCGCGTTGCACTACTTGAGCACGGCATACGGCTATGGTGGCCAAGTTGTTATCCTTAAAATTAACCCACGTGACGTGGTAAGTATTCCGTCGGATTACAATAACTCTAAGGGCCGCTGCTGTCGTTACGAAGTGTTATGCAAACAAAACAAGCCTGGCGACGATATTCTAGCTCAAGGCCCAGCAGTAGTTGAGACCGAAGCGGTTAAAGATATCGTGAACAAGACTTCTACTGAAGTATATAACACTGACGGTAGCGAGTTTGTTCCTGAAGAACGCGGATCAACTGTACACTTTGAAAAACCGGTTGAAGAAGTACCGGAAGAAGTAGTTGAAGAAAAGCCGGCTGAAACTGTTACCGGGTATAGTGTTCCTGGCGAATTACAGGTACCGACTGTTACTGATGAAACCCATCCGTTTGTTGGTAAAAACTTAGCGCTATTCAGTGTATCTGGTACGTTCTATAACGGTCGTCGTTACGTTGAAGCTAAGCTTCCTATCTACGTTGCATTAGAAGATGGCATGAGTTTAGACGATGCTGCTGAAACTCTAATAGAGTGTGAAGAAGCTGTTCGCTACCGTGTCTCTAACTTCCGTGTAGGCGCTAAGCAGACATTACTAGTTAGACGCGGTGATGGTCCTGATTCTCTTAATGTTGAGATTCAAAGCACCGGAAAGGTTAAGCTTAATAAACACGTTTCGTTTAATGGCGTATGTGTTGAAAGTACCGAAAACGGTAAAACTTTGATTGGTCTTAACGTCGGAAGCCCTGGCCGCTTACAATAAAACACGCAAAAGAAGGGGGCTAGTCCCCCTTAGTTCATAGATAAAAAGAATAATAAATTATGGATACTTTTGACACACAGTATTACGAGCTTCTTCTCCATTTGGTGAATGTAGCTGAAGAAAAACCTTCATCCCGTCCGGGCATGAAAACAAAGTCGACATTCGGGCATTCCATGTCAGTTGACTTGAGTGAATCCTTCCCATTGACCACATTGCGCAAGACTCCACTTAGATGGATATTTGAAGAAACAATGATGTTCGTGCGCGGTGAATCACAAACGAAAGTCCTAGAAGAAACCGGTATTACTATTTGGAAAGGTAATTCAAGCCGCGAATTCTTAGATAACAAAGGTCATACTGATTGGCCGGAAGGTGAAATCGGGCCTGGTTCCTATGGTGCCCTGTGGCGTGCGTTCCCCGGTAAGGACGGCAAGACTGTCGATCAACTTAAACAGCTTGTAGACGGGCTAAAGAATAACCCATACGACCGCAGACACTTAATTAGTGCATGGCATCCGCAGTACTCGGTGGATTTTGCTGCGCTACCCGCTTGCCACATATTACAGCAATATGATGTAACGCCTAGCGGCAAGCTAAACAGCAACTTTTACATGAGATCCAACGATGTGTTATTCGGGCTACCGTTTAATATGGCGCAGTACGCGTTCATGAATATCTGTATTGCTAAACTCGTTGGACTTGAACCCGGCAAACTCACTTACATGTGTGGTGATTCGCACATTTACGAAAACCAGTATGCTGCGTCTGAATACCTACTGTTACAGACAGAGCAAATGGATATTCCGCCACCGCCGAAACTAGAAATTACAAAAGAGCTAAACACATTAGATGACTTTGTAAATCTCAAGTACACAGACTTGCAGCTAACAGGCTATAACCCTAATCCGGATATACCGGACAAACCAAAGATGGCTGTTTAATAGAACACACTCGAAATTTTTGACTAAATAGTATTGTGACAAGGACAAGACGATCGTTGTTTGCGTCACACTACAATTCACTAGTCATTAGATATGTAAGGAAAATCAAATGTCATTTAATAAAACTAAAACAGACCCAGTTCTGGGCGCTAAAATCCAAGAACACTTACTTGCGAAAGGTGTAGCAACTCCGGTTGTAGACGAGTTTCTAACAGTAGAAGCCAAAGAAAAAATATCTGTACTTGAAAAACACTTCTTTGAAATTTGGAAGAACTTAGGTATGGATATGACAGACGACAGTCTGTGTGAAACCCCTAAGCGTATGGCTAAAATGTACGTGTTGGAAACAATGTGGGGCCTACTGCCTGAAAACTTTCCTAAGTGCACCGCCGTTGACAATAAAATGTCGTATGACGAAATGGTTCTTGAGTGCAACATTAACGTTCAGTCTAACTGTGAGCACCACGGTGTAGTGATTGACGGTCTTGGCTATGTTGCATATATGCCGAAAGACAAAGTACTGGGCTTAAGCAAGATCAACCGTATTGTTGAATACTTTGCTAAACGACCACAAATCCAGGAGCGCTTAACTGAACAGGTTTACTACGCGCTACAATACATCTTGGGCACTGACGACATCGCCGTTGTTATTGACGCGACTCACTATTGTGTTAAATCGCGCGGTGTTGAAGATACTGGATCTAGCACTATGACTAGCAAGTTAGGTGGCCAGTTCAAAGAAAACCAAGCACTGCGCCAAGAGTTTATGTCTCTTGTAAACGCGAAGCGCATCAAGTAAGGGAGGCATTATGGCCGAAAGTACAATGTTCTTGTCGAATATAAGCGTTGTGGACCATGCTTATATTGACGACATGGGTATGATTATAGGCGGATCCTATAACCCTAGCTTTTTAGTAACCGGGAAAGTAACAGACGACGAAAGTGTAGTTATTGATTTTAGTACCGGTAAAAAAGCACTGAAGAAAATAATCGATCACGACGTCTACGGATTCGATCACAAGCTGTGGTTGATAGAAGGTTTTAGTAACGTGTCTACTGTTACTATTGTGTCGTCTGCTAAGCGCGAATACCTGAATAAGCAGTTTCTGGCGATCAGTGATCCCCGTCTTAAGCAGTACATGGAAGAAAGCGAAAAGACTATGTCTATGAGAAGTGATGTTGTTAGAATTACTTCTAGAGCGTTTGAAATCGATGTGCCGCGCGACGCGATTAAATGGGTGCAGAACCTTAAGCCGAGTAAAGACCTGCAAGAAATAGTAACCGAAGCACTTGTTGCCTTGCTTGAAGAAAAGCTACAGGCCGAAGCCGATTACGAAGTTTCGCTTGAGTGCAAACTAGAGGTCACTGAGCATGTGTATAATCAACATGTGCCTACCGCACCGTTTAGATATACTCACGGCTTAAAGTTCTCTACGTCTTGGGGATGCCAAAATATTGCCCATGGGCACTTGAGTTATATGCAACTTATTTTCGACGATATGACGAAGACTATTCGTCCTGAATACGTAAATGCAGTTGCCAAAGAGTTCGAAAATGTAGTGTTTGTGTTTAAAGAAAATGTCATTGCACACGACGATAAACACATCACTATTCAATACAGAACTAATCGCGGCCATTTCCGTGCAAAGTATAACTTGAAACGTTTTGATATTCGCTTGCTTGATACTGAAACTACGGTTGAGTATCTCGTAGATCACATCTCCAAGTGTGATGCTGTGCAGTCACTTCTTAAAGAAGGACTTAAAGAGCTATACGTTAGTGAAGGACTATCCAAAGGCGCTATGAAGCGTTTCTGATAATCCAACACTGTAATAAAAAGGGGCTTCGGCCCCTTTTTTCTTAAATATGCTTATACGAAATAGGAAATCTTTATGCCAAATCATTATGGAATTAGCGTAGTGGGTGCTGAACCCGGACAGCCACCAACATCCGGTGGTCCTACACTAGAAGCATTTATGTTCGATACATTCGAAGACGCTGTGCCGTTTATAGCTAGTTATGAGCCGCCTACGAATTTCGAAGTGTTTCAGACATGGAACCGTTTCTCTAATAACCTTTTCTTTGAACCCGGCGACCCGTTGACCAATGGCGCAGGCGCGTTTATTTACAACTCATCAGCAGACCGCATACAGTGCACGGCTAATACTACCCAATTTGTTGGATTCTCAAGCCCAACCAAAACCCGTAACGTGACAATTGAAGTCACAGTTGGCTCTACCGCACAAGATGATGATGCGCTGGCTGTTATTGTTGCCCATGAGCCTTACACTAACGCCGAGGGAAATCCAGCTAGTAGGTTCTTAGCCGTCATGCGACACACTGGCGGGTTGGTACTAGGTCAAGGCGCAGGTCAATATTATCTGGTGTGTTTGTCTTATAATGATCCTGATTTTACCGGGGGCGGTTACTTACCTCTCGGCAGTCCGGTAAACTGGAACAACGGCCGTAATTCAAACAACGGTGGCTGGGCATCAAGCGGTAAAAGTAGGATTCGCATAGAACGCGAGGGGCCGGTGATACGCACTTGGGCAACACCGTTTTTAAACCAAACATTAGCTGCGATGTCGGAGATAGATCCTAGTGAATACAATCCTAACAGCATTATCAACATTAACACCAGCAATTATCCTGAGCTTGCGTGGGTAGGCGCTAATGAGTTGGCTTTTGGCTATGGATGCCAGTCCCAGGACGATGCATACTTCGCAAATATAGAAATAGAAGGCGGCCTGCTAAACGATACTATTTTTGTGGCGTCTACTAACAGTGTTTACAAATACAACTACGACACAGGTGAATGGGATATTGTGGAAGGCGAAACTGTGCAGAGTCGCTTAGGTAACCGCATCGATATAGTTAACCCGAACACTGGTAAAAAGTACGTCGTTGACATAAACGGTAACTTAATAACTTAACTTTTATACTAAAGTTTAATAGACTTATCAGTAACTTAAAAAAGTGTTAAAAAATATACTTATTGGTCTTGATTTATACTTTCCGGCTTACTACGCTTAGAAATAACAAGGGTGCTGTAATTTTTGCAGATTAATTACATTTTTATGCACCTAGGTGTTTGGATTCGTGCACGGCTATGTTATAATTATTTATACTAAAAAGCAGTAATATAACTGTAGTCGCAAGAGACTTTCTTGCGAGACTTAGATAAAAACTATAACAGAGCCATGCATAATAATAACAATAATACGGGCTTGTCGTGTGAATCCTGGTACGAAGAACATCGCCGTACAATTAACGGGCTGTATAGCTTGGATTCAGGTACGGCCTTTTCACAGGAGTTATACGGTGCATTATTTAAAACGTGCGATTTTTTGCCGGTAACCCTTGTAACGGACTATCACGAAAACGGATTTAAGAAAAACGACTTGTTAATTCGCCGCTGCGAGTTTACGGGCTGCTTTTTCACAACCACGGTTTTGAGTGATTGTCATATGAATACTGATTTTGACGTCGACTTTGTTATACGACTAAATTGTAGTAACAAAGTGTAAAAGGACATAAGTATATGACACCCATCAAACAAAGACTTATCTACGTCACGTTTCAAAAAGAAGGCATACACTGCTACCCAGCTGCTGCTACTGATCCAGAGTTAGCAACAGGCGACTGGAAAGACGTTAGTTTTCTTGCTCATCCACATCGACACATCTTCCATTTTAAAGTCACTATTAGTGTGACTCATAATGATCGTGATATCGAGTTTATCCAGTTTAAGCGTTGGTTAGAACGCTTATATAACGGTACGCTTGAGTTAGATCACAAAAGTTGCGAAATGCTAGCCGAAGAATTAGGTGAAATCATACTCAAGGAATACGGGTACGACGGTGTTTACCTAAAAGTAGACGTTAGCGAAGACGACGAAAATGGCGCTGTGCTGGTGTGGGGTGATAAATGAATACGATTTTTATTGTCCCTATTGAGCCTTTAGAAACGCGATACACCGGTGAGTGGTATGAGCATTTACCTACTACCCTTACTCGGCAAATTACTGACAACGAAGCAGAATACCAAGTTCGGGTTATTGACGGTGATGTTGTGTCACCTAGACCAAGCCCAGGCGCATTCTTAGACTTCGCAGCAACCAACATTTACAAGTCATCTCAACTAATTAGTATAGCAGAGCTATTCCGCGATGGTGAAGTTAAGCCAGGCGACAAGTTCCTGTTTACTGATTTTTGGAATACGTGCGCTCTACAACTGCGTTATATGAGCGATCTTAACAATATTCCGGTTGAGATACACGGGTTAGCACACGCCGGTAATTATGACCCTAATGACTTCCTAGGGCGCATAAAAGACGGTGACTGGGCTAAAGCTACAGAGCAAGCATTTTATCACGCATACACGAATATCTGGTTTGCAACACACACGCACTTGGATTTATTCAGTGACAACGTGATGGGCAGCGGTTTTGAAGATTCAGCTGACAAGCTACGCATAACCGGCTGGCCAATGGAATATATGCACACGATGAATAAGCCGTATATTAAAACGGAAAAGAAAGACATTGTGTTATTCCCGCACCGCTTAGCACCAGAAAAGCAACCCGAAATATTCGACATGCTCGCTAAGCGCATGCCTGAGTATGAATTTATCAAGTGCCAAGACAAAGAACTTACCAAGCGCGAGTATCACACACTGCTCGCCGAGAGTAAGGTTGTCTTCAGCGCAAACTTACAAGAAACGTTAGGGATTAGTGGACCTGAAGGAATGTGCTTTGGTGCAATTCCGTTGGTACCATTGAGACTTAGCTATCTTGAAATGTTCGATCCGGAGTTTACTTATCCTTCGGAATGGACTACAAGCCTTGAAGCTGCCGAAGAACATGCAGACGACTTAGTTGCGTTAATACGCCACGCGGTGCAGAACTACGGGAATCTTCAAACTAAACTTCAACATAATAAGAATAAGATACTACGCAATTTCTTTTCAGCAGACGCGTTATACGCAGAGCTGTTAGATCTCTAAGGCGCTAGGTATAAGGGGACGAGATATGTCGGACAACAAAAAAATCACATTATCGGTATTGGTAGAAGACGACAACGGCACTACTAATGCCAATACAGTGATCACAGAAACAGAAGATATGGGGTACGAAGACATCCACGCCGAACGTGTAGGCCATTTTATGGACTTCATTATTCAGGTTGCTAGTGTGTCAAATACTGACCCTGAGTACATGGCAGCTATGTTTTCTACTGCTATGATGAGTGTGGCCGAGTCATCAAACGCTAACATTAGACTAGTGTGTGGTGAAGGAAAATATGTGGATGTTGTTATGGATGAAAGCGATCCAGAGTATGTAATGATTTACGCAGAAGATGCGGTTCCTGCAGACGGCGTTGCTGAAGGCATGGTGCCAATCGGTATTCAAGGCGAGTACGACGAAGAAGACGAAGGTGTCGACTTAGACGCTGCTGGCCGCGCCAGTATCACCCCTCCTCACAAGTTACATTGATATAAATAGTCATAAAGAAGGAGTTTCATACTTCTTCTTTACTTGACTAATTTATGGATTTACTGTAATATGAATACTAGAAATAAAAACTATGTTGACCTTTTTGAAGGAGTCGATAAGAACGAGAATTGGCGCGCACTAAACCAACTTATTGTTGAGGTTGTGGGCGAAGATTTGACTGAGGGTCAAATCATCCGTGACTACTTAAGTGAGTCACTGGGTGTAGAGACCAGACTGTCGTGGGTCGTTGAGACCAACCTTAATGCCAAAAAGGCATGTTCACGTTTTTTATCCGAACTTAAAGAAAGGTGCAAAGTAGAGGGTATGGAGTTGTCTGCTCATAGCAGTGTTCCTAAAGAAGTCAACTACGTGATGAGTTATCCTAAAGAAGACGGTGGCCCATTCTGTACGTTGACATATTTTAGTGACAAAAACCCTATCCCGGTTTGTGGATTTCAATTTAACATAATAGGCAACTTTGCCGAGCCCAATAATATGGAGTAAACAATGACGTCAGCTGCTGAGTTCGAACAAAATCTTCAAATAGGACAACAGTTCGAAACAGAAGTTGCGGAAAAGGTTATACGCTCCGTATTAGCGCCAGACGGGTACATAATACCCACCCATAATTGGCAAGTAGATCAAGGAAACAATAGAGGGCCACGCATACTTCTGCCTAGCGGCGGTAAAGTAACGTTGCCTGATTTCTTTGTGATCGACCCAGTTAACGGCACCAAAACGTTAATTGAAGCCAAGTACAAAAAGAAAGCCGCATATGTAAACGGGCACGATGGATATTGCGTAGAGCAATACAAATGTTGGGATTATCAACGCGCTGCCCGTTTAATGGACGCGACCTTGCTGTTTTTAATCGGTGACGGTACCACACAAGAAGTACTGTTATACGATCCTTCTGAAACCGACACCTATACTACCCATACTTTTAATAATAAGTTTACCAAATTCAAGCCAGTTGATAACTGGGTGTTTTTAAAACACAAAGGAACCAAGGTGGATATCAAATGAAATACGATGGATGTGACACATGCGCTTCGCCTGACGTAACACAGAAAGTCAAACTAACAACTGCCCGCCGTCGCCTTGATGATGCGCTAATGTACTGTATAGAAAATGCCACCCAAGAGGTAGCAAACGTGCGGTTCGTAGAAATCGGTACTTCTGTTAGTATTGGTAAGTTTTTCAGAAAGCCATGGTCACTTGGCATATGTAAGCGCCGCATATATTTAGACACTTCTGTGATGAGACAGGTTATTGCCAACCTTGAACGTGTTGTCCGTTTCCACGGCGGCGCCCGCGCACTCGCTGACTTGTACACTAAGGCAGTAGAAAAAGAAGATCCAGAAGTAACGCGTCGGCTAATGCTGTACTTCCTTTACTTAGGTTCTCTCGAGGTGCCAGTAAGCAGAAAAACTGCTAATCCAAGCCGCTTTGTCAAGTTAGACGTGATGGTCTATAGTCATTTAGCTGGCGTAGACATGTCATCTAATACCGCAGCGCTTGCAGTAATCAGTGGTGACTATGAACCTTTAGTTGAACGCACAAAGTACAAACTGGGCATAGCATGATTACCGTAGAACCTCAACGAGGGCTTGAGCTATTATCCGGGATAAAATACTTGATTCATCAGCATCCTGATATGGATATTGTGCAAGCCTCCATACCGCCGGAAAAATGGGTAAGAAACGGCCCACATCACGCGACCGTTTCGGTGGAGTGTTTGTTGTTCAAGCGAGGCTCTCATTATTCAATTATACCGATACCTACATTAGGTGCATTATTGCATTCGTCAGCCGCTAAGCTTCGTTGGTATATTCCGACTGCGCCGTTACATGAAAATGTGAAATCATGGCAGCCCATGTTCTTCGACGTTCTTTGTAGTGTCAATGCAGTAGCCAACGGGAAGTACTACTTCGCCAAAGATGGCGGGTTCCTTAAAGTCAAATTAGACTCTCTTATACATCGCTTAACATACAAGCGAACCGCCACTTATGTGCCGAGTGAACAAGTGTGTATGAATTCACTAGCAAATGACTGGACTCCGCTTTTGATGAAAAGAATGGAAAAATCAAAGGCATTTTCTACTTGGGTTAATATTTCTTTGGATCTGTGCACGTCGTGGTAGTGGAAATTCCTGACTACATTAGTATGACATGTGACTCGCCGGCTGAACCGTTTTATATGACTGCCAGGCGAGCATTGCGTAGATTCGTAATATCATACGCTAACCGTATAGATGGTGATATATACGAGGTAATAAAACCAATACCCGTAGTTGACGGAACGAGGTATATGACATCGTATATTAAACCCGTTCATGTTCGTGCCATGAGTTACTTGTTTGCTAAACAACCACTCGAGGACGGCATATATGAAGTAAGCGTGTTGGGTCTAATGAGCCTGTATAACGCGGTTGATGCTTCGAATATATCAATGACCCAGTCCCCTAGGCCAGCGATCATTCCGTCTGATCTCGAGGATACAGCGAATATCATATACTCGGAATTTTTGTCAGACATGTATAATGATCAGAAAGAGGCGTGTTATCGTTACGAGGATATGGGGATTAATCTCAAGGATTCAGTAAAAACTGCGTGTGATAAAAACCGAATTCGATTGATATGCAATCATAGCGAATCGTTTAGGACCAGACTCAATGAAATGGGATATGTTCGAATCCAGCCCGGCTCTGGAAAAGATAAAAGAAAACCGGAAAAAGATGTTAGCTGATATACTAAGATCAAAAGCCGAATGCGAGGTCGGCCATGTAAATGCGCCTTCTGTCCAGCCGTATATTAAAGATATGCGCGAGCATGCTTGTGTGTATCTTTTTGAAAGTACCTCGATGACCAACCGCTTTCTTAATATGTTTAGAAAAAATAAACGTTGCGAGTATGTAGTTGTTTTTGTTAGTGTATACAACATAACAGGCTTCGTTCGATCGTTTTTGCAAGAATACACTCATAAGAAACCATTGAGTGAATACGATGCCGAAAAGCTTGTATTGGCACTAGTGTTGTTCAGTGCGCAATATGAAATCATGCGATATCTGCCTAGCATGCCTGACTTGAACTCACCTAGATTGACACTCAAGAACGTCCTGCGTGAATATGAAAAGGTAGGTGACACGGTTAAGATAGATGCAGCTGAGTTGGCACTAGCAAGGCTCGAGGGCTATACTTACTATCAGCGACTATGGGATAACGTATAATGGCAGAACTAGACAACACCTGGCAAGGAGGGTACTTGGACCACTTCACACGCGCTGAAGCGTATACCAAGCGAGTCGTACGCGATATTGGTGGAGATACCGTATTTCTTGACAATAAAACGTTCATGATAATTACGCCTGAATATATCTTCGTACAAAAGGCACATTATCCGTGGTACGCTATGCCGTGGCAAAAACCAAAAGTTTATGCAAGTATATGGGATTGTCCTGACACTATCGGCTTGTCGTTTGCTTCAGTGTCATCTAAGCTGACAATGGCTATGCACATGTCAATGCCATCCACTGATTCATCGAATAGCTTCAATGAGTGGTTTAAGTACGCACGTACTGATACTAAAGAGTTGAACGACAACATACGGTTTTTCGACAAATTTTTTAAACTGGCATCGCCTCATTTTAAACGAATGTCTGAATTCGTCCCGCTTACTGAGGAAGAGCAGAGTATTAATATGCTCTATGCCAGGCAAAATGTTCGTCCGCCGTGTGTTAGTGAGCTTAGACCAAAGAAGCGCCGCTGGTATTGGCCTTTTGATTAATAGGACATTATAATGAATCTTGCAAATCCGATAGATTTGACTAACGTACATATGCATGGTGATGTGATGTACGGTGCTGAGATGGATACCCAGTGGGCACTCGCTGATGCAATGAACCAACCAATATTTCTTAATGAAGTGACGTTTGTGTTCTTTCACGAGGCTGGCATATTCGTGCAATACCGACACGATAGATGGTTTACTAACTCGTTTAATAAAGCGAAAGTGTATGCGGCCAGCTATAATGTAGACGACCCGCAGAACCCTCGGCCTGTGAATTTACCCAAAGCAACGTCATACGAGATATCGGATATGACTAGGCAGTTAGACATCCGAAGAATGTTCCTGCGCAGGTCTGAGTTTGCCAAAAGGTGGCGCAAGCACTTTTTCGACAGCCCGACAGAGCTTGACAAAGAAGTTAACTTTTTCAACCGAATATTTTTGTCTTTGTTGCCTAGATGTGAGCTAACGTCTGACCTTCGGCCCCTTACTGAGACAGAGCAAGCACAAAATGTCTTTTACGCCAAACAGAACTGCGTGCCTAGTATAGTGAGTGGTTATGATCGAACATGATGAGATTTACCTTTCTAACGGGTATTTGGAAGAAGATCCGGATAACAAGTATAAGTTCTTAGTGCCGTCACCGTATTATACGAGTGGTAGAGAAAAGAACTTTGCCTTACTAGGATCCAAAGACAGAGAACTTATTAACCCGAGTAATGGTGACGAGTTTCTTTCTGAGTATAAGATCCTAAGCGTTGCTGAGTTCGAGGATGAAGAAGGCAACAATGGCTATGTGCCGTATACTGTGATGCTGTACTCAATTAAGGACACTATCGCAGAAAAGTCTGTATCGAATATGCTTGGTCCGGGTTATTCCCCTGACTTGTTTACAGAGTTTACCAGGTTAAGCTACCGCAACCTTTATCCGGTTTACGCATGGGCACTTTTTAATGATCAGGTTCCTGAAGCCAAACGAATAATTGAAATGGTGGAAAGAAAGGAAATTAACGACGATTTTTTTGACTTTATTAGCCAAACGGTATTGACTTTTAACAATAATAAGTTATTATCGTATGAAGAACTACAAACCGCGGCATCAGTACTACGGACGTTTGGCACTTCGCCAGATGTACTAGAGATGCCGAACCAAGTTATACAAAGGGCAAGTGATGTCTTCACGGAGTAATATCAAGCTGATGCGACTAGAACAGGCAAGAACTGGCATGCGTAAGATCCAGTCCGACGCGAAGGAGTTGTTAGACGGACTCGAGCCTTTCAAAGATTACTACGAGTTTTTTGATTACTGGCAATCAGTGCTTCCGACTGTGCGCACCCTTGCGTTACGTCACGCCGCTTATTACCTTTATACAATTGGTCGCCCGCATTGTGCGCTCAACTGCGTAGACGATATGATATCCGATCACTATAGAGTAAAAATATCCACACTGAACCGGGTGTCATCAAATACAATCGCTATAACCACCTCATCAACCCTAACTGAAATTAGCCTTAAAGTCAAAATATCCGATAAACACGATAACAGTGATCTCTTTAACGTGTTAGGCATGCGTGGCTATGTACCTGTATTGGAAGCAATGTTCAGTGGGCTAGGTAGTATTGCACGCTACGGACACAATGGGGTGGTGGTTGTGTTAAATATAAACAAAGATAACCCGATCACTAGTCACGTAGTAGCCATGTCGGATGACTTTTTTGCTAACAACCTACTACATGTAGCGATGGAAAAATTACAAGGGGTATCTGACACCCGTCAATTACGTGAACGGATCGGAATCCCAGCAAGTACTTCCCGACGTCTATACCCGTGGGGAGAAGAATTCAGTTCGAGCATAACTCGCACGGACGAATACGTCGAAGAGACGCCAACGTATAAGTTGGTTTAATTAAAACAAAAACCTATCCGTGGAGGATATAATGTCAAGTAAAAAACACAAGTTAGCTGTCGTTATTGGCCGCTTTCAACTGTTCACCCAATCTCATATGTCAATGATCGAAGAAGCTTTAGATGTAGCGGATAACGTCATCGTATTAGTTGGGTCCATCAACCGATCTCAAAGTTTGTCTAACCCGTTTAATTACGAAGAACGCAGAGAAATGATCCGTAAGTCATTACGTGGTGATTCACTCTACCGTGTCGAAATTAAAGGTGTGAATGACTACATGTACGTAGAGTATGACTGGGAGTCTGAAGTTCAACGCGTTGTCCACGAGCATGCTCAACGATTACGCATTACGTCGAACAAAGACATTGTCCTTGTGGGTCATATCAAAGATAATACAAGTTACTACCTGCGCTCGTTCCCTACTTGGGATATGCATGATGTCAGTCTTCTTAACAACGGCGAAAATGCTACCGAGCATCGCAACCGTTACTTTAAAGAAGGCACGGTAAGTGATTCACTGCCAAGCGGTACAGTCGGCTTTTTAGAAGAGTACAAAGATGGCGAAGGGTTTGAATGGATGCAAGGTCACATCGCTGGCATTGAAGAATTTCAAGCACCGTATAAGGACTTGCCTTATGGTATGACATTCCAGACAGGCGACGCGCTAGTAATCAACCGCGGACACATTTTAATGGTAGAACGCGGTCAACATCCGGGCTATGGTCAATGGGCTTTGCCAGGAGGCTTTAAGCACCCAGGTGAATGGGCACGGGATTGCATTTTGCGTGAGTTGGAAGAAGAGACTCTAATAAAAGTAGGTCCTAAGGCGCTGAAAGGCGCGTATAAAGGCAAGCGGTTTTTTGAAGGCCCTGGACGCGACGATCGTGGTGACTTGAGTACCCATGTTGGTTTGTTCATCCTAGACGAAGACAAGCTGCCAAAAGTGAAAGGCGCTGACGATGCCAAAAAAGCTCGCTGGATACCTTTCGCGCAATATCGAAGAATGAGCAAAGTCTTGTTCGCTGACCACTATTTCATTATCGATCAGATGTTGAAGAGCGGTTACGGCACAGGCTTTACTTTATAGGCGCAGAGCCGGGGCATGGTGCCCTTATTTTAAGAAAACAACAACGATCCGTGGAGGATACTATGAAACAAATACCATTAATTTTTAAAACTGATTCGTATAAAACTGGTCACTTTGAACAGATGAACCGTGATGCAGATCGAATTTACATTTATGGCGAAAGTCGTTATGGATTCGATAACCTAGTATGGTACGGCCTGCAAGGTATCATAAAACTGCACCTCACGGAAACGATTACTGTCGAATCTGTGGAACAGATGCGCCGCTTTACTGAAGCGCACGGCACGTCATTTAACTATGACGGCTGGATGGACATCGCAGTTAACTTTGAAGGAAAGCTACCGTTTACCATTCGTGCATTGCCCGAGGGTATGGTAGTACCTAGTAGAACGCCTGTATTTGTACTTTACAATGAAGGCGGAAAGCGCACTTCGTGGCTTATACCTTATTTTGAAGCATTGCTTCAGCGAGTATGGTATCCTACGGTAGTTGCGTCTAAGGATCTTGAGAAGTATGCAATGTTACGCAAATGGGCCGAAAAGTCGGTTGATGATGTTGATGCCTACTTGGCGTTTGCATTACACGACTTTGGCGCACGCGGTGCAAGCTCTAGCGAAACGGCAGCAATCGGTGGATCGGCTCACCTTATGGGGATGTTCCGTGGAACTGACACATTAGAAGGTGCTTGGTTTGCCAAAGAAGCATATGGTCTAAACGACGATGTCGCCGGCTACTCGGTTAACGCTATAGAACACAATGTAGTTCTGTCGCATGGCGTTGAGAATGAGTATAATCTGTTTAAAGATTTAATTGACATGTATTTGCCTGCCGGAAAAATCATCAGTATCGTGAGTGACACTCGTGATATAGATGCTGCGGTTGATTGGTATATTGCCAATCAAGACTACATTGCTGACCAAGCTGCCAAAGGCGGCGAAGGCGCCCGCGTTGTAGGCCGCCCTGACTCGGGCGACGCGATTGAGGTTCCGGTAAGAGTGGTTAAAAAGCTCATTAAAGGCATGAGCAAGTACGTCACTAAGAACGACAAGGGTTACCTTGTGTTGCCTAGCTGGATGCGTGTTATCCAAGGTGATGGTGTTGAGCTTGAGCAAATGGACGCGATCCATACTTTGCTTACTGACGCTGGCATCTCTGCTGAAAACATTATATTCGGGCAAGGTGGTTCTATGTTGCAAGCGCACGGTCGTGATGACGCGGGCTTTGCGATGAAAATGTCTGCGATGGAAATTGATGGCAAAATGGTTAAAACAGCCAAGAAGCCAAAAACGGATACTCGCAAGCACAGCCGTGAAGGTTACTTTAAGGTTGCGCGAGACGAAAACGGTGACATTGTTACACTAGCTACTGATGATCCAGAGAACTCTGGCTTACTAGAAGTTGTGTATTCAAATGGTGAATTGATTAGAGATATGACATTCGACCAAGTACGTGCCAACTACGAAATCTACGTTAATAAGAAATGGAACTGTTAATTAGTTCAAAACTGTAAAAAGGCTGGCCATTGTGCTGGCCTTTTTCTTTTAATGTCTTGCTTTGGATTATCATTGTGTTAGAATGTTCTTGAACAATTTAAAACAAGGTAAAAGATGATGCGCAATTTAAAGCCGTATACGTGGAAAATCATTTTCGAAAGTGTCGCTGTAGTGGCAGGATGGATAATACTAGGTCTTTTGAACGCTCTTGCTGCTGACGTGTTCTACTTCAACGAGGGTGTGGCTCAAGACTTACGTGTATCACTCGGTGTGGTAATCGGTGTAATGATACTAGTGGGCTCGTTTATCGGGTGCATTGTACTTGCGACTACTTTCCCGCGCTGGCGTTATTATAAAGAAGTGTTTGAAAAGGGTGAATCATGAAACAAGAAATGAATTATGCTTTGTTAAAACGAGTAGCGTGTGCGTGTGCGCTTCTGTTGTGTGTCATTTTTGGTTGTGCACTACAAATGGTAATCAACGGCACTGAGCCAGTGTTTGGCGGCGTAGTCCTAGTATTTGTAATGTTGGTGTTGCCACTGACTGTGCTAATGCTGCGAATTGCTTTCCGTAAGCAGGAAACCTTGAAGAAAGGCGCATGATCTAGCGCCACAGACTTCTAATAACAATAAGAATAATAATAGGAGTAACTTATGCAAAATCACGAAGAGGCTGTGTCTACGAAGCACACAGACTTTGTTAAATTATGTCTACGGGTCGCTTGGTTCGTAGTTTGTAGTATCACGCTGTACGCATCATCTATGTCATTATTGTCGGTGGTGATGGAAGTTGTCAGCGCCCAGAGCTTAGACGCAGTGTTCGTTCGAACGGTCGTCGGTATGCTTGTATCGGTAGTCTTTATTTTTACAGTTTATGTGTTGTTCCAGGCCATAATCGGTAATAGAATGCGAGAGAAGACCGATGCAACAGAAAACTCTAATTGATGTAGTTATTACCCTAATTGGGTATATTTCGTTTATTGTTGCTGAATACTTTTTAACATTGGTAGTGGTTGACGCACTGGCTACGGTGCCTGACCCTAGCTTAATAATAGTATTCTTACTGGTGCCGTTTGTGTGGTCAACATATGTTTGTTCGCAATATGCGATTGATGTGGTGTTAACTTACTATAACTCAAGGAAAAGGAATAAGAACCGATGAGTGGGATCACAAGCAACAAAACAGCCATGCTGATAATTCGTCCGGTGTCATTTATATTGGCGCTAGTTGGTATACTTTTATTAGTGATAGGCTTTTTTGCTACACTAGAGGGTATATCTGCCTACGCTGATTTACACGGCGTGCATCGCATGAATATTTTACCAGCAATCATGCTTGGCGCACTGGCGTTGACCATGTCGCTTGCTTTAATGTTGTCTGGATGGACAAGGATTTATTCAAACAGAAAATAAAGTTGAAAATAAATCTTGTTTGCTCTTTGAGTGTTTGCTATATTAGTGACACTTAGAGAGCAAAGCGAGATTTAAAAATGGCAGAATTAACTAGAACAGATTTCCAAAAAGCTAAAGAAATTTGCAAAGCGCATGGCGTAAAAGGCTTCCGTAAACTTGCGCTGAAACGTCCATTGTATATTGCAGGCAAGCAATGTATTAAAATCGAAAACGCTCAAAAACTCCTCATTGATTTACACAGTGCCGGGTACGGTATCCGTGACTACCAAACTTGTTTTGAGCTTGCCCAAAAAGGCATGCTTGATTGCGTAACTATCTCTTTATAAGGTGAATGACATGGCTTCGGTAGCAATCGATCCTAACACACTTGTCGGTAATGATATTTCTCACAACCGCAGCACGTGGCGTGTCACTAACTATTCACCGTACGATGCTGAAAAGCTGCCAAACTTGGTGCGAGTTTGCGAAGAAAACGACAAATTCCCAGGCGTGTTTACCTGCGCGAAGGTCCTAAAAAGCGGCGAAACTTCAAAGAAAGTCGCTAATTTATTTTTGTGCTTTACAGATGGAAAGTCATTTGTTAAAATGATTTAAAATAAAAAGACCTTTAGGACATTTATGACAGCTTCTGTTGAATGGAAAGAACAGCACCCGGGCGTACATCAAGCCTCATGGCAACAGTTACAGGACTTGATGCCCGATGTAGCGCTGCTAGTGGCTAAAACGTTCGTTGACGATCCTGCTTACTTTACCTGGGACGTGAAAGTCCACATGCTAATGCCCGGGCAGTACCCATGTATACCTAACTGGCATTATGATAATGTTCCGCGAGTAAACAACGTGCAAGACTGGGACAGGGTTAAACTCGACAAGCCTATGTATTTGTACCTTAGCGGTCATCCACTCACAGAGTTTAGGAAAGGTGATTCAATCTGGACAGTGCCTGCTGGTGAATGGTATCGTTTTACGCAAGAAGACGAGCACCGCGGAACAGTGTCGGAAACATTCACCTGGCGTGGGTTCATACGCGCAACACATAAAGACATCCTACCTGCCAACAAAGCAGGCTCCAATCCACTTAGGCGTCACACTCAAGTATACCTTGACGCTGCAAACTTCAAATGGTGAAACACTATGGTTACATTAACAGAAGTTAAGCAAAAAGCAAAAGAGAAAGGCATCGAAGCTGAATACGTGTACAACAAAGCGCGTAGCTGTATCGAGGTTATCATGCCTGACGGTTTCAAGTACAAGTCACTGTCAGACTTTAAAAAGGCACTGCTATGATGCTTTGGGGCAAGCCTGCAGGCGTTATGTTGCGTCTGAATACTGAGGCTGACTTAATCAAACTGATTAACAAAATGGGCGTTCATGACGAACACACATTAAACATTGCCGGTATCCATCTCAAGTACAGGCAAATGACCCCTGAAGAACTTGCCGAAGAAAAGCTCACGTATGATCCGGAAATGCCGGAGAACACCGAAGTATTCATGGCCGAATACGGCCGCGGTGACTTTAACATCATTCCTATGTTTGACAAAAATCAGTTCATGACTTTTGACGAGCAATTAGCAAAGCGCGAGCGCGGGTACGTGTTCAACCTAACACCGGGCACATACGACCTCGACAAGGACATATACCCTAGTTTCCCCGTTGTGCTTTATGCTGTGTTAGACAATAGCTACGGACGTGGTGGCAGCTTGACTATTGAAATTTGGAACGTGTCACCGATTGACAGTATAACAACTGTTGACGACTTGCAGCGTATCGAAGACGAGCACGGTGAAAAGTGGGTCAACAATTTAGACACAGCCATTGAGATGCAGAAGCGTCTTGAGGCAGCAAGGCAAAAAGAACAAAAACAATGACAGTATATTCTGATGAAGACATGAAGCGCATCGTGGATGAAAACATTCGCTTGCGCGGTGAGTTAGCAAGCTGTGAACGTTTGGCAGCTGGCGGCGTTTATTACACGTTGGAAGAATTGCAACACTCGCGCGATCATTGGGTGGTAACCGAAATTGCAAACTATGAAGGCGGGAATATCCGCCCAATTACTGCCCGTGCACTGAGTGCATTCGCTCAAAAAGAAAAGAAGGCGTTAGTGCTCTCTTTACTTAAGGATGGTACAATAACTTCCGTTCAAGCTGCTGATATTATTAAGGGGTTAGAATGACAGTTTCAATACAAGACAGGTTAGAATACTACCGTGAGCTCCAAGCAAACAACGACCCGAGTTTATTGCCTACAGCTGAAGGATACACCCGTGCATTTGATGGTACCGTTGTTCCTGAACGTGGCGAACCTGCACCGTGCGGTAATGAAACGTATTTCGACCATGATTCAGGCTATGCGTACCGTTGCTCTGCTTGTATGGCGGTTGTTGGGTCTACGGGTATGCCTCGTGAGTGTTACAACCTCATGAAGACTATGGAAATATTACAGTCAGGAAAGAAAGATGTATAATATGATTATGCCGATGTTTGTGCGTTATGGATTGCCTGTTATTTACTCTATTATTAGCACGCTGATAGCTGCATTCGTAGTTGCTGGCCTGTTATGGGGCTTGGCCTCCGAGGAGTCTAAAGTTCAATTTTTCACAAAGTACAATGACGGAGATGTTTCGTTCTTGTTCTTGTTGGCATGTGTGTGCTTTGTCGGTGTGTTCGCCGAATTACTTGGATATTTTGGAAAACTATTAGTAAAGGTTATAAAGAAATGATTGATGAAAATGAACTAATTGCAAAGTTATTGCGACATATATTGAACGACACGTCTGGTACTACCATTTATGATATGCGTATGATACTAGAAGACGGTGAAGACCCGGAAGGGTATGAGGCTATTGTTTTTCAGCCCGATGCGAGTTTAGTTCCGGTAGATGAAATGTGTCACGATACATTTATTGTTATTTCCTTTACTGAGCAGTTAAACTCTAACGAAAAGGTCACCACGGTTACTGTATTGGGTGAAACAGACGATAAGCCTGTGCGACATGCTAGTGACGTATTGCTTGGTTACCCTGAACAACTTTTCACAACAGACAGCACAAACGGCGGTTTTACCGAAGTGGGCGAGTTGTTTGATCAAATAATGATTCGATTACATACCCGTGAAGCTTCGGAACAAGATGCACGTCGAACTGGTACATTGAAATTATTTTCAAACTTATAGCCAAAAGTCTTTACAAAAGATAAAAGGTTGTGTATCTTATAATTGAAACGTTAACTTAATAAGGTACACAACTATGGCAACTTCAAAAGAAATTATCCACTCTATCCTTGATTCAATTACTGCGCCTGGTCCACTAGAGCGCGTATCAAGTGACCTTAATAAACTAGTGCTAAAGGTGCCTAGTTCATTGAACCCTGGCACACATGCAACATTTGAACTTATCCGTACTAATGTTGAGTTTAACGTAGTCATTAATGTGCGTTCAACTGTGTTCAATAACGGCGAAGAAGTTCGTAATTGGGTTGTTCATAACGACGTTGACTCGGTTGATAAAAACATCATTGACAAATGGTACGCCGCTGAAATGGCAGCTACTGTCAACGAGATGAATCGTCCGAACGACGGCATCACTGAACTCAAGCGCTTTTATCAATCAAAGCAGGCATAATATGAAAAGAAAATTTACTGAACTAACGTTCGTTGAGCTAGCGGCAATTGCCGCTAGCGTCAGTGTCGCTACTGGTAAAAATGTACTGACGACTGGCGCTGACGCAACATGCGAAAAATACGGCTTACTATCCGTATATGAAGCGCGTGCTATTAACCTAATACTTTGCGCACCCGACTCGCTGGAAGTTATGAACAAGCTCGTCGCACATATGGGCGACAAAGCTAGCACGCTCACACTCGGATCACCTGACGTGTTGTGTGACATATTTTCGTGCCCGGACGTTGAGCTCGACTACCTTGGTAGGTTCCTGTCAAATGTTGCCAACCGTGTTAGGTCTCTCGAGGAGCAATACCGTGACTGATATAAAAACGATTCAGGACATAGCACAGCTAAGCGTACATGACTATTATATCGTTGTGGAGCGCGAACCGACACCGACTATTCACGTTATTGCCCTGCCGGATGATATAAAGGGCGGCCAGTATTGGCAGTTACGTTCGTTGCAATCATCGCATAAACGCGCACTAACACATTGGTCCAACCGATATTACAACGCTAGGGATTTTGGCAGTGTTCACTTGCGCTTTTCAAACTCGTGTGAGTTTATGAACATCCAATATGCCGTTGAACATGACCATAAAATGTATTCTTTGCATAAAATAGTTGTACATGAGTCAGTTTGGCAGTATTATAAGAATATAGGGTTTGACTACAAAAACAAAGCAGTTAAGCACTTGGAAGAAGTTTTTATAATTTTTGACAAATAAGGTAAGTAATATGAAAAAATTTGTTGTTGATAACATGAAAATTGCACGCGCAATGCACTTTATTAAAACTGTTAAACAAGCTTATGCCGACAACGGCGTAACTGACCAAAACGCAGTACTTGAAGTTTACGGTCGTGCTGTGCATATGGTGTTCAGTGATGTAGCGGTTGACGTTTTTGAAGCATTGATGGTTGATCCAGCTACGCATAATGATCCGAATAATTTGAACGCTGAGTCAAACGCACTTGCTCAGTTTTATCACCAACTAGGCGCTCACGCTCCGTTTTGTGTGTTCTTTGAACCGTTTGAAAGCTTTGTAACAGAGCGTTGCGGTATGAACGCTGCGACGTTTATTGACACAGTTCGTATTGACTTAACTGAAGCGAAGCTTGACCCTGTAAGCTTAGAGGCACAAGCTGCTGAAGAAGCAGAAACTGACGAGGCTGAAACTAGTGTAGTCCACTAGTTTTAAAGCTAGTCAAAAAGGTAGTGAGATTGAAAAATTTCCTACCTTTTTTCTTGACCTGAATTTAAACTTATGTATAATTAATGAGTAACGTTTAACGACATAGGCAATTATCATGACAGCGAAACAACGAAAAATAGCGGCAGATATATACGTACCCGCGGTCGTTACCAGCCTGATTTTGGTAGTAGTGACGTCCGTGTTGTTGAACATTGGTTTTATACTTTTCTAGAAAAGGTGACCGACTATGCGAAAACTATTAGCCGCTGCCTGTATATTTGCAGCAACCGCACAAGCCGAGGTTATAGAAGTGCCTGCCGACTTTAAGGACGGTACGCCTATCACTACTCATACGTTCATGCAGCGCGACCCGGCAATCATAGATAAGTTCCTCCGAGTCCACGGTTACCTATGTGTCTATGAATTCGACGGTGGCGTGCCTATGTGTTTCGGTAAGCAAGCACTCGAACTCAAAGACGGCAAATACCAGTTCAAAGACGATGCGCCAGTTTTCAATTTTCCGGAAACTAAAATGACGCCCGGACTGAAAGCAATGTACACAAGTAAAGTGTGGTCGTAAGTTTTAAAAGTTGTAATTTTGTGTGATCTGTGTATACTAATCTTTAATAAACCAGCACGAGATAATTATGAGTGTCAAACCACAAAACTGTGCCGCCTATTTCGAAATAGGCCGTTCGTATAAAATGGACGGTATGAATTACGTTTGGATGCGTAACCTCATGTTTCGCTGTACCGGACATACCGAAACTGGTTCTGCGCTGCTCAGTGTGCTATACGTTAATCCAGAAAATCATTCCGACGGATCTGCTCTTATTACTATCTTGATTCAGACAGAAAACCAAATGAAAATGTTTTCAAGAGTGACGCATAGTGAGTATGAGTATAAAACGGTCTATGGCATGAACCTTACTGAGCTCCACTCCAATTTACGAAGCCTGCTGGGCTATCCTGTCACTGAGGTTCTTGAAGTCATGCCTAAGTCAGCACCGCTTGCTAATTTAAAAACAGGCAGCATGTTATCGGCAGTATACAGGCATCGTCCCGTCATTATAACATTTGATGTTTCTAAACATGGTCACATAACGCCATATTACAAGGTTAAAGGCTCACTATTCCGACGCAAAATATTCGGTAACATTGCGCCTATACCAAAGGTACCGCCTTCCACCATGGGCGAAGTTATGTTTTATATCAACAATACTTTCTCAAAAGTAGTAATAGCATAAGGACACATATGGAATTTTATTGCAATACCCCCACATGTAACGCCGGACTTCTTAGTTCAGACCCAATGCAAGCGCTACTTGGCAACATAGTATGCCATGAATGCGGCAACCCAGCCGAAATAAGTGAGCACGAAAAAGAAACTGCTGCCCTTGCGTTAATTAACATGGGCACCGGTTCGTATAAGCTTGGGCTAGGATCACCGGTAGTATACGTTGTGGACGACGAGTTCGGTAACCCTGCTATGTCGGAAGGCACTTTTATTTGTACCCACGACAACACGTTTGTATTCGCTACGGCGTATGGCGAAATGGATAAGGTTGACTCATCCCGCTTAGTGTCTATTACGTTAACTGAAGAAGATTACAACAAGTGCCTAAACGAAATCACTACTGTGTTGTCTAGTTATTTGACAGGAACTCCCATTGATTCAATTACAGAACTAGCACGCGGGATGATACAGGATAAGATTGAGTTCAGGAGAACGATGTGATAGAGTACGTCGGGTACTTGTTTTTGTATTTTGCAGGCGTTTTCGCTGCTGCTGGCGTCGCATCTCATCACTTGTACTACAACGTTATGACATTTGAAGAATGCGTCAACATCAGCCCCTGGCGCTATCCGATTGGATTACAGCCTCTCATTATTCCTTGCGTTGTAGTATGGCCTGTCGGGATGCTAGTGTATCTGGCGCTTAAAGTTGAAAACAGGTCAATGGCGACTATATTTGATACTGGTGATTCTCATCCTTATGCCGTATTGGGTGTTATGACTATCATGGTATTAGGGATCATGGCCTCTATAATAGTTGCCTTCTTCGAGTAAAGAATGATGGAACCAATAAAACTCACAAAAGAGATTACAGTCGACGCGTTCGAATTGCTAGACAAATTGGATGCCATATGTAACACTACTAATAACGACGAACTGGTTTCCGAATTGAGACAATTCGCAGCAACCCTTGCAGTCGACGTATCGCGCAAATGTGACGACGTGGTACGGCTATCAGGTAGATCAACTACTTTTTATGACAAAAAGGCTAGTGAGATGAAATCGCTATCCGAGAAATTATTATTGGGGCCAAACAATGTTTTTCCGAAATTATAGAAAGGCGCAACTTGAATTTGCTAGAAGTATTTCGCCGGATACACCGCATGTGCCTTGGCACTTAACCTCACGGACAAGATGGCTGAAGTCCAAGCTCAACTGCACAGTGTATTTTGAGACTCGGACGTTCTACTTAAAAGACATCAAGCGCCGGCATTTTTGGCTTTCGTATATGATGGACTATATTACATTTGTCCTTGCTTGGGGCGACGAGGACGAAATTGGATTCGCCGCTCACTTTAAAATGCTGTTGGTGATAATGGGTGGCATAGTAGTCCCGTTTACTGGCATTATGTACGCTCGTGAGATGAAACGCGAACTTGCTAAATGGAAAGTAAAGGATGGCGAAGACACTTTCTTCGCAACGCGTTCGCTTGAGCTATACTGGTTCCCATCAAACTCACTTGATATTCCGCCTACCTACGAGTTTAATGTTAAAGAGAAGTATAAGATGGGCACTGTGGGCTGCCAGCACTGCTCTGGTTTGTGTAACAGGGATTTATCCGGTACAACAAAGATGATGTGCCGAAACGATAACTGTCATTACGACGAGCTATCTCCTAAGAACTATTATAGCACATATAAAGGGGTAAACACATGATCGCAGCGTATCGGTATTTTAATACTGAGTTAGGCATGTGGCAGTATGTCGACTGTCGCCAAGCAAGTTCAGTAAAGGACTACGAAGTCAAAGCCGTATTCGGTAATGTTGACGCTTATGGTCTGCCGATTATCGAAGGTAATCGCTATGCGTTAATGATCCCTGAAATAGGCACGAATGCAGCATACGGTGATGTATATGAATGTATTGTGCATGATGAGCACGTGGATGACATACCGGCACTAGTACCAGTCGATGGCGACTTTTCCGATACGATTGTCGTGCACGTAGACGAACTAACGAAAAACTTTGCGTTAGTGCTTGAAAGTGACACTAAAACCGTGCCTCTGCGGGTAGTATCAGACATGGCGTCTGCATTAATAACCGCTTGCGTTGACTTAATTAAAGACGACCACTATGACGCTGCTGAATACATGATGAGTGAGTTTCTTGCAGCCGAACCCCAGCGCCGCAAGTATATAGAAGCACAGTTATCAGACGGTTCTGCAAGTGCGCGTTCTTTTATTGACGAGATCAGCTCACTACGTTACGCACTACACCAAGCAAAGCTTGCTATCAAAAACAGCAAGTGTCGTGAAGAGTATCTCAAAGATGAACTTATGCGTGCGTCACGTACTATTATAGAGTTAGAACACACACGCATGCGAATGTTCAACGACGAAGAAGTATGGATATATGATCCTAAAGGTGAAAACATAATTAGTTCGTTAGTGTGTCCGCTAACTATGCATACGTCAACGTTACAGGACATTACTAACGTGGCAGTTGACCGTGCATTAGCGGCAAAAACGCCCGAAGAAATAGAGAAGTTACGCAACGAAATTGAAACAGGAGCGTTTTATGACAACCATTCTTGATATGGGAAAGTTAACAAATAGTGTTGAGGTGGCTAATGATGATCACGGCCCACACAAACATTTAAAAGTGATGATTGGCCTGAATCCGTTAGATTATTCTACCACATCGTTTACTAAGGTGCGCAGAATTAAAGTGCCTGAAGAAAACATACATCAAGTCGCCGACGTACTAGAAGACCTTTTAAACTGTGCCATGAACACTGGCGCAAATGCTGTTCAAGAACAGGTAAGACTTGCAGAGCTCGAACGTAAGAACGCGCTGGAACGGGGTTGGTAATATGTTTCACCGCTATGAGTACGAATACGTACTTGATTTCTTAGCGACACTGAAGCTTGAAGGCCATGATGTAGAAGTACTGAGTTCAGCGTACCTTACCAATATGATATGGATAAGTTTTTCACTACAGTACTCTGATTCAGGCACACTTATCTTTAGTCTTAAAAAGAACAGATTCGGTTTCGGGTTGTCTGTATCTGACTTTGACAAATCGTCGCTAGTGGCAGTCTCGTCCCCACCACCAGCTATTACTGATGATATTTCAGGTGTTAAGGAATTGCTTGAGGAAGTAAGAAAACGGTTACCCGACCCGCGTTAGGCCGGAACCTCTGTTTTGAAAAGGTCGTCTTCACAGTAAGACGACTCTTTCGTCTTCGTGTTCAGATAAATGCGCCAAAGCCCGTTTAATACCATACCAGATATGACGTCACTATTAGGGTAGAGTTTGTCTACTTGTATTGTGTATGAATTGAATTCAAGTATATATGGTAAACGACAGTGCGGTGTGCCCGCAAATAGGCAAAGTTGTTTCATAGTTTGTCCTTTTTTATTTCTTTTAGTCTACTATTAGTGCAACCCTAAGTAAACCTTTTCTTGAAAGTGAAACTTTCTCAGACAGTAAATATGATAAAACAACATAACGGGGCAGAATATGATTCATAATGTTCGAGTGTATACCTCGCGCGAGCTGGCTGCTGAAGAAATAGACGAGTTGATAGACGCTGTGGATTACGTTGTAGACGTAGTGCCGCGTGAGTTCTACGACAGTGAACACAATATGCAAGTGAGCTACCTTAACGTATACGATCAAGAAGAAGGTGACTGGGTATATGAGATGTCAGTAGCGCGTATGCTACAAGACACAGACGCACAAGAAATCATCGAAATACTAAGTGAGTTCCTGGATGCAGACTTTGACTTAGACGCATCCTTTGAAGAAGATGAATGCGAGGCGTGCCGTGCCGATTAAATTTAGTGGTCCTGTGAAACCGCGAAAACTAAAATCACCTGATCCGATTAATATGCCTGTAGTGCGTGACAACAAAGCGCAACGAGTACGAAGCGATGTTGTTTACTACAAAGCAAATGGTGAATTGCCGCGAGTTGAGCCAAACTGGACTGCTATGTCCGAATACTACCAGATTCCTGGCCACACAGCAAACGGCGGGGTAGACTCAGTTGACGTAAACGGCGACATAATGGCTGTAATGTCTTCGGCAACTAACACAGTTTATATCTTTAAGAAAGACGTAAACGGCGACTACCAACAAACTGATTCAACCTCGCAATCTGGCGGCGATTATTCAGACATTCACCTTATGCCTGTTGAAGGCAAGGTTGTATACTCTGCGCCTTTGTCAAATAGTAACGAGGGGCGATTAGTTGCTATGGACTTGGACTTTACAACAGGCATCCTGGACCAGGCATCTAGAACAGTTTATCCATTAAGTACCGGGAGAGACAACTCGTACGACGGTCGTGGTATAATTAGTATCGGAAATACCTTATTCAGTGGCGCACCGGGGTATTACTTGAGCAGTGCCAGCGCACGTGGTGGCCTGTTATCGTTCCGTGACCCTGCGTCCGGCGCATTAAAGCCCCTTGACGTGTCTTACTTAGGCGGCTTAAATGAATCAAATAATCATGTTTTCGGTAACCGTATATATAACGAAGATGGTTTGTTCGCTAACACACTAGCAACTGATGGTAACCGCCTACTAGTACTTGCGCCTGGTGCTGCGTCACTCAACACAGCCGATAACGGTTATATATCTGTATTCGACTATGACGACACGAATCAGTCACTAACAGAGATACAGAAGATAGATAACCCGGCGCTGCCGCAGTATGCAGGAACCCAAGCTTCAATAAGAGCCATAGCCGCACTGAATGGTAAAATGCTTGCGCTACTCAATGTGGGCGGTCCGGACAACGACTACGACCCCTTACGGACGTCTTTGGTTGAATATATATGGGACGGTAGTGCGTATAATCAATCAGGATGGTCGGATGTAGTGTTATCCCCTGATTGGACGGCTAACAGTACAGACAGCGCAATAGCCCATATGACTATGCTAAGTGATACTGAACTATTAATACCCGGTACTAATATCTCGGGTGGCAAAATTTATAAGGTAACAAGATAATGCCAATTAAATTTACCGGCCCCGTAAAGCCGAAAAAACTAAAATCACCCGATCCGATTAATATGCCTATAGTAAGGAATGACAAAGTGCCAAAGATTAAATCTGAAGTATTGTACTATAAAGACAACGGTGAGATGCCACCAACCGGCGAACGCGTTCCTGAAAGTAGACTATCACGTATTGACTGGAAAGTAGCTGGAGACAAACTCTCTGTGCTTGACTACCAAACAGGTATTGAGTACTTGCGATTAAGTGAATCAGTCGGTCGATCAATTGATAATGTCAGTGCTAACTTTGGTCCTGGTGGCGACTTCGAAGGCTGGCGCCTAGCTACTGAAGCAGAGATCAATTCTTTTATGGATTACGTAGTTGCATCAGGCGGTTCAGGTCCTGGTTTTACCACTGACGGACAGAGCGCAAACGTTAGCACATCTCTACAAGAGTGGCAGGACTTTGTTCGTATAATGGGCTACACCTACACAGTATCAGACAGACTGCACTCGTTTGCTATATTCTACGACGGATCCGAAATACTTAACTCGGGTGTGTTAGGATACCTAAGCGGCGATGCGCGTTTTAGACGTAGTCACAACGATGGCGGCATTGACAATAATACTTCAAGTTCATTGGTATCTGCAGGTGTGTGGATAGTAAATGACGGCGGCGTTAGTATTGAGTCCATTGAATATCCTGAACTCAATAAAAACAACCCTAACTCGCCGTATAATCAAGGAGGCTAATTGTGCCAATTAAATTTACTGGTCCGGTAAAGCCAAAAAAACTAAAATCGCCTGATCCGATTAATATGCCTGTAGTGCGTGATAATAAGGCGCCGCGTGTTAAGCAAGACGTCGAGTACTTCAAAGTACACGGCACGATGCCTACTGTGGCACCGCCATTAGGACCACCGGAAGGACAAACAATAGGTGCCGCTGATATAGCACAAGCAGGCGATAATAAAGCTTTTATTGATTTCCGTACTGGGCTGGAATGGGTTCGACTATCGAGAACAAATGCGTTTACTGATGCGACTATCCAAGCTGAGCTACAGGCAGGCGGTCAATTCGAAGGGTTTCGTATTGCTAACGAGGCTGAAACGGATTCGTTACTTCGCACGATTACGCCTAATTATTTTAACCCCGTTCATGTCTATTCAGTAGATACGCACTACATTGTGCCGGAACAATGGAACAATTGGAATTCCATAATGGGCATAACAGGTAACAAATACGGAAGGAACTGGTCGTACGGTATATACGACACCGGATCTGGCTACAAGCACGGCGGAACTGACTATTTTGCTGAATCTAATAGGCTGCCTAATAGGCTGATGAAGTTCAATAAAGATGATGCCCTTGACTTTGATTTTATGGGCATATTCTTAGTGTCAGACGGAGGGAACACCTTGTTGAGTCAAGAGTTCCCTCATTACATGGCTAACAACCCTAACTCGCCGTATAATGCGGGTTAAATAGACTTAACTAGGGCAGCAATACCACGCCATGATTTGTATTGCTGCTCTACTTCTAAAAGAGTATCAAACTCTTTGTAACCAGGCCTACCAAAGTTATATGCACGAGCCGCAGCATTGTCGGTAACCATAAGCCAACGATCACCTAACTTTTCAAGTGTCATTTTGTTACCGCGCGACTCCGTGTAAAATTTGTTTTTGCTAAGCATCTGAATCATAACTATACCTTACTTGTTTAAGTTCAAATAGAGTATAGCAATGAAACAAATTATTGTCAATTAAAATGTGTGATTAATGACTCCATCACTTCTTTTGCTCTATCAAGTGCGCGTTCACGTGTCATTGAAGTTACCGTATTGTCAAACTTCCTTAGCGGGTTGCTCGACTCTATGGATGTTTCGATTCGTTTTTCGATAACTTTTTCAACATTAGCCATCCCGCGACATATTGCCAAGTTAACCTCTGATTCAGCTTGTGAGCGAATGTTTTCCAATACACGATTTGACAGTGTGACTTTGGGATTAATTGAATACGTGTTTTCCACTTTGGCAATTTCTTCCTGGATCACTTCTTTCGCTTTTTCGTCGATAACAGCACGCAAGCCAGACAGCGCTTCGTTTACCGCTTCTTTCATTGCTTTGTCATATAAGCGCTTAGTCATTTCAGCGATAACTGCGTTCTGTAATTGTACGCGAACCTCTGAACCCTCAGGGAATAGTGACTCTACGGCGTTAGTATCAAGTTTAAGTTGAATGCTCATAATTAGTAATCCTTGTGTTCGTCCCAAAGTTCAGGCAGGTCACCGCCCTCTCGCCACACGTCCTCCATCGTAATATTACGATAAGAAGCATGCTGTCGTGCTCTACGTCTGCGTGCAGGCGTTGCTTTGTTGTTGAATTTGTCTTTACAGTTGCCTGGCCCTTTATTAGAACAAAAGCGCTTGTTAGGGTGCGCATCAGGCATTGGCTTTTTACAGCACGCACATTTAGGACCAGTGTACTGTTCCATACCATAACACACTAACCCAGTGCGCTTTTCATTACAGCGCGTCGACATGCGTTGGTGTTCATGTAGTTGGGCTTTGTGTACCATTTTATGGCATGTGGTGCAACCAACTTTAGTTTGCTTCATTTGTCTGCGCAGGTCCAATTCAAGCTCGATCTCAGCGCTGACAAGCTCTAGCTCTTCGACTTTGGCAAGGTACTTGGTGTACTTTGGTCCTAGTGCGTCAGCTAAACCTTTCTCAGTACCCATGCAATCGTCATCGTGCGCTTGCCCTTCGGATACACAACAATGACAGAAAGTACAGTAAGAGTACATACGACCGGCATATTCAGATTCGTATGAGTCGTTGTGTTCGTGCATTTCGATAAGCTTTAATTCAGCTTTTGAGAACCCGCTGTGCGACGATTTGGTATCGCGCTCAAGTTGCTCTTTGCGTCGTTGCATATCAGCTAATGTAGTCATGGGATACCTCGCTAGGTAGATTATGCGATTGAACGTTCAAGTTCAGATTCGTAACGAGCACACGCCAACGTGTAAGCTTGTTTACGGAACTTGGCGTTCGCAATTTCTTCAAAACCGCTGATTTCGGCTTGCTCTTTTACCATGTAAAGCGGGCTGCCGTTTTTTAACATATCAACGATGTGGATAGCGCGTTTAAGGTTTTGCGTTTTAGCTTCTGTGAATTTTATAGTTTTCATCTTCTAAACCTGTTTGAGTATCAACTAGGCGTTATTGCCTAACTTCTGTGTGTAGTATAATACCAAGGTAGGAGATGTAAAGGATTTATTTGAACTTTTTATTTATTGAAAAGGCGTGTTGATAACTATCGACAAATTGTATAGATTTGGCTTCTGATACGTCGACAATTCCCATGTCTGTTAGCTGGAAAAGTCGCTCCACATCTTCGTGGTCAATCATCTCGGCGTATAATACATCAGTATCGAATTCCTTAAACAGGTTAATACTATGTACTAATAGCTTAACTGTCGGTAATTCTTTACCGCAAAATAGCAACTCTATTTTTATTAGCTCTGTATTAAAACACATATTACCGCCCTCTGTAGTATGCCTTAAGTCTATACACGTACTATTTATATGTCAATAAATTTAAAACTGGTTTTTTAAAAAAGTAGAAAATAAGTCTTGACATTCAATCTTAATGCCGTAATATCGCTGTGAAAGTTGAACACCTAACAAACAAAAGGAGAGTATGATGTCAACACTTTCAAAAGCTATCCCGGCAACTGATGCAGCGTTCTTGGATCGTTGGAAGTCTAATCCGGTTACTGTCACTGTTACCTTAACGAAGGGCTGGGGCGGGGTTAGAGATTCAAAATCAACGCTTGATATCGTTGTTCCTGAATCCGTACAGAAATACTTTAACGAAACTGTTATTGTAAAATGGCAGCGCTGTGGGCGCTTACTTATCCTACGTGACTGTGGCGGGCTATGGTTGCGCCGTGCTGAAAACGTAGGTGATCAGTGTTTCGGTGTTAGTTTGTCGTATTACTTATACGGTTTCAAACACTTGCGACGCTCTGCTGCCTATAAGGCGTTCAGTGTAGATTATACGCTACCGTCGTTTTCGACTAAGCGCATGATTGAAATGACTGAGTCAAGAATCAAATGGCAGCCTGACATTGCGCATGACCGAATCCAACGCTTTCCTGAACAGCAAATTGAAAGCGAGGAGGATCCGCTCTCGTGCATAGGTAAAGGAATATTCTTCCACGAAATGGAAAGCAAGAAGCACGGCTGGGTTTCATCACCGTACAGCGAAGAAACGACACCGGTTACTAAAGTACCAACAACGCACAACATGCCGAAGCGCGATAATGACGTCATGATTGCAGTGTACACCGACGAAGCGGATGAGCCTGAAGAACGACTTGGCGATCTCGAAAATGCGATGGTTGACATGGTTGAATCCAACGACACTGTAACAATACGCGGCATTGAGTTCAGTATTACTGACGCACGTAAACTACTAGGCATCGCGTAATGGATGCCGCTAACACTAAGAAAAATAGCGCTCAGGGCCTTGTGGTCCTTGGCGCTTACACAGCGGCAATATGGTCAATTGGCCAGTCGCTATTGGGTGCCGTTGTGCATGATGGTGACTGGGTAAACATAGCTCTTTATGCTGCGATGATGGCCGTAGCCGCTTTTTCTGTAGATAAGCGCATGCTATTTGATCACTTAGTTGTTAGCGCTGTGGGACTCGTGTATATGGTCGCTATTAGCTTCACAAGCTTTGACATTTTCGTTGAATACAGTTTCCTGTATAGTGTGTTGTATGTTTTCTGGCTGGTAACCGGACTATTACACTTTGGGCTACTTGTGCAGAACCATAATATTTCTACTAATGAATAGGGGCTATACTGCCCCTATTACCATAAAACGTCTATAAATCCCTAAGTCGAGATTGCCTAAATACTCGATCTCTGTTAAGCTGCTTTTTTCGGATAACTCGTCTCTGCTGTTTACGCAATTTATATGCCCGTCAATGTCATGTGCGTCGTTATTCTGTAGAATAACCGTAGTTCCCTTTTCCAACATACTCACCCAAGCTGGTATGTCAGCTATATGCTCGGATGAAGTATTAATAACTATATCGTAGCCAGAATAGTCGAAGTCGTACATATCACCTGTTACGGCGTCTAAGTTATCGACTTGGTAATTCATAGCGTCAGCGAACGTCTTGCAGCGTGGATCAATATCCAGCATTGTTACGAACGCATGTGGCATCACTTCTTTAATCATAGCACCCAACAATCCAAACCATGAGCCCACGATTAGTATAGTGGGCTGCTGGTAAAAAGGCGCTACACGATCAAGAACCCAGAGCTTACTAACTATCTGGCCGCGACTAAACATATCGCGCACTTCGTCAGGCCTAGGCTGTAGTTCCGGATCAGTGCCGTATTGTGCACCGGTAAAGCGTATCATTAACCCGGGGTTAATAGCCTTTTGCCATGTATGTACTAGATAATCAATCGACGGTGTGCGTGTGTTGGGCTTAATGAATCTCATGATAAATCCTTAATAAGGCGGTGTGTCGCTTCCTCCGTTGCAGTGTGTGCCAAATTTGGAATATAAGGCGCAGTTGCCACGTAAAAGCTGCTACTCTGTGCGTCTAGTAAATGGAAGTTGAGTGAGACCTCTGCTCGAATAAGTTCGCCTAACTCTTCGCACCATTCCCGCGCAAGGTTTTCAGAAAATTCCAATGAACAGAATTCACTTTTAGGCATAGCGATCCTTGGCACAACTTCCTTTTCCCATAACTCGTGGTTAAGGTAAGTAAAGTCACGTACTTGGATAAAGTCCCAGTCAGTTGCTATCGTCTTATAGAAACCAAGTCGTGCGCCCAGTATAGCGAATATACCGTTATCTACGTGTTGCCCAACTGACATCCATACACATAAGCGTCTTATGTTTCCGTGCCATACTTGGGATAAGAATTTAGAAGGGTGAACCTTTTCACCACGGTCCAGTGCGAGTTTGCATCCCTCACGGAACCCTGCTCTAAATGCCATACGCGGGCTTGCGTTTTGGTATGTACGGCAATAAGCGTTAGTCATTTGCACGTAACGGTCTTCCCAACAAAAATCAACCTTAGCTCTTGGGTCGGTCGCATTTTCGTGGGTTTTCATATCCTTTACGTACTGTGTTGGCCAGCATTTAAGACCACCGTTGCCGTACTGTAAACCGTTTATTTCGTTTACTGCTGCCCACGACAGCACCTTGTCTTTAAAACGCGCAGATTCGAAGTCATAAACCATATCAAAGAATTTTTCATCGACACGGTTATCGGCGTCTACTGTGATAAATCGTTCAGCGTCACCTACTGTTTCGGCTGCTGCCTTGTGCGCATTGTCAGAACCCTCAACCCCATGCACGCGGGTAGCCCATGGCACAAGGTTGAGTAAATGATGGAAGTTTTCGTCTGCGTTTTCTTCGTCGTATGACATGAATACGACTGGAAACTCACTCAGTCGTGTCTTTGATGAATTCATATGTTAGTGTTCCTCGGTCGCCTAAAAGCACTGGTTCACAGTACTCATTCATATAAGGCATATCTGTTTCGTGGTATTTACTAACAAGAATATCTCGGTTAATAGAAATTGTGCCAATTACGTATACAGGGTAACGTCTGTCCCTGAAGTAAATGGTAGTGCCTATGTCTACTGCGCCAGCGACAGTAACTGATACGGTTGTGCCCTTCACAGACACTCGCAGGTCTTCGTTACCGTTATTTGTAGGAAAAGACAACCAAGGTGTAGTTGGCCTTGATTGGCGCTTGACAACGGGTTCTATGGTAGGTTCAGCACGGCTAAGATCAACATAGAAATTTCTAAGGTCAACCTCGCCGCTATGTACTTTAGACATGTACTCTTCATCTACCACGATATACGGCAAGTCGAGTGCTTCGACAGTACCCGGGCTAGTGCCTCTGATCTTACCAGTTGTTGATTCGTAATAAATGTTGTAGTGCATTACTTAAACCACTTTTCTGCTTCTGTGATGTCAAAAATAGGATTCCTGCCGTAATGTAACGGCGCATTAAACGAAAAGTCGTTGATTGTGTAATCGTCTTCATTCAAACAGATGCGGTTACACTGATTCAAGTCCTTTGCGTCGATATAATCCATAGGTCCGTTGTGACTTACTAAGGGATGATTGTCAAGCCCGCTTGCACGCAATGCAAGTGATAGAGATGTGGCGATATGCAACTCGTCAGGACGAGATTGTACCTTTAATTCAGCACGGTATGCGTCTTCGTGATCATGCATGTATTGTCTAAACAAGTCAAAGAACTCGAACACTTCTTTATTCTTGGTAAAGTACATCATATCCTTGCATACGGGTACAAGACCGTTATCGCGCATAGGCACAAACTCAGGCGCTATTTGTTGTGGCTCGTTTAACTTAATTGGTGTAGACAATATGCAATTGTCTAGTGCTGCCCAGTCAGAATCCAAATCAGTAGTTGGTGTGACTAGCACATCAGCTGACAAGAAAATGGTTTTATCGTACGGGGTGGCATGCACTGCTTTCGGATAGTTAAGGATCCTAGGCAAGCTTCTAACACTGCTGTCATCGCCCCACGGTGCCGCAATTACTTGATCAAAAGCATCGCGGTATTCTTCTTTAATGGTACCATCACCTGTGATAACAGATACTGAGCGGTACTTGTTGCTCGTAACTGATATGCTTTTTGCTAAAAGCCAAGCACGGTACTCATAATCTACGATCACGTTGCCGTTCTCGTCCTCAAGATTTTGAGCGATAACCAAAAAACCCCTGTTCATCTTTTAATCCTTCATAATATTTTACTGTGTGGATCTTCAATTACAAAGTCTGACAGTATTTTGTTGATGATAACGTCGTCATCATCTTCCGTTACTAACGCAAAGTCTGAACCAATGCTACTAATAGTAGCGCCTGGCTCAATAACTGAAACATCACCTGCGTTAATAAAGCTAGGCGACATCTTGAACTCGTCCCATAGAACACTAACTGCGCCACTAAAGTCGGAAACCGTCTTTGGTATTTTAAAGGCACGCCTAATGTACTCGTAATTATTGCATATAGAGAAAAACGTTAGCGCTATTGACGTGTCAATATCGAGTGGCGTTTCTCCCTCGCGGTACTTGAGAATGATACATTCACCGTGTACTCGTCTTAAGTAGGTAGCCGGTACAGTGTCTTTACCGTTTACGTCGTCTACCCATACTGCGCCTGATACGTCGGTGTCCCGTACGAACCTAGCAGTGTCTTCTACCACTCTAGATTGCGGTATAAAATTAGTTGTAGCGACTACGCACGTTTTCTGAGCGCCGTGCTCGACTACACTTTCTGTTATTTTGCGTGTGTCGGTCGCCCTTACCGTAACTATGTTGTCAGCTAGCTCTGGCATATGTTTTTGCCATTGTGCTTCAACTAAAGCAGACCTTACATTGTCGCCTTTGGGCGACATGTCTAGTAACACTAAAACAACATTATTCATTTTTTATAAATATCCTCAACTGATTTGGACGATATTACGCGGTTATAAGCCACGGTATATGCGTTAACAGCCTCACGCTCCTTAGCTATCAAACGCTTGAAGAAGTCTTCGGAATTATGTATCTCAACTGGACGCTGATGATCATCTAAAATAGTGTATGTTTTGTTGCCCAAGTCGTGCATGGCCTTCGCATAACAAATCAACTCCCTGGTAGCTGCGAAGCATCCGCTCCCGTAATACAACACACGATCGCGTTCTACTACTTTTTGTAGCTGACGAATTTGCTGATTGGCTGACTTCCGTAAATTGGCCTGTTTGAGTAATGTACCTAGCTTATCCATACCTTTAACCTCGTCTATATACTAAAGTATACTTTTATTTATTGTTCGCTAAATCACCTGCTTAAAACTTTTTGTGCTAAATACCAATAAACCAAAATCGTGAGGTAATACAAAATGGGTAGACCAGTTAAATCTACATACTTCGGAAAACCTACCGGCAAACAGGCACAGATTGCATATACCGTGTCTAATTCTGGTAAGATACAGCCAATCATTAAAGAAGCTGGCGAAGGCTATAATAGCAAATTTAAGCTAGAATTAAAAGCTAAAGATGAAGAAGGCGAAGACGTATTGGCAGAACTTTCTGTTTCTGTTAAAGACGGCGCAGTGTCTGAAGTATCTGTAGCGCAAACAGGTGAGTTTCCTGCCAACAAGAAACACACTGCACTAGACGGTATCCCTGCACCTGTTTCTGGTGGCGGTGTTATTGTTGGCAAGGGCGTTATTGACGAAAAGATCGGCGTTGAGGATGTGTTCATCATCAAACAACGTGGCCAGCGCAAATATGCAATTGGCGCAGTAGCAGACGAAACCCGCACCGGAGTTGGTAGCCTTGTAGAAAAAGCTGAGTCACTTGGCGACTTTGAAGTATCTGCAGGTGACGCAAAAGTGCATACAATCCAACAGTATCAAGTAAAGACTTTCGGTGGTGAAATCAAACCAATTTCCGATATACTTTAATTGACAAAGTTTGCAAGATCTGTTATCGTATTGGTAATCATAATAACGATAATGGATCTTGCATGGAAACCTTTATAGATGTTGTACTCCAAGCCTTAGTGGCACTCGCTGCTATTGGCGTCTCAGACGGCGCACGTAGGAAGATGTATGCCTGCGCACGTGACATAGAAACAGACGACCCCAAATTTAACGATGCGTATCGTGAGTTTCTAGACTATAACAAAGGCATTGTGTCGCGTGACACACTTATCATATTCGTCGCTGCAATAGTCGCTATCCAATTTATTGGCATGGTGCCTACCTCTTGTGTTATTGTTGCTTGGTACATGTGGTTCACGAGAAACCTATGATTTCAAGACTACTAGAAGAACACGGCCTACTAAATCGCAACATAGGCGCAGCACGAACCATTAACGACATTCTTATCGAGTACAAGCGTAACCACAAGTATCGTGAACGTTTGCTTCATACTATCATGGCACATGATAAAGAATCAGATCACGAGGGTGATTACCTAAAAGGCTTGAAAGCTGCGCTTGCCATGCTTGACGGTTGTGACGATGTTGAAGCCCCTCCCAGTGATGCTGAGATTGAACACAATGCCGTGATGATAGGAAATAAATTGCTGCCAACTAAGAAGCGCAATAAGTAAAAACAAAAAGAGATTTATCAATGACCGAAATCAAATTGTCAGATATTTCAATCGGGTTTATTGGCCTTGGCAAGTTAGGCTTACCGTGCGCTGAAGTATTTGCCCAGCATCATCCAGTTTATGGCTATGACGTAGTTGACTATAAATCAGCAACAATAAACAAGTGCGAAGACATTGAAACCGTAGTTAAGCAGAGTGACTATGTCTTTATCGCAGTACCAACACCGCATGCGCCCGGCTACGGCGGCGAAACACCGACTAGCCACCTCAAACCAACTGACTTTGATTACAGCATTGTTGACAACGTAATTAAGGAAGCTGTCAAATATACAGCTGGTACTGATACTGTATTAGTACTCATTTCTACTGTATTGCCTGGCACTATCAGTGAACGTTGGCAAGACGATTTAAAGGGTACTACTTTCATTTACAACCCGTACTTGATTGCCATGGGCACAGTGGCACATGACATGGTTAATCCTGAAATGATTATGATAGGCACAGCTGACGGTGAAACAACCGAACAAGCTGAAGTCCTTGCTGCTATGTACAAGAACATGGCTGAAGTAGATAACCTGCGCATTGAATACGGTACTCATACTGAGATAGAAGCACTAAAGGTGTTCTACAATACGTGGATCACAATGAAAGTCACTCTTTGTAATATGGTACAAGACGTGGCTAACGCTGCCGGCAACATGAATGTTGACGTAGTAACTGGTGCTCTAGCACGTTCTGATTTGCGCATTATGTCAGACAAGTATATGACAGCTGGTATGGGCGATGGTGGCGGATGTCACCCTAGAGACAATATTGCACTAAGCCAAATGTCATCCAAGTACAACCTCGGTTACGATATGTTTGGCGCACTAATTAAAGCACGTGAAGAACAAGCGCGTAATATGGCTGAGTTTCTCATGCAATATGATATGCCTGTCGTAATTGTTGGTAAAGCGTACAAGCCAGCCGTGCCTTATTGCGAAGGTTCACCGTCACTGTTAGTGGGCCACTATCTGGAAGAAAAGGGTACTGAGCTGTATTACATAGACAGCTTAGCAAGCAGAACACAACCTAAGAACTTTCTCAATAAGAAGGTTGTTTACTTACTTGCACACTCGTACGACGTGACGTATCACAAACAAAAGGCCGCAACAGAAGACTCTGCCCAAGTGCTGTATATATCACCGGGATCAGTTGTAGTTGATCCTTGGCGCAAATTCAAGTCAATTGACGATCGCGTAACAGTAGTTCACTATGGAGACACTCGTGGCAAATCACTATGATTTCAAATATGCGGTTGACATTGAGTCAGTCGGCCTTGACTACTGGCGCTGGCTTAACAGCTATAAGAACACGCCTGGACTAATCAGTGAGATAAGAGGCTTTCACCGCGCCCGTAGGCCATTTAATATTGTGTGTCCGTACGAAGCGTATGTTGGTATAGACAACCAATACAATTCGTTGCTTGAAGCAGTAAACGGTGACGCTGACTATATTAAAAACTACGTAACGGTTATTGCTGGGTCTGAACCCCGCAAGAATGCAGAGCGCTATAAACGAGTCGTTTACGGATCTTTTATCTTTGATTGGATGCAACATGATCCATACAGTGTGCCTGCATATAACGATAAGATACCCGAGCATGACTTCTTGTCGTTTAATCGCATTATACGGCCGCACCGTTTGATGTTGATTGCTGCACTTGCGCATATAGGCCTACTCGACAAGAACTTAGTGAGTTACACACTAGCTCAGTTAGAACACTTTCCTAAGTTTGCATTAGACGGTGTTGCGTGCGTGCCAGATGAACGCGCCAAAAAGATAACAGAAATATTGGCTGAGTTACCTACTGAGCAAAAAGCTGACCCGATTACGTGGGATTCTAATTTGTCAGTAATGACAGCGCCAAGTGATCTTTACGAAAATGCCTTTTATAGTCTTGTAACGGAAACCGCATTCTTTGAAGATGATCCGTTCTTGACTGAAAAGATCATTAAGCCGCTGACATACGGGCATCCGTTCATTACATTAGCGCCTAAGAACACCCTGTCGCTTCTACAAGCGTACGGCTTTAAAACCTACTCAAGTATATTCGATGAATCATACGACACTGTAGACGAAGGCTACGTGCGATTTAGACGCGTGATAAAGGAAGTTGTCCGTATTGCTAACTTGACACAAGAAGATAAGGCGCATTTGTTCGCGAGTGCACGTGAAATAGGTGAACATAACAGTGCCCACTTTAAAAAGAATGTCAAACAGATAATTGAAATGTCTAGTAACATTAATGAGCACTTGGATATCAAGAACAAAGTCTTGCGTTAGTGAATGAAGCGTGTTTTAATGTCGTAATACATTAGGGAGATAGTATGAAGATTTTATCTAAGTTTTATGATTATTACGACAGTTGCCTCGCAGCTGGTGTAGACACTACTGTTATCTTCAAACGCGAGCAGGAAACAAGTGACTACCGTGATATTCTTGACGAATATTATCAGTACAAGACTGCTCGCGAACAGTTTTTCAGTAAGGATAAAAAGCCGCACGTGGTTAGCCGTTACGCTACCCGCCTCAAGCACAACAAGAAGCTGATTCTCAGAACCGGTGTTGTTGGCTTTTGTGGTGAGTTTTATCCCTACGCTTATGCTAACATCATGGACTATTTCGATCACGACTACGAAACCGGCGAGTACTTTTATTCGTACGATGAGTTGGTTGAATATATACGTGGTTATTTCCCTGATTATATACAGCGCGTCAAGGGTATTGACATAATAGACATTCCGAACGAGATTCATCGTTACCAAGCTGACGATTTACATAATCACTTCATCGGCAAATACACCAAGCTTGAATCGTTGTTCAGGGATCGTAATGTGGCGTACTTTGATATATCGCCTAGTCAATCGTTCCATTACGGTGTCGGGTTCGTTAAGTATCCTGAACTTAAGAAACTTAACTTCGCACGCGTAGTTGACCCGTTTACTGCGTTCCAAAAAATTGAGCAGTTTATTACTGGCGTGCTAGGTGTAGGCGAGCCCGAAACTGTAGAGATAGGTGACACGTACAAACGCGACGCAAAAGGCTTTGATGAGTGGAGTTTCAAAAACCAGCCGCCTATGCCCGGCAAAAGTCGCAAAATACGCAAACAAAAACGTAAACTAAAAGGCCGCACTGATGGGTGATTTGATTTACGATTATGAATTAGGGAAAGCCTGGGCAAAATGCTACCTGGCTTCCTACTACGGATGGTCTGACCGCAGCACTGGTGACGACAAAGAGTTGTTTTTAATTTACAATGCTTTCCGTTCATCAAGGGTAGTGTCTGTTAGGTTCTCACACGTCGATTGCCCGGATAACCGCGATAAGGCTAAAAGTCTTGTATTACACTTAGGCCCGAGAACTGAAGACTTAATAGAAGCCTTGCAGATAGAAATATTGCAGTGCCGCTGGCCGCGATCCGGTATTACCGGTGTAATCAAAATGATAAAGGCAGAATATGATAAACAATGTAGCACTGAGGCCTGTGCGAGTCATAGTAGAGACGACGAATGATTCTTTTTGTATCGATGCCTATGTCATTTACGAGGAAGGCGCTGAGACGTTAGCTCTAAGGATTGATCGTGTTGAAGAGCGTGCGCTATTCGAGGAAGTTGCACTGTCTGTCGAGTTAAGTGGTAACACCTCCTCGCTACTATATGTCGTGAACCACTCCGCCACTTATTTCGGGGAGGATTTTGAGTTGTGGTGTAGTGCCCCGGCCTCTCCTGAACACTTCAGATATGCATCTCGCGGAATGCGACTGGAACATATGTTAATGAAAGCTGGACTAAAAAACCAATTCAATAACGGTATAATATTGTTTGAAAACTGGCGCACTCCGGAAGAGCGCGACGAGGCAGTGACTCTTTTAAAATTACAGCACGGTGGCGTATAAAGTCTTGCGCTTAAACGACAGGCGTGCTGTAATTATTACCAATGTTTCCAGAACTGCCACCAGGGCGCTTTTTTCTTATCCGGTACACTGTCGGATGGTTCAGAGGGAGCGGGTTTTTCTGGTTCATCGTCTTGTGGCGGTTGTGTTTGCTCGACTATCTTCTCCTTGAAAACGATACTATCGCTTTCTTGGTCGACTGCACGATCGCCACAAACCTCAACCCCGCCCCAACCGTCGTCTTTATACAAGTCTTGTAAACTGAATATAATCTTACGTGGATAATGACGGTTTTCTTCCTTAGCCCAATCAGCACGCGCACTGACATCCTCAACTGAGTTCCAGTATTGATCCCTGCTGCCGCCTTGTTGTTCTACTAAGTTTTTCTCACGGAATATCCACCCAGCCCCGCCGTTATACGCTGCGAGACTAAAGCCGTAATCGTTGCACTCGTCTATGGCAGAAATGCGTTTCTTCAAGTCACCCATGTAAAGCGCTTGTGCCTTTATAGCCCATTTAGGGTTCATCACATCACCATCGTCTAACTCAGGAAACTTGTTGTTGACATAGTCGCGGGTATCGTCGGTGAACTGTGATAGTCCACATGCATATGGCGAGCATACATCAGGACGCCATGTGCTTTCCTGGTGTATTTGCCCTGCCAGCATACTAACAGGCGCGTCTAAGCCAAAGACGTATTGTGCTTCGGCTATCACAGAACGCTTATAACGGTAGGCGTTATCTGGTATTGACTGTGCGTTTACTGCAAAGCACAGCACCGCCAGCGCACTAAATGCCCAGCGATACACCAAGTATTACCCCCACAATAATAATAGCTCTACGGATCATAGCAGAGCCCGCAAGCTTGCTGAATGTCGCGTGTTTCTCTGTATCAATAGACTCGCGCATATCGGCAGCGATGTTATGTGGCCTAAAGTTAGGGAACAACATCAAGTCAATACCGTAGCCCAAGACCGCTGCTATCGACACAAGTGATAATTTATAAAGAACTAAAGGTACTTTGACCGGGCTTAGTAATCCTATGGTTACTAATAATAGTAAAGTTACGACGATGAAAGTTATCCGTCCTTGGTAAACTGGTCTCATTATGTTATGCTCCTTTAAAAGACTATAATATTTAGTCACATGTGGTTCTTAATATGACACGCTTGGTGTGTCACGCACTAAGTAACCATAAAAGAGGTAATTATGAAACAATTAGGAAGACTTGACCAATGGTTTCGTGTCGGTGTAGACGGACCGGGCAAATCAGTTATATTCGGTATAATTAGCGGTAGTGATGTTGCGGAAGACGGTGTGAGTTACTGTACCGGCGCTATACATATCCTTGATCACACAAAGGATATAGCAATAACAGCTGAAGGCCATTTTGCACTTGGCGACAAGAACAATGACGAGGCGATTCTTGATGAGATACTCAAGAGTTTTAACATTTATGAACACAAGGATTCACTGAGTTACTTATGAACTTGGAACCAAGCAACGCTCGTATAGTTTTAGAAGATTTAACGCCTCCGCTATTGTTTGGCTACGCATGGGGATTCTTCGGTTTATATGTCGAGATGACTTTCGGTCCGTTTCTCACCGGCATACTTGTCACGATACTCGGGTGCATCGGGCTAGCAAAGTATAGACGATCATTACGCAAGCACTTGAAGCAACTGCGCGACATGTCTAATATTGCGAGAAAGTGCCACGGCAATACATCACTCACATATTCAATCGACGACGGGCAGTATTACCTACACTCGCAAGAGTACGGCACGATATGGTTTGCTGACGGCGATGGGCAGGGCTTCTCTGTTTATAACCGTTTATAAAGTTTTCCATCTTGAACATTGACTTGGTAAAAACCGGTGTTATTATGCGGGTTTTACTGGAGGGAATAAGATGGAAAAGGCTAAGGCACTATTCAAAATTAAAGATCGCAATCTGATAGCCGATCTGGATGATACTGTTAAACGCTTTGTAACGCGCAAACAAGATGTCAATATTGATGTGACTTGCTGCGAAGAGGTGGAAAGCATTAAAAAGAAGCTTAAGCCATACCTTCCAGCAAGCGCACTTCGTTCACTTTACATGTACAGTCCAATGGATCTGTCTCAGGGCGTAATAATGCATGAAGACTGTGAGTTCGTCGAAAGTACACATCTAAAACCAAACGCGTATGTCATTGTTACACATGCAAGTGACGCACCATCAGCTGGGCCGGACAGTCCGTCGAGTCAACTAATCATTAATTCTGGCAGGCAGCTCTGTGAACTATCAGAAGGCCTCGCATTCAGGTTCAACGCAACAAAGCAACACGGACTAATCAACAATTCTACCTTACGTATGCTGGTCCTGTGGTTCGCTAAATAATCACTAAAGCAGTAAGGTTTGAGTATATGTCACAATGTTGGATCAAGTCATCTAATATCACAAAAGCACTCCATAATTTAAACTGGTTTAGAAACACTGGTAAAGTGCCCGTAATAGCCTGGGCAATTGATATGCCACTCGGCTGCCGTCATGTATTAATATATGAAGAAGGCAGTGACAAAATTAGAAAAGATCCGCACCGCGCCACCCATAGATTTGAATTTGTGTCTGAAGATGAATTCAGAGATATTGTTGAAGAAAAGTTGCTGTCCTAAAATTCAGGTGTTATAGTTTGTTTAACCACAAAAAGGATAATACTATGAAAACTATATTACAATGGCTTGAGAGTCTATCACCCTTTGCTTATATTGTATTACTGGCGATATTGGCGGCTATCGGCTTGACAATCGGTAACCTTATTGCGTTATTTATGACATCAGGGGTTTGAATATGGAACCGGCTGTTATAAAAGTACTGATAAGCACCGCTGGCCTATTTGTAGGCTTTGTGTTGGCTATGTCTGCGCACCTTTGGCTCCCTAGGCTGTTTAGGGCTATACTCAAACGAATGCCTCTCGCCCCTGCTAAAAACACAGTAGTTGGTGATACGCCAGATCAACGTGTACGAGAGTTTATTTGTAGAATTGACGGGTGTATAACCGTTGGGTCATACTACGGTATGGCACAGGCAACCTGTAGACGATGTGGGCATAAAAACGCTTGCGCTGGTACACACGTTCCTGAATGGCGCGACCCGACACTGGAGTGATTAAAAAATACTAATCCTCACCCTGCTCGTACTAAATATCACTAAAAATAGTATGAGTATCACATGCAACGAATTCAAAATGTGGTTGCGCTCGGGACTCCGGGCGAACCCTCCCCTATACCTGAAGTTACACTAGACGACGGCACTGTCGCTGAAGGCTCTGGCACAGGCACATCGCTGCTGGTGTTTCCTATTCGCTTAACTGCGCCGTCTAATGCGCCAGTACAAGTATCATTTTCCACAGAAGTAACGGGTTCCGCCGCCGATGAAGCAACGCCAGGCGACGACTATGACGCTGTATCAGGCGCGGTGTACACTATATCTCCCGGCCAAACCCAAGTAAATGCCATGGTTACTGTGAACCGTGACTTTGATGCAGAGTATGACGAGTTTGTGCAAGCCCGTATCACATTTGTTTCGGGTCCAGGAAACACTACTATTGCTCGTAGCGTGGCACGTGGCATTATTACAAACGACGACGGAGAGCCAGGCGATGCGTATACCGTTACATTGTCTGGCGGCACAGTTACTGAAGGCGCACCTGGCGAGAATCCACAATTAGAGTTTGTGGTTGATTTCGGCGCTGTGACTAATGTGCAGACAAGCTTTGACTTTGAAACATTGCCTACCGGCACTGCTACAGAAGGTGTTGATTATCAGTATACTCAGACTACTGTATTTCACCCAAGCGGATCTCGCTTTGCATATGTGTATGTTGATATCATTGGCGATGACGTATTAGAAAGCAACGAAACAGTTGACGCACGTATATATAACCTAGTAGCGCCTACGGGCTCGACTATAGCTACAGGTACCGCCTCGGGTACAATTACAGATGATGATGTTCAATACGCGATAGACTTAGAGACAGGAACAGGCGATCGTCTTGAATCCGATAACGCTGCTGGTGTAGTGAACAACATATTCAGGATACGTGTAATTGGCACTGACGCTAATGCGCCCCGTAGAGCAGGCGGGACTGTTAAATTCAGAACACTTGCAACAGGGACAGCAACACCTGGCACTGACTTCGAGGCCGTAGATAATTATGTTGTGTCTATCCCGTCCGGTTCTACTGCTGCATATGTAGAAATACCTGTCAGAATTTACGGCGACTATGATCCTGAATCGGATGAAACGATTGTTGGTGAGATATATGACTTGGATACTACGGATAACAGAGCCTACATAAATACGTCTCAGCATTCGGTAACAATATCAGATAACGACCAAGTGGCAAATTATAGGTTGGTTACAACTAGTACGCTATACGATGAAGATGATGGTTCGGCTGTGTTTCGTGTAGAAAACATAAATCCAGGATCAAAACCATTTGATGGTGCTACTGTGCAGATCACGTTTGAAACGTTTGTAAAAGGCGTTGCTAATGAAGCAGTCGCGGGTACTGATTATGTGGCTAAGACCCAAACAGTTACCTTCACTAATTCTTCTGCTACCTTTTTTGACATCCCTGTTTCGCTTATAGACAACGAACAGTTAGATGGTGATAGACTGCTATACGCAAGAATTAAAGATATGGTTACTAATGACCCGCGTGCGCAGCTAGCAGGGACAGAAGCCTACACAACCATACAAAATGAAGACACTGCATATTTTCCGTTACTAACAGGCTCAAGTCAGTCCGAGAGCTCGTCTAACTTGGTGTTTACTGTGCGAGCGTACTTCGAAGACGTGAACGGTAATTATGTTGGATATAGCTCACCGCCTGAGCCTATTACGGGCATGTTTAGAACGTTAGTACCGACACAGGATCAAATAGATAATCAGAACTATGCGGAGCCTGGTGTTGACTTTACGGCTGTAGATACAGGTTTTACTTTAACCAGTTCGTCGGTTAACATTAATGTGCCTATTATCTCTGACTTGGATATTGAAGGGATAGAAACAGTTATGGCTGAAATTTATAATATCCAGTCAGACTCGCCTCGTGTGATAGTAGACAGGGTGGCTGATCACTCAGCTACCGGGATGATTACAAACGACGATCAGCCGGTTGTGTTTACTGTTAACCGTTCAGCAACAAACGTGACTGAAGGTGATCCGGGCGACAATATTACTGCGAGATTTTACGTAACTAGTAACCGCGCCGTAGCGCCCGGTAAAACAATTAACGTGCGACTGGTTACAACGAGCAATGATCGTGGTTTTTCGTACTCTGCAGGTGATAGACTTGCAGTAGCGGGCACTGACTATACCGCTATAGATCAAACTCTAACGTTTACTAATGCTGATGGTGTAGTAAGCAACTCAAGCAAATTTGTTGATGTGCCTATTATTGCCGACAACACTGAAGAAGATGATGCATTGGTATTTGTCGAGATTGCAGAGATAACAGGTGATGATCCTCGCGGCCAGTCTACCGGCACTAATGCATATAACTGGACTCGTATTACAGACGAAGACTTCCCCGCATTGCAAGTAACATGGCCTTACCCGGCTAATACCGGTGAAGAGTACACTGCAAATCAACAACGAACGTTCTCTGAATCAATATCTATATCAGGCGGTGATGGCAATTATTCTCATGTGTGGTATGTGGACAAACCATCATTTGTGACTGAATTTAACGGCGACACACTTACTAACTATGTCGTTCGTATTAATGAGTTCACAGGTGCAGACGAGCTTATAACAGTGGGGCTAGATGTCAGTTCCACAGATGGGCAGACAGTAACAAACACAACAACTATTACCGCACTTTCGCAAGGCGCACCAATCACGTATGATAGAATGACTATTGTAGCGAGTGCGTGGCCTTTTGAAGAAGCTGTGTTTGATGTTAACTCATCCAACCGCAACGCACGAATAGCGGGAAACAAACCGTCATGGAGTGTGCCGCCAACACCTGCTGATAGCACACAAGCCGCAACAGGCAACGGTATAAGTGTTATTGAGTTTGACTCTGCTATAAACCTGCGCGGCCTTAAGTTCCTAGTAGGCGCTGACGGCGCTGGCGAACCAACTCGTTACAGAGTTAGGTACTGGACCGGTACTGAATGGGCTATAGCGCATAGTGGTAGTTATTTCACGCGAACATCAGGAAATACCGTTCAATCTCTGCTACTTAACCCAGTAACTACTACTAAGATAGAGATAGCCACCGGTAACGTGGCATCGGGTAATGACTTATTTATGACATATATTGACATATATGGTACTTGATTTGTGAATTAAAATGCCTTATTATAGATTCTAACAACAAGATTGGATAAAAAATAAAAATTATCCAACGACAAAACGAAAAGCAAGTCCTAAGAGACTGCCATTAATAAGAATAATAATAAGGCATTTTGCACATGACTGACAATACCCCATACGTACCCGATCCATCTGAATTTGCATCCCTCTTTTTAGGCATTGCGATGAACTTGAAAGAGCGCAAAAAGCAACAAGATGCTGACTATGTTGATGTGTCTAAATTCATTACCATGAATGATCGTGATAATGATTTTGACATATCAAAACGATCGTCCATGCACTTCTTAGGACACGATGCTCCGAATGGTTTTGATATCCTCCCGGCTGTTGATTTAGGCGGCTTAGCCAACACAGATAAAAACGGGTACGATATGTTTATGCAGGTAGATGGCAGAATTGTCCCAGCCGAATTAAAGTCAACATCACTTAGCCCAACTGACCGTAATAACGAATATTGCCTAGACGTAATGTCGCGACTATGCAAGCGTGTGGCATCCGGTGATTCATTTACGTTAGTGCCGCTTGAACAAGCACTAACTATCAGTTTTAAAATAAAAACCCACTCAACCATGATGTTGAAACACTGCGACTGTTACTTGTACTTATTTGACGGTGACGCTCGTTCAGACGTTATCCAAATTTGGAAAGTTGCCGGTGATCGTATCCTGGCATTCTTAGAAGAAAGACTTAACTTTGACAGCAAGGGGCGTTTAAAAGGCGGTTCCGGCGCGGTGAGTGTTCCTTTACAGTTCTTCATAGACAACGGCATCGTGGTTCCGCCAATGTCAAGTAAGCAGTACGGTTGGGAAAATGCGCTTAAAGTATTACGTGAGCACTGTGACTATGACTTCAGAACAGATCAGCCAGGCCAGAAAAATGGCGAACAATTTATCAAGTATTTGTCGCCGGCACTAGATAAAGAAACAAACGAAACTTTTAAACAGCTACTAGAGCACCGCGGTCCGTCTGAGTACGAAACTAAGTTTGCAATTAACAAGCTACTTACTGAACGCGGACTAGACACCAGTCGTGTAATTATGACAGTAGTTAACAAAACCAAAGACGGCAAGCGTATGTACTTTATGTCCGGTGCTCTACAAAAGAAAGGCAAACCCGGTGACGTGTTAATGATGCTTATGTACGAAGACATCTCCCAAAAAACATATATGGTGGTTGTACCATACCGTGAGTATGTCACTACGTATAACGGCCGCCTCTACCTTAATCAAGCTGACGGCACTTATGCACCTCGCCCAAGACAATCTAAAAGAGGCGATACTCTTGAAATGTATAACTTTCTTGTAAAAGATGTACATGACGCACTTGAAAAAATTGAAGTGTATTTGAACGAAGAAGCACCTGCTTCTGATAAATAAAAACTATAAAAAAGAAGGAAACTGAAAATGTCAGACGAAAGACCAAATGTACGCCACTATAACCAGGAAGACAAGGAACGCCTTAAAAAGCTGGTTAGAGAAGGGGTAGCGGTGAAACAAGAAGTTAAGGATCTTAACGACGGTTTAGCCGACGCGGTAAAGGCAGTTGCTGAGGAACTAGACATTCCTGCATCGCAGCTAAAGAAAGCGATTACTATTGCGCACAAACAGAACCTAAGTGATGAGCGTTCCAAGTTTGAAGAAGTCGAAGACATCTTAGAAACTATAGGATTCAAGTAAAATGAGCCAAGACACACAACACACTCTTATCAGTACTGCTGAAGAAATTAAATCGAACCAAGAAGCTGCTGCATTTGCGAGCAAGCTTTACAGCGACAACGATGACTCTATTGTTGATATTGACTTAACTTTCGATACTCAACGAGTTCTTATCGCGACAAAGCTGAGCGAGTTAATTAGCGAGACGTCACGACGACATTTCGCAACACAGTTACAAAGACATGGTGATGTGTGTCTTGCAGCCGGTGAAGCGATTCTAAACGAAGCTATTATCGACACACTCCAAACCGCGGTTGACAGCGGTATGTTTGAAACAGACGAAGGCAGCGAAGAATGAGAAAGAACGTACTTGTACTGGGCTTAGGCATAGGTTCAGTTTATGTTGACGAATTGTCTAAGACCCATGATGTGGACACTCTTGACAATAATCCAGAGTTAGACACGACATATAATGAGTTGTCCGATCTTGAGGTCATTGATCGCAAGAAGATGTACGACATTGCTATTGTGTGTTTGCCTAATTTCCTGCACGAACCGGCAATCGAAGCGCTGCGGGATTTAGCTGATATTATCCTTGTAGAAAAGCCGGGTTTACCGTCTCTTCCTGAATGGCAACGTATGCGTACTGAATGTGAAGTTGAAGGCACACGACTAGTGATGGCCAAGAACAACATGTACAGAAAAGGTTTAGGTGAGTTCTTTGACTTGGTTGATGTAATGATCGACAACGGCAGTGTCAAAAAGGTCTGTATTAGTTGGGTCAATAACGCACGCATTCCTAATCCCGGATCATGGTTCACTAATAAAGACAAAGCATGGGGCGGTGTTGGCCGCGATCTTATGCCGCACTTGTTAAACGAACTATACATGACAATGTACACTGATCCTGCGGATGAGCCATGCGACTGGATCAAGTCCGTAAAACTCACACAACGTTACGATATAGACAGTGCATCAAAGTTATGCAGTGATCCAGAATACGCGAATGGTGATGCCACAGGCGTTTATAACGTAGACGATCGCGCTGTGATAGTTGCAGAAGACGACGGCGTGGAATACCACCTCACGGCTGACTGGGCACACGACTATGGTGTCGAAGATGTGGGTATCTCGGTTGAGCTTACAGAAGGCTACATGTTGTATCGTTTAGGCCTATGTCCTAACGAGTGCTACGGTGATATGGTAAACACGATGCTCGCGTTTATTGACGACCAAACATTCTGGGAAGAACAAGCCGAGATTGACGATTTCACGCTAGGTGCAATCGACTATTTGTATGAAAATGGAGACAAAAATGTCTGAGAAGATTAGATACCTACACGCCTACGGTGACAGAAAGATCGTGTTTAGTGAAATAGACAAGCCTTCTTGTCCTGATAACGGTGTATTAGTAAAAACCATTATGACTGGCGTGTGTCGTTCAGACGTAGCGCAGTACCTTGGTGATGAAAAGGGTGTGCCGTTCGGTATGTTTGGGCACGAAGGTCTCGGCGAAGTAGTTGAGATCGGTAAAGATTGTCATAAACCAGGACTAAAAATTGGTTCTATAGTTAGCACATGGAGCGACCCTGCGTATGCTGACTACTATCCAGCCAAGATGAATGAGTTTGTTATCGTTCCTGAAGCCGCGCCTAAGTATATCTTACAGCCGGTGGCGTGCGCGATTAACATTCTTATGCAGACTATTAAATTCATGGAGCGCATGGATTTAGTGGGTGAAGAAATCCTGCTTCTTGGCACCGGCTTTATGAGTACTATTATCGGTGACGCTGCTAAAGCACGCGGGATTGACATGACTATTGTTGGTCGCGCTAATACTGAGAAGTGGGATTCGCTTGGTTTTAAACGTTATGACACCAGTGCTGAATTGTGCGACGAAATAAAAAATAAAACGCGTAAAAATTTTAGTGTAGTCATAGACTTATCGTCAAAAGAAGAAAACTTCTACGCCATTTCTGAAACCCTTGCCGGTGACGAAGCGTTAATATGTTATGCAGGCACTCCTATGAGTGATGTGAAAACAAACTTCTTTGCCAACTGCTGGAAATGTCATACGTTGATTATGCCTAGCCCCAGAAACCGTGACTTTAATGATAGTATGGCAGAGTCTGCAAAACTTATTGAAGCCGGTGTTCTTGACACAGACAAGCTTTGGACTTGCGGTTATACACGTGATGTTGAAGCTGATGTGATTCAAGCATTTGAAGACGGTTCTGACAGAACACCTGATTATATCCGGGGCTATATTAGCTGGTAAGGTAACCAATGTATATTGACGCAATAAAAGACGCTAAGAATAATAAAATACACACGGTCAACAGAGTTAACGGCGAGCGAATCTATAAGTCGTACCCAATTGACTGGTCTTTTTATTACGACGATTCAACCGGTGAACACATGAGCTGGTATAATACACCAGTTAAGAAAGTGGAGCCGTCAAGCGCTGCTGACCATAAAAAGTTGGTAGGGTCTTTTGGCAACCGCAGACTTTATGAGTCTGACGTTAACCACGTGTTTAGATGCTTAGAGCAACATTACCCTGATACAAGTCAGAGTCCCAACTTGCATGTTGCTTTTTTCGATATCGAGACTGACTTTGACGAAGAAATGGGATATTCGTCACCGACAGAAGCATTTAACCCTATTACGTCAATTGCTGTATACTTGCAATGGTGTAATACTATGGTGTGTTTGGCTGTGCCGCCTCCTACATTATCGCGGGAAGAAGCAAAAGCCATCGCCGCGCAGGTCCCTGATGTTATACTGTGCGCCACTGAAAAAGAAATGCTACAAGATTTCCTGAGCATTATTGAAGATGCTGACGTGTTGTCTGGCTGGAACAGCGCAATGTACGATATTCCGTACACTATTCACCGCTTGCAGAAAACTATAGGCGGCGAAGCTGCACGACAAATGTGCCTTTGGGGACATATGCCACAGCGCAAGAAAGTGAATCACTTCGGTAAAGAAGAGGTGACATATTCACTTATAGGCCGTCAGCATTTGGATTATCTTGATCTGTACAAGAAGTACACGTATGAAGAGAAACAAAGTTACAAGCTGAACTCAATTGCAGAAGCCGAGCTTGGCGAGCAGAAAGTTGAGTACCAAGGTACACTTGATGACCTGTATAAGAAAGACTTTAAAAAGTTTTTAGAGTACAACATTCAAGATACCAAGCTACTTGACAGCCTAGACGAAAAGCTAAAGTATATTGACTTAGTTAACACCATTGCACACAACAACCAGGTGCCAATCCAAACAGCGCTAGGCACCGTGTCCATGATGGAACAGGTCATCACAGTTGAGGCGCACAACAACGGGTTTATAGTTCCAGACAAACGTAAAGATATTACGGATGATGGACAAGCCGCTGGTGGTTGGGTTAGTAAGCCTAAGAAGGGATTACATCGCTGGGTAGGCAGCTCGGATTTGAACTCACTTTATCCGTCAGTTATCCGTGCATTTAACATGAGTCCTGAAACGATTGTTGGGCAGGTAGATATGTCTTACACTCGTAGTTGTGTTGAAGAATACATCGCTAAAGGATCCAAGTATACGTTCTCTGGCTGGTGGAATGATCGTTTCAATATTCTTGAAATGGAAGCGTTTTACGATGGCAGCAAGACTACACCTGTTAAACTGCACATTGAAGACAACGGCAAGAAGGGTCCTATCCTTGATATAACAGGGCGTGAATTACGCGATGTTATATTCAGTGAAGACCACGACTGGTGTATAAGTGCTAACGGGACTATTTTTGATAATAGTCGTCAAGGCACTGTGCCTAGCTTGCTTTCAAGATGGTATAACGAACGTAAACAATTACAGAAAGTAATGAAGCGTCTTAAGTTCCTTGCCGCAGCCAACTACGAAGTGCCCAGCGATCTAGTTGCGCAATTTGCAGTTGATGAAGAAAAAGAACTTACTAAGAGTGACGTTTACGACTTTCCGCTTGATGCGTTTGACGAGATGGTCAACAACAAAGACGTTGAGGCACTCAAAAGCTTTATGGACACCTGGGGCTTGACTGTGCATAACGGGCACTTTGCGCCTTGTCCTGCTTGGAAGACTGCGTACACGTATGCATGTGACTATTGGGATAAACAACAATTAGTTCGTAAGATTAACCTGAACTCGTGTTACGGTGGACTACTGAACGCCCACATGAAGTTCTACGATCAACGAATTGGTCAGAGTACTACACTAAGCGGGCGCTCAATCACGCGTCACATGACTGCTAAGACTGCCGAGTTGCTAGAAGGCAAATACGACATAGAAGACGTGAAGTCTATTATCTACAACGATACTGACTCTGTGTATTTCTCAGTATGGCCTGTAATCAAAGACAAGGTAGAAGCGGGCGAAATGGAATGGAACAAAGACATAGCTGTGAAGCTGTATGACGATGTATCCGATCAGGTAAGTGACACTTTCCCTGAGTTCCTTAAAACGAAGTTCAATGTGCCTGAGCACCGTGGATCTATTATCGCAAGTGGGCGTGAAATTGTTGCTGAGTCTGGATTGTATATTACCAAGAAACGTTATGCTGCACTTGTGTATGACGATGAAGGTGTAAGACGTGACACAGACGGCAAGCCCGGTAAGCTAAAAGCCATGGGTCTTGACTTGAGACGAAGCGACACCCCTGTTTATATCCAGGAATTTTTAAAAGAGATTCTGTTGGATACGCTACAAAACAAAGGTGAAAGCTATGTTGTTGACAAGATACTTGACTTTAAGAAAAACGTACAAGGCAAGCTTAAGCCATGGCAACGCGGTGTACCGAAAGCCGTAAACGGCATGTACAAGTACACCAAAAAGAAAGAACAGCACATCGAGAATCTGATGCGCGGTGTGAAGTCATCCTTGGCTATCCCGGGACACGTACAAGCCAGTTTTAACTGGAACGAGTTACTCGAATCCAATGGCGATATGGAGTCTACTAAGATAACAGACGGCACGAAAGTTATTGTGTGTTACTTAAAGACTAACGAGCGCAACTATACGTCGGTTGCGTACCCGGTGGACCAGTCACGTTTACCTACTTGGTTTACTGATTTGCCATTTGACGTTGATGACATGGAAGAGCGTGTTCTTGACAAGAAAGTAAGTAACTTACTTTCAGTGCTTAAATGGGACTTAAGCATGGCTAGTAAACAAGGCGAGGTATTTGGTAGCTTGTTTACTTTTAATTAAAACGAAATCCGACTTGACAAAAACTGTCAAGTCGCGTATAATACATCAGATAATAATAATAAGAAGCCTAGGAGCTCACACACATATGTCTAAAGTAACCTACGAAGGTCTAAACGATCTTCTTCAATTCACTCACCGTCTTGGTTTCATCCCTGCTGTTAAGCTAACAGGTACAGCGGAAGAGACTCAGGCAGCGTCTATCCTAGAAGACAAGTCTGTTGTCTTTTTTGGCAAACTGCGCACACCAATCAGCGAACTACAGGGGCAAGTAGTAGGCCTTTCTCGTATGAACGTACTTGACGGCTTTATGCGTTATCCTGACTTTACGCCGACTAAAAACGGTACTATCTCGTTCAAGAAAGAAAACCACCCATCCCACGGTGATGTTGTTAGTGAAGTGCACTTTGAAAGTAAAGCTGGCACGACTGGTAGCTACCGTTTCGTAGGCCGCACTACAATCGAAGAACAGATTCGCGTACCGGAGTTCCGTGGCGTTAACTGGGACATTACCTACGTACCTACCAAAGAAGACTACGAAGACTTAAAATACCTAGCCGGTATCTTCGCAGCGCAAGAAGCTGTATTCATTCCTGAAATTGCAGGCGATGAACTTGTATTCAGCATCGGTACCCAAGCTAGTGACCGCACACAGATTCACTTAAACACTGGTGAACTTACTGTGGAAAACACGTTGAAAGGTAATTTGAGCTGGCCGCTAGATAAGGTACTAACTATTCTAGCTAAAGGCATGGACGCAGAGTGTAAGATGTTTATTTCTTCAGCCGGCGCGCTTAAGATTGAGATCGACACTGGTGTTGGCCTTTACGAGTACATCCTGACAGCGAAGCCTGTTTAATACAACAATAACAAACACACGAGGCTCGAATGAGTAGAGAAAATCACGATTTGAGTGCCGAGTTTGATGAGCAGAATTACGCGGTCTACTTGCCCGCGTTATCTGGCTTTTATACTCAGTCACTTGCTAAGGTTAAAGACAAACCTGAAACCATGCGTAAAGACGGTCCGCCTAAGGGATTCGAATACGGCTTTGAAGGCTTAGACTTCTTGAGAAAAGAAGACAATTACTTTAGGTACCGTTATGCGCTATACTCTGCAGGTCACGCGCAACTGGACTTAGAAAAAGCTAACGCTGACTCACCTATGGTGCACGAACGTCCAGACGATACTATTATTGTTGGCGACTCGGGCGGGTTCCAGCTTGCAACTGGTGTAATTAAAATGAACTGGGAAAATGCAAAGTCTGCAAATGACCCAGAGCGCGAAAAGTTGTGTGAGAAAATCCTGCGTTGGCTAGAGCATACTGCTGACTGGTCAATGACACTGGATGTGCCAGCCCTAGCGGCAGCGCCACCACTAAACAAAAAGACTGGTTTAACAAGTTTCCAAGATACATTAGATATTACTCTTCTGAATCTTGATTACTTTATGAAGAACCGTGTGCCTGGTGCGACTAAGTTCTTGAACGTGCTTTCTGGCTCCACACAAACCGATCTTAAGCGTTGGTATGACGCGGTAATAAAGTACTCAGATCCCGAGCAGGTAAAGGCTATGGGCTATACAGAAGACCGTACGCTGGAAGGCTTTGCTTACGCCGGTATTAACGCACTTAATATTGGATCTGCGCTTGAGACAACGTGTCGACTAATAGACGACGGCATGCTTAAAGAGTGTGAGTGGATTCACATACTAGGCATCGGGCGTACTGACTACGCGTGTTATATCAACTCACTGCAACGTGAACTGAATAAACACCACGCGCCTAAACTTAAGATTAGTTACGATGCGGCAAGTCCGTTTGTATCTACTGCATATGGCCAGTTTTACGGTGACGGCACGTACACCAAACACCGCATTGGTTACAACATGGGCAAGGCGCCAGACGACAAGCGCTTAGCGTTCTGTGAAGATCGCATGCCGTGGAACAACCCTATTATGAACCGCTGTCGTATTAATGACATTTGTGTTCGTAAGCCTGCGTATGCTGAGGTCAACGGTGAACTACTATTCCCGCGCCAAAGCAAGTTTAAAGACAAGAAGAAAGCTGAAGCTGAAAACGAAGTGTTCCTTGCTGAGTTTGAAGATCAGATTAATGACTTGCGCGAAGCAGGGGTAGAAGCAACGTTTTATCCGCCAGAGCTTAATCGCCAGGATAAAGAAACACGTACTTCTTGGGATATTGGTTCTTACATGATTATGATGGGTCACAACGTGTGGACACACATTGACTCAGTAACACAAGCGATCCGCTTAGGTAAGCTTGAAGCACATAATTATCGTGATGTGTCGTGGCGCGACTGGATGCCAGGCAAGGGCAAGAGTTCAACTAACGCTTTTGCCGAATACGTGCCTGGATCAGTTATCTACTTTGATAGCTTATGTCGTGACTTGTTTGACCCAGCGCGTACTAGTGAAGAACGTATGCAAATTCTTAAAGAAGCGCAACCGTTCCTGAACACCATTAACGCACGTAACTTGGGATCAGGCAACGTGTTCGATAGCTTATTCGATATAGGCGACGAAGGCGCTACTGACCCTGAAAGCTCTTACGCTAGTCTGGATGACGAAAAGATGGTAAATCTGGAACAGAATCAAGACGATTTGTAAGATTAAAACATTTTAAAAAAGCGCCAAACAGGCGCTTTTTTTGTTGCAATTTTTGGTAGTTCTGCTATACTACTTAAAACCGTAGAATAAAAATTATAAGGTTGTGTAAATGTCTAAAGAATATAGATATACTGAGATTTTTAGAAGTTTGCAGGGTGAAGGCATGTACACCGGCGTTAACACCGCTTGGCTACGTTTCTTTATGTGTAACTTGGAGTGCCGTGGTTTTGGACAACCAGAGCCAGCTAATCCAGAGTCTTACTACCCTGTGGGCCAGACTATTGATATTACTGATATCACTAGCTTAGATGATGTGCCGGTACACGAGTACGGCTGTGATAGTGCGTACTCTGTTGCCAAACAGTACAGAAACCTTGCTATGAAAGGTACTGCTGCTGAAATTGCAGACAAAATAACTGCGATGCTGGCTAACGACTTTAATCCGGATGGGTTGTTTTTAAATCCGCATACAGGATTAGATACGCATATGGCATTCACTGGTGGTGAGCCCATGATGCAACAACCAGCTATGATTGACATTATGGAAGAGTTTAATCACAGAAGCAACCCTATCCGTTACATGACTATTGAGACAAATGGCACACGTAACTTAGATGGGAAGTTTGGGTCTTATATTGCGGAGCAACTTCTCTGTTCAGAATTACAAGAAGTGTTCTGGTCAATTAGTCCTAAACTAAAGCACGTATCGGGCGAGGATCCTAAGAAAGCGATCAAGCCAGCAGTGTTGGCAGCTTACGCAGATACGTACGATCACGGACAGTTAAAGTTCGTGTTAAACAACGATCCCACAGCATGGCGTGAACTGCATTTGGCAATTAAAAAGTTCCGTGATGTTGGTGTTGATTGGCCAGTATACATTATGCCGGTTGGTGGTCTTAAAGAAGACCAAGAATGTGACGCAACACGTAGAGTAGTTGAACGCGCATTATATGAAGGGTTCCATGTAAGTGGGCGCTTGCACGCGCACATCTTTGGTAACGAACACAACACGTAATAAGGACGAGGTATGGCCATGTTTTACGACGATGTTAGCTACGATGTACTTAACGAGTCAGGCGGCAGAATTGACTGGCTCGAGGAAGACTTACAGAAAGCAGAGGAGCAAAATAAAAAGCTCATGGAAAAATTAGAGTTTATATTGGCGAATTCTGAAGAAGCACGCGCCCTCGCAAACGCCTGGGACGGTTCAGTCATAATACAGAAAGGTGGTTAATATGATGTTCGAAGAAGATGGTCCTGACACTGTTTTTAAAGGTAGTAAAACAAACCACGACCTTGAAGAAGAAAACCGGGAGTTGAAAGCACAACTCGACGCACTTACTGAGAGACTCGACAAGCTTGAGGAGAGGATTCAAAATGAACGATGATGACGTTTTCAATCCTGGTAATATCTGGAAAAGATCCCTGGAAAAAGCAAGTGATAGTTTTGACCCATGGACTAACCAGCGTGCTAGTGATCATATTTCGGAAGCCCTAAGAAAACAACGGGATAAGGATTTTAAGGATTTCCTGTTAAACGGTTTGTACAAGTCCGAAGACAGCGCGGGAATCAAACGTGCGAAAGAAGCAGAAGAGCGCTACCAACGCCTGCACCGTGATTTAAAAGACCTTTTGGATATGTGTCCGGAAGCGCAGGACGCTTGGAATAAGCTAATGGGAATCAGACGTTTACAAGGCGAGGACGAGTACAATGACAGTATATCCAAAAGAGCCGGAGGATAAGCCGGGCATAAGTATCGGTGGCTACATCAACGTACTCGGTTTCATGATGAGTTACGACAACGAATACGGTATTGCTGATTACATAAAATCCATAGAAGATCAGCAAAAGCCTGCTATGATAGCAATCAAAAAGGCTTGCGCTAAGTTTATCCCTGTTCTTAAAAACGAAAACCGTTTTTACACAGACTGGGCAGCTTACGTGATTGGCAAGAAACAAAACAGCCAGTCCGCATTAACCGTTGAATCTCTTCAATCAGCGTTTCGATACATGGATAGTTTTGATGGATGATAAACATGTAGAGCGATATACTCGTTTAGTTGAATGGTTTGCGAGTCGCTACCGTATTTGTCAGTATAACCGCAACAACCTTATAGCCTTTCAGATATGGTCGTTGTCGCACTTAGAGCACGAGCAATGCCTTACTAATGCTGTGGCTGTATCACGCGAAGCTAATGTCCTAGAGAAACAAGCTAAGAAGACTAAATGCGAAAGAGTATCTCCCTTTTGGGCAGAAAGACGTGCTCTTACCGCACTATTCAGGAGGTTTTTAGAAAAGTATGGCAAGAAATAATATGGGCGAAGCTCAACGAATCCGACAAGAAAAAGCCATTTTTGACACTGCGCGTGACCTGTTAATCAGTTACACCCGAAGCGGTAAGATTGCTATCCCGCTGCGTGTTGATGAGATTTACGAGAGTGCTGAAAAACTGCACAAGAAGTTTCAAGATAGAATGGAAGCAAGTGAGGACTGGAAAGATGACTAAGAAAGCATTCCAGCCGGCTGCGCCTATAATGAGTGTTGATATGGCACTAGGCGAAGCACCGGGCCTAAATAAATTAGAGATATTTACTCTTCACATTGCTAGTGGATTGACTTCTGCGAACCAGCAGGCAATCAATAGCATGGCAGCTAGGCAAATAGTATCCAGCGCGGTTAATTTATTAAATGCTGTAGAAGAAAAAGAAAAAGAACTACGAGGCGAGTAACATGGGATTATTTTGGCTGTGGCCAAGGCATTGGGGATTGCGCGGTCGCGACAGAAAAGAAGCACGTATTAGATACAATGCTAAGTCTGACTACGATGCTGAACTGGAAATCATTAAGTTGGATTTCCCGCAATTGTTTGATGAAAATCTCGAACAAGACGAGGACGAAGATTTCATCGCAGCTGAACAACGTGCGTATGACGAAGCTGTTCTTGATGTGCAACTGAAGCACGGCAAGATACGCAAGAAAGAATACGACGAAAAAATGAAAGACATGTCAGGCGAAGGCTGGGTTAAAGTAATCGGGGTAGAGTATAACCCCGATAAACCCGAGCAAGCAGGCATGGTGCTGGACTATAACGAGCAGTTTGTTATAGACTTACGGGCTGCTGGTTACGAAGGCCAAACAGATGACGACGTAGTGTCACAATGGCTGGACCATTTATTCCTTAGTTCTCTTGTAGAGGACGTTGATTTGGAAATCGCAAGCGACATAAAAACACAACTAGAAGCCGCTAGACGGGGGAAACGATGAGCAAAAAGAGACTTTACATACTCGTAGACACTATGAACATGGCGTTCAGGGCACGACACGGCGGTAGCAAAGCTGCCGATATTGATCAACAAATAGGCATGAGCATGCATATTATGCTGACTTCTATCGCGTCCTGTGTGCACCGCTTCGGGCAAGACACAGAAGCAAGGGTTGTGTTCAACTTCGAGGGGAAGTCCTGGCGTAAGAAGGTTAGTGCGCAATACAAAGCAAACCGTGACTTAAAGAAACTAGAACGCACACCGCGTGAAGTGGAAGAAGACGAATTGTTTATCGAAGCAGTAGAAAGCTTCAAAGAGTTTGTCACTGAAAAGACTAACGCGATTTGTCTTCAACACGACGAGTTAGAAGCTGACGACTTTATTGCATTTTGGATTCAGCACCACCCGGATGATGACCACATTATCGTGAGTACCGACTCTGACTATAAACAGCTTATTGCAGAGAATGTTGATCTGTTCGATGGCGTCCGTGACTATATGTACACAATAGACGGCGTGTTTGATAACAAGGGTCGTCCCGTAGAAAAGAAAGGCGTGCCACTTACTGTTGAACCTGAATACGAATTGTTTATGAAGTGCATACGCGGCGACAAGTCGGACAATATCTTCTCTGCATATCCCGGTGTCAGAGAAAAAGGCACTAAGAACAAAGTGGGTATTCGTGAGGCATTTGAAGACCGTCACGACAAGGGTTACAACTATAACAATTTTATGTTACAGCGCTGGACTAACCACGAGGGCGAGGAAGTAAGAGTAAAAGACGCCTACGCCATGAACCGCCTTTTAATTGACTTAACTGCACAGCCGGAAGAGTACAAAGTCAAAGGTGCGATTGCTATTGAAAATGCCAAGAATGCCGACCCAATCCCGGCTGCATCAATTGGTTTTAACTTCATGAAGTTCTGTCAAATGTGGGCACTAAACCGCATTGGTGAGAAAACAGACTTCTTTGCTGGACTGTTGAGCAAAGGCTACAAGTAAACTTTTCCATTAAATACATACCTATAATAAAAACAATAAAGGTACACAATGACAAGCAAGTTTTATCAAGTTGAAGAAAATGCGTTAATGGTTGTTGACGGTGAAGAAACCCGTCTTATTGTCGAAAACCCGGGCATCGGCCTCGTGTTTATGGGCAATGACTCTGTTGAGTTATACAACGACCGAACATCCTTTACAAAAGCAACCGGCGTAGAACTAAGCAACGTTCGCACTAAAACGCTTCCTGAAAAATCTCAGCTGTATATTCGCGGTGTTAAGATGCCTGCAACTGGCGAATTTTATTTGCCGACACCCGAGTATTCAAGTAAATATAACTTGCCGTTATTTAGGAAAAACGAAGTTACTGACATCCACTTTGTTGCGGGTATCTACCTGCTTAAAGAAGGTGAGGGCAAAGTAACGCCTAAAGATACCCCGAAATTAGACACGCTACTTGACGCGGCTGAAGGATACGAAGGCCCGTTTAAAGATATGCGTAAAGCTCGTGATAGAGCGATGGTTCTACGAAAAGAATACAAAAAAAGGACTAGAAACACATGAATAAAATTGTAGTATACACCAAAGACAATTGCGGATTCTGCACTAAAGCCAAAGAGCTATTAGAGTCACGTGGATTAGAATATGATGAAATCAGTTTTAATGACCCGGGCGTACTAGCAGAGTTCAAAGAAAAGTACCCAATGGCGCGCACTGCACCTCAGATCCTCATCGATGGTGAGCGTATCGGCGGACACAAAGAACTGGTTCAGCTTTTGGACTAATTAATGACAATACGTGATGCTATAACAACGCATACGAGCAAGCCGGGCGATGCGTGGGCGAGATCTAATATCTTACCTACGAAGCCTGGCTTCGTTCTTTTTATGCACGACTCAAAACCAGACCTCGAACACCTTGACTTTAGGCATGCTAATGTAACACTGAAGGCAGGTCGCCACCTTAAACCAGACAAACATGGCCACCGAGCTTTATCCGCAGCATGTGGACAGTACGGCACAGCATGTGATATTGAGGTTGACTTCTACGCATTTGACCGTAACAGTATTACTGAATTACTCGCGTCGTTTGAAATGTTAGTTCATGATGCGATCCGCGACCCGAGACGAGTTGCGGTTTCTGTTAACTGGCAAATCACTGACGCAGTGTACGCAGAAAATGCAGATCGTTTAGACTACTGTTTTAGGACACTTGCTAACGCGAATGTGCCTGTATTTGTCGCCGCTGGTAACATGGGCACGGATCTAGTCATGTACCCGTGTAACCACAAGTCGGTAATAATCACAGGCTCCCATGACAAAGATGGTATGATCAGTCTGTTTAACAACACGCCTGAATTAATACGTGTGTTTGCACTAGGCAAAGATGTTCGTGTCGCGTCCTTAGACAGCCGTACAGGGTACACAACTGATAGTGGTACTAGCTTTAGTAATTCAGCAGTGGCTGCGGCTATGGCTTATTATGATACTGTAGACGAGTTGTTGGCTGCGACGATACAAAATACATTGAACTGGAAACGAGCGAGTCTAAACAAACTAACATCCAGAGCATTGTTTTGTGGTGATCTTGATAGAACGCGATCAGTCAATAACGTAACGCACGGCAACACTGAACTCAAATACGAGGACGGCCTGCAGATTATCGTGCACGACTTCAACACAAGTGATTATTCAAGTGACAAGACGCATGTTGAATACTGTGTTGATCACATAAACGAAAAGCTTGCTGGCGAAAACGTTTGGATACCTATGTCCGGCGGCCTTGATAGTGAGTATGTGATGCATTGTGCTCTGCAATCAGAAGCGAGAGTTCGCCCTGTAATTATGCGCTACATGTCTGACTTCGGTAAGCCACTTAACGAATATGATTACAAGAACGCCATAGCCTATTGCGAAGCAAACAACTTAGAACCACGCTTCATTGATGCAAAGATACGTGAGTTGTTTGATAATGGCGAGTACTGGTATTTTGTTAAGAAGTTTATTACCCGTAGTCCACAACTCGCAGCGCATCTGTGGATGATCAATCAACTAGATGCCAACTGTATTTTGCCGGGAGATCCACTAACGCTACATGGTTCTGGCAACATAGGCATACAACCGTATGACTATTACTGCTATGATAGGATGTTCCATAGCAAGCGCATGACGAACAGTATAGCTAGGCTACACACTGCATCTGGCAACATAGTTAAAAAGAGTTTAGAAATTACAGCGAGCTTGGATCCTGCTATGGCACCTGCAGAAAGAAAGCATGAGTTCTATTCTCGTTGCGGCATGCCTGATACTGCGCCAAGGATAAAGTACACTGGCTTCGAAAAAGTGCGCGAGGAGTACGACAAAAAGTACAGCGCGATTGATTATTTTAATCGCAAGTTTAGGATGCCAGCAAAGCACCTTCACACCTACGGGAGTAAGTTTTTCTATGACGGACTTGACTAAAGAAAAGGTACACGAGTTACTAGGCGGCGAAAACGATTTTAGTATTTTTGCCAGTCAGGATTCTTGGTTATTAACACCCGCAGCGTTTCATGCGTTGCGGGAGAAGATAACAGCATATAAGCTAGAGTCAGATCCTAGTATGGTACTGATTAATCGTGATGTGATACGTTTGTCACGCACAATGCGCGAGCCGTATTATATCCAGTACCCAAATGACAAGCGTAGAACAGTGACATATGGCAGACGCAACGGTAAATTAGCTAGGATATATTCTGGTGTTGATGATAATGAAAAACAAAGTGCCGCGGTGTGGGTGTTTAACTTTAATATGGCAGCAACGGCAAAAGTAATGGGCGATTTCCGCCCATTACTTGATCAATTAGACTATTGATAATATTAGTGTTTCTCTTGTAAGCTTGCCGTTCATTCTAGCGTCAAGCTTATCTACTCCCTTGTAGTACTTCTTTAATTCCTTAGCATCAGTGACCCCAGACATCTTTTTCTTGTAGTCTTTTAAGTCAACACGCTTACTTCTTGATTCAGTACTAAAGCTGATTAGACTGGATCCCTTTACACTTAGTCCGTTCGCATCCTCGGCATAGTACACACCCAGTTTATTAAGACGAGTATCAAATACCCACACTTCCTTGGAACCGATAAGCGTTTTTAAGTCTGCACTCTTAACACCAATCTCACTCCAACCAGGCCTAACTTTAAGTGATTTTATTAACTGAGCAGGATCCTTAGGCGTTACTTGTTTGCTGTATAAGTATCTAACGTCAGTTAACAACTTGTCGTACACCTTAGCCAAGCGTTTGGCGTTCATACGAGTAAAGTTATCACCTATAAGTTCATAGTCGCTATCGGCTTCTATGGCGTTATTAACATTAGCAAGTTCTTCACCATAAACTGCGATTAGCATCTCTAGGGCTTTTGCTTTGGGGTCGTGTGGCGCAAGGATAGTGACAAAGTCGTACTTGGGGTCAAGTAAAGTCGTATCAATGATCATACCATCAATGACATTATCAATCTCGCCTGAAATTTGTTCTACTTGCTTTTGAGCAATTTGCTCAGCTGAAGGCTTTTTTACCTTTGGTTTGCTGTCCTCCTCGACAGCGACTATAGACTGTGACTTTTCGATAACTTGATCAACATATTTCCACAGGGAGCCGTATTTGTCGGGGAGTTCCGCGCCGCTATTAAGTGCGTAAAGGTATTTGCCTATTACTGCGAATTCGTAATCGGGTAGCTGGTCCAAGTCTTTGGTTACAGACGTACCTTTATTCTCTCTAGCCCAGCGAAGGGTTTCGGTTTTAAGTTTCTTTTCCAGCACTTCGGACTGAGCCCAGTGTAGCCAATGTCGCCATTGTTTAAGGCATTCAGGGCTATTAAGCTCAGTCTTGGTGAAGCGCGGTTTTGTTTGTAATACTTTTGCCATAATTTCCGTCTGTGTGTTTTAATTATAGTTATTTACGATGTGCTATGATGCTCGTTCTCTAAACATAGTCACATAAGCAAACAATTTCCAGTCATTGCCCGACTCACTGTGCGCTGATAACTCGATCGTATAGCCTTTACGTAGGCGAATACAATCCCAGTTATCAAACGTTTCGTAGCCGTGACTGTCACCGTATACTGGTATTTTGTTCATGAATATTGCGTACACTGCTTCACGATCAAAGTAGATGTCAGCGTTGCCGTCGCCAGCTGGTGCCGGTGTTAGATCCATTGTTTCGGATAAGTTCCAGTAACCATCATGGTCGTGGTTTCTTACAGGACAAGGCGTTTGTGCGAACCCGTGTGTGCCTGCGCCCATACCGGCATATACCACTCTGCCGTCCTCCGTTAAGGTGTAATCCAAGTTTACTGCGGTTTGCATAACAGCTCTACTCGCAATACATCTAGCAGTAACGTAGTCACCTACACCCGCGCCGGACCACATAAGCTGGGCCTGTTGCACGTAAATAGGATCCATATCGTTAAGACCGTGATAGAACTCCAGCTTCTTAGTAGCCACTGGCGTAGCGGCACTAGGCTCCATGATTAATAAGTCGCCAGAACCTAGTTCACTAGTTGTCTCGCCGGCGCCAGTCCAGTAAACGTAAATCGTCCTGCCTTCTTTTTCCGGTCGTGGCGAATTGTGAGTCCACACTTTGTTGCCCGTTGCATAAGAAGACTGTGCGATTGTTGACTTGACTTCTGTGCCGTTTAGGATGTTCCATGCGGCAACTGGTTCTAAGTCACCGCTCTGATCAGATATAACGATACTACCGTCAGCTAGCTTTTCGAATAATACATCGTTATTTGCTAATCCGTCTATCTTTCCAGGGTCGCTGATGTTCCTAGACGCGTTTGGTGAAAACACGATGCCTGATATAGCGATGTGCTCGTCAGTCGTGTTGGTTACAGTTATAGATACACTCATTTATACATTCCAATAGTTGCCGTACCAAGGTCTAAATATTTGCCCTGATGTGTTTCTGTTGTGCGTCAATACCCCGTTCTCGCCTAGATCATCAATATCAGCGGTGTAGTACAATGACACAACCGCGTCATTCATATCTCGTCTATCCTCGCGGTAGAACACTGCTATGCGATCTTGCTGGTCAATCCTTACGTTCAGGCCAGTGTGTATTATCTCTTGTTGATCATAAACCCGTACTGAATATAACAAGTCGGGCGCTGAATAGATACTTCTGTCAACCGGCATGCGTAATATCCACAAGTACCCGTCGGCGCCGTTTTGTCTATGGTTTATAGTGACAGCTTTTAGGATAGAGTTGTACGGCGATATCCACGCTATTCTATCATTTGAAATGCTACTTGCACCTGTCAACTGCAAGAACTCGTCAGAAACTGTATTTGGTCCTGAATATGATATACACCAAGACGGGCAAGAGTTAGTAAATGTCTCTCTAGTAACGGCCTTGCCTTTTTGTTTTCCGGTACACCATACACTTAGACTTTCATAGTTAGAAAGTATGTAATCTATTTCGCCAATCTCAGACGTTGAAAGGTCGCCGTCATAATACAAGGCAACTTGTGAAACATCGGTGTATTCTATGTACTTTAATGGCGTGGTGATGCCCTCTGCGTTTTCCAGCAATAGCTGTAGACAGGATGGATCCACGCCTTCTTTATGTCTTACTAGACTAGGTAACTGCGCCACCGTTTATTCTCCATATGTAAAGTGAATAATTCCATATAGAGGCCTTGGAACCAGCTAAGCCGGCCCGTAGTTGTATATCAATGGTGTGCGTGCCTTCGGCCAATGTTAATATAGAAAAATCATTGTAGCCGCGCTTGAGAGCAGTTCCCGTAGACAGATAGTCGCCTAAAACAAGTCCGTCGTTATTATCGGCAATCTCGTTTAAGTCTATAGTTGAATCCAGTTGTACTTTCCAACCCGCGGCATTTTGCGAATCGCTACAATTGTAATTAAACCTATAGCCTACAAAGTAAGTACCGCCCCCGGCAGGGACACTGAAAGTACTTGACGGACCCGTTGACCATGTAGCTGAGGTAACGGTAGTTAGTGTTGGGTCACTGAAATAATTAAACCCGGTAAGTTCTTGAAACTCGAGTGAAGCGATGGCGTTATTGACGAATTCTTGCGTGGCACTTGAGGCGCTAGCAAGGTCTAACCAATCGGTGTTCAGCTCGTTCCTGAATTTTATTGCGCGTGTGGTTGAGTTAATCCAGACACTTCCAGCGATGACACTAGTAGGTTCTATAGGAGTGTGGTAAATTTTCGGGCTTTTAGATCCGATCTGTATTTCGGATTTAACTGTCCCAGTAAAAGCAAGGAATTTATCACTCATATCACATTTATTCTTTTTGTTCTTATATTTATCGTGTTCTAGACCTTGCAGAGCGCGGGTTATACTAAAGTATAATCAACTAGGCAGAGGCCGAACAGGAATACGGTTTTTCGAGAGTTTGTCTTTGAGATTTGTCTTTTTATGTTGTATGCACTTACCACAAGCCGTACCAACCAAATCCTTTTTGCTAGGCGGGTCACTTTCCTTAACTGCATGACAAATACAAAGGTATGCCATTTTATTCCTCTCTTATTGTTATTTAATACCAACGTGGTTGTAGCTGTGTCAGAAATTATTCACTTAAGTACAGGTCTTCTTCCAACTCTGCTCTGTATTCTGGATCTCTAATTGCACGGGCGTATCTGTCCGGGTCGTACGAACTGACTTTGCCTGCCAAATAATAATGATGGGCCTTTATGTTTGCTAACTTGCGAGTAACCCGGCCTTCAGATACCATACCGGTATGGTGATAATGTGATTTTTCCATATACCTCAGTACATGATCAAGTATCATCGGCGTGTACAGTATGCGGTTTCGGGTTGCTGTATGGATCAAATGTCCGAAACTAACTTCTCGTTTATGTGCATTTCCAAGTGGTCTTGAAACAGTCACATAGCGCTTTATATAAAAGCTCTTGTGTAGGCGATCGGTATTGTTCTTTACTATAGTTTCATATGCACATTGCATGAGATTCGCAAAAAACTTGGCGCGGTCACCTGCAATGCCATGATACGGACCGTCAAGCCTTATTATCTTTTTTGACATGAACTGGGAAAATTCAACTTCGTCAAGTATCAAGTACTCACCGACGTGACAGTAGTATGGTATGCCTATTCCCTTCTTCGCTATAGAAGCAAGAGCGTTGGCTGTCTTTACCATTTCTTTAGGACTAGGGATATAACCGTCACTTATGGTATCAATGTCCAGATCCGGTGTGCATAGTGTAGTGGCTAGGCGCATTGCTTGCCAATGTTGGTGATTGCTACCTGACACGTAATAGGAATTGGCCTGCGATTCAGATCTACACAACCGAGCTTTCGCCGCGGCTATATCGATGCCGACTTTCTCGAATAGTTCACGATATGTCATGTATTACACTCTGTTATGAATAGCTTGGCTAAAAACACTTAATAAAAATGCCTTTAGCCAAGAATCTTCACGACCCTTGTGTTTGCGCTTTCTGTTATACTTGGTAGCGTCTTCTTCAACACGCTTCCTAAACATCGGCGTTCTTACCACTTGTTTAATGGCGCTTGGTTGGCTATGTTTAACTTTCTTCTTGCCCATAATTTCCTCCTGGCGTTAGAAGAGGGCATTGTATTAATGCCCTTACATTAGAACTGGTATGATCATCAAAGTCAACATCAAAGCGTAGAAAATTATCCGTAGGTAGACATTAGTCTTGTGCTTGAATGCGTCGAACCTTTCCAGATACTCAGCCACATTGCGTGCTGACGGCAGTGCTAATAACACCGCAATAATACCCACAAAAGCTTCTAGATACACCGTTAGCACTACGGCAGCGATACAGAGTACCACAACAATAATACCATGGCCTATACAGTCTACGGTTTCTTCGTCTAAGTCGCTGAATAAATGATTCATAATTAGCCCAGTTCTTCTACTAGGTTGCTATAATGCATAACTGTTTTTGCATGAAGCAACGCGTTTTCAATACTAAATGAGTAGCATTCCAAAAAGGCCACTGCATATATGTATATATCCATAACAAGATCACTCCATCGGCGGCACGGTTATTTTTCCCTGGAACGCAAGTAGGGCAATGGTTTCTGGCTCTATCTTAACAAACGTTTCACGGGTTTTATTAGACGCACGCTCATGTCGTCCTGGTGTGCCTACGCGCACTGATGATCCTATCCACATAGAAGCACCGGAGGCTGTAGGCTTTTTAATACGGCCTAGCTTTAAGCCTGACGACTTATAAACACTCACAGCAACAATGTCGCCTGCACGTATTTCATTTCCGAGACAGTCAGTCCCTACTTCATCTGATGTATCTGACATAAGTTCCTCTACTTTTTGGCGATATGATTTCTGCGTCATTACTCTTCTTTAAGATTCAAGAGGACAGGTGTGTCAAACCCGCCTCGTTTTTCTCTCTTGTACTTACGCTTATCTTCAATGCCGGTTTCAGAAACCTTACCAATTTTGATAATTGCTGCCAAAACTTCAAACACGTCTGCTAGTTCTTCTTCAAGCGCTTCGGTATCACCTCGATAAATCTCAGCTAGAACTTCTTCGACTTCTTCGTGTGCTTTGTCACAAAGTAAGGCAAGGTGATCTTGAGTGGTAAGCTCGTCTACGGGAAGTAGGGGCAGTGGGTCAGATGCAATATCGGGGATTTTATCCCTGATCAATTTGTGTGGGTACTTCATCAGATGTTCCTCTTGTTATTATCTCCGTATTATAAGGCAAGAGGATGTCAAAATCAAGACTTAGATGAAAACTTTCCGGAAAATGTGTCTTCGTGTAACGAGTTTGTGAGGTGACTAATATACGCCATATCAGCCGCACGCACTGCGATCATGTTTTCGACATAGTCGCGCATGTCGTGGGCATCGATGGCTTGATCTAAGGTGCCTGCGAAGCTGCTAATCATAGGTATGGTGGACACCCCCGTATAGACAGCGACTCTGGCTTGATCTTTAAATTGTTGCGCTACCTTTATACCATCAGCCATCGTTGTCTCCTTGCTTGTCGGATAAAAATCCGGGTATCAGATCCAGGTATGCGTTGGTGATAGGACACCCTAACAACCTTAAGCGAGCAACTGTTTCGGTATTCATCTTCATTGCGCCTTTACCCTTCCAATTATCGTACTCGTCATCTACCATACAAAACGGCAGATACTTTTTCCAGCGCATATATTCATCAACATCGTGTCTGATAGCCGGGTGCATCAGAGGTTTCAACTCGTCAGCACTCATTTTACCGCGCAATAAGGCTTCCGTAAAAGATCCTGGACTCACACCGTAAATCCAGAACATTTCGACAGCCGAACAAATGTTTGTGTCTAAACTAAATTTTAAATCGCCCATGTGAACTCCAGATCACTATCAGAAATCGGTGCGCCGTTCTCGTGCATCATCTTGATGATTTTAACGTAATCCTCACGCAGCTTTTTCAGTTTGTCCAGGCATTCTTCGCGTATAATAGATATAGTCTCGTCGAGATTAGATTCCAAAACGCCTGTGGCCATAGTCCAATAATTTCTCTCTATAAAACGATCGCGCACCCAGCGAAGTGACTCTGATTCTGTTACCCCTACTTTGAAATGCTCGCCATAATGCTCACGTAATGCGGCTAGGCGTGCTGTAAGTGTATCAGCTATGGCTTTGTCAATAAACATCATCGTGTCAGCAACAACTTCTAAACTAAGAATACTTGTGCTTCGGGAATATTCGTATTCACCGTCCTTTTCAATCATACCAAGTATAAAATGCAAGTTATCCATGTCTTTATGGATTAAGCTCACATACGGGTTTAACGGATCATTGCTCATTGATTTGCTCCGTTACACCGTCAGTTAATGTTTGTTTAATTTTGACAGCCAAGTTCCAATATTTCTCTGCTAGTTGCTGTTCCAACGCATTGTGTTTCAACGTGTAGAGGTCTTTTTTTATTACCTGCTTGCGCAGTGTCTCTATCATTCCGGCACTTCTTCTGAGGTCAAGGTGGTGTCGGCGTGTCACCACTTCCGGCGAACCCTCTTTGGCACTGCGCATTACCAAGACATCGGAGTATGCATCATACAAGTCAATATAGGCACGAATCGCGTCAATTGTCTCTTGCCATTTTAGGGTGTAATCGAGGTTTTCAATCAAAGTTACTTTGAACGGTGCAGATGCAAATATGTTGTCGCTACGGTTTACGTCATCAATATTCGAAACCATGGCAAGCGCATTTATCAGATCGGCTCTCAGCTTTTTAGCATTCATGATCGTGCCATTCCTTCTTCTACTATTTTATCAGCCAGCGTTCGTACTTCGTTAGTCAACACTTCATGCTTGAGTGTCCATTCGCCATCCGACATTAGTTTTTTCATTGCAATTGAAACCAACAGATACGTAGACGTAGGTGATATACGAGTTTCAAGACGCTTGCATAGTAAAGCAGGATCGCCAAGCACGCCGTTTTCAAGCATATTCAACTCACCAAGCAACGACTTACATGTTTTGTCAAATGTGGCAACATCAACCCCGCGCCCGTGTCGTGTAAGGTCCGGGTAAGTTTTGACGACATAGTCAACATAAGGCTGTACTGCGAATAAGTCATAGCCAATCGGATCAAGTGGTCGGTTAAATTTATGCCGCGCTATTTGCAACGCGCACATATCAACCATCATATCAGATGAGTGTGCGCGTACTTTACGCCGCATTTCGAGTCCATAGCCGTACAGCTTGCCGAGTCGCTCACATAATCGATCGGCGTTATAGGCGGCTATACGAAACCGGGCTTGTCCTGATATGAGGTGGGTATTGTCGCGCCTGACGTCGTCAATCAATTCACGGTCTTCGGCTGTGAGTTTTTTATACTCAGATGGGGTGTCGTATAACCACCCCAACATAGAGTCGACGAACACCAGCAAGGTGTGCCGGTATGGCCTTTTAGACATTTGCGCTTTCCTTCAATACAGAGTTGATGTGTGCTACTGCCTCTTCAACTTGCTCGTCAACGGTGCCGTTGCACTTGCCTTGTTTGCGTAGTTCAACAACTAAGTCATACCGTTCCATAGGTTGTAGATGATTAATCCAAATAGAATACGCCGGGTCAACTAAATCAACCGGCGTGCCTAACTCTTCAAACAATTTTTGATCAACTGCTTTGCGTGCTTTCTCTGCACTAAGTATTCTGTCTTTAAAAATCATCTTATCACCTTTCATCTATTAAGCAAGAATTAAGTTTCTCACTACTGTTAGATATTATAGGGTAACTCAGTTAGAATAGCAAATTTATTTTCAACAAGGTCTTCTATTAATTTAACTCTTTCTTTTTTAATTTCACGGATAGCTTTTTCTATAACTGCATCAAGCTTTTGGCGGCCTAACTCCATCTGTAATGTCCAACCACCGTCAGTGCCAAAGTCAACCAAGTCCCTACAAAAGTTACCAGTATACGGCATGTCTGATTCAAACATGAAGTCAATAAACTCAGAACAGCCGCTTATTATATCAGCTGACAGTTGAGCGTACTTTGTGCGGTTTAAAAAAGACCATGAACACAAGTCGTAATTTATTTGATCGTAGTCGTAATAGCCGTCGTGTTTGGTTTCAAGCCTGGATATTAACGTGGCATACGCTATCTCATGCCGTGCTATCCGACAAGCGCGTCTGAATTGTGGCGAGCCGTATTCATCAACCAGTGCCTGTGTTGCTTTGGCGATAGTCCCGAATGCTAGATCATTTGACAGAATAAGATCATTCTTGACTTCCTTTTTCACCACCGAGCCCCATGTAGGAAACGTGCCGCTTGCGTTTGAGCTTGATACATGATTCATCAGACGAAGAATGGTATACGCTTTGTTTTCGAAATTGCGTCTTATCACACACCCGGGATTGACCTTCCCTGCGTAAAAGTGCAAATAGCGAATATACCAAAACACGCGATCATTGGCCCAACATACCATAGGTGATGGATCGAAACGATTTAAGTTTCCTAGATTAAGTACTAATAACTTATGTTTTTGGACGTTCATTATATCGTGGCAACCCTAGTGTGGCAAGCATACGATCGATTTCATCTTCCGACATCTCTCCCATATCCTCGGCAGACGGAATGTAAATCTCATCAACAAAATACTTGATATGATCTCGCTCGCGCTTTTTTGACTTAAGCAAATGGTCGTTATCGCGTACAAGTATAGTCCTACGACCACGTGATGTTATCCAGTTACGTGTGCGCTTATGTACATTAGACGAGAGCATCGCTAAGCTCGTGTATCCGCGATTTGCAAGCCTGACAGAATCAAACGCACCTTCACTTAAAAATATAACGTCTGGACTCCAGTGAAAGGTCTCCATACCGAATAACGGCACCATGCCTTCCTTACTTGAACTCGAAAAGTACTTGCTGTTTTGATCGGTGGTATCCTTAGAGCCAAGCGGGTAATATTGCAATATGCCAGCGAGTTGCATCCGATCATTAGCCAGCCAAAAGGTGACTTTGTCGGCTTCGTCATCAACATGACAGTGATACATATCCACGTCAAGGTGCCGTTGTTTCAAATGTGTTCTTATCATTCCAATCCTAACTCTTCGGATAGTTTTAGTTGGTCAATTAATTTGCGCATACGTTCCTTAGGTCGCAGCTCAGAAACTTTTACTTCAGTACGTTCGTCCTGTAATTGATTACCGCGATGGATGTACAGTAGCGACTTGTTTTTGTCGTAGTAAACATCGTGAGTATCATAGTGCATGAGAAACTCAACATCCTGCCATGTGGCGTACTTATTGCCGAAATTAGGCGTGCGCTTGCCCCTGCGATACATGTTTACTGCGATCTCGTTTAACTGTCGTGCATAGCGACATATTCTAGGAGCGCCATTGACTTCTTTAGTCCAGTAACGGACTTGACCCGGCGTAAGTGTTCTATACTTTAAAAAGTACTCGGCATGTTGCGTACCGATAAAAGAATCGAACGATGTAAACCCGCGACCGTTATGCTCAACGGTGGTGGCGGCTTCTTTCTCGTCTTCAGTTTGACGGTTGTACAGATTTACGAGTGCTTTGCCTATATAGACGGCGACATAGTTGGTACCCTTAGTCGACAATACCAACGCCATGCTTTCGCGGCTAATAATAGTGTGTTTGACTGCCATAGTTTATACCTATTAAAATGATTGTTTATCAAAGTGTAAGGCATAAAGTGGCCAAAGTAAAGAAAAGATTGAATAAAAAATGGCACACAAGGTAAAAGTAAAAAATCAATAATCAAGGGCTAGGCCTTCAACGGCTCACACCCACAACCCAAAGCATACTATCAACTAATCAAAGGACATCATTATCGATCAAAAATCACATGTATTGGCTTGCAATATTCTATATTCGATTTATCAATATCCGTCGGAAAAGTAGTAATCTTCATTTAGTCAACTCGTTTACGAGTAATGGGTTTTTACTTTTATTATTCCTAGTGTGCCAAGTTCGGGGCCAGAAACGATCGAAATCACGCCCCTATCTAACAAGGTGCCTAAGCCTAAGCACCCCGTGAGAATTCTTTAAATTATTTCAAAATCACGTAGTGTGTCAATAACGTCGTCTGACAGCGTGATTTTGTTTGCGAGGTTTAACTCAAGAAGCTGTTCGTCAATTTCGCGAAGTCTGCGCTTTTTCGAGTTAATAATATCACTTATACGGCCTTCATGATCTTCTGACATAACAACTACGTCAGCAGTTCCGGAACGGTAGTTGAACTCATCCGAGTTGGAGCGCTCTGCTTTTGACTTGATACGCTCTTCTAATTCATCAGGGCCCGATATTAGTGGCTGATGTACATGGCGCACATCAAAGCGCTGCAACATTTTGATTACTTCTTTTGCTTCGTTATACTCAGATAACAAATCAGCAACACCGCAACTGGCATTCGCCCGGGCTAGTTCTTTACGGATGAAAAACATTGCTGATGTTACTACTTCAATTTTTTCGATGGTTTCCCAGATGCCGTCTGATGCCTTTTGAGCGGCTTTCACTGCTTGGTCTGGACTGTCAAGTGAAATTGACTTAGATGTAGCGAAGTTAGTGTTGTGTAACTCAGCTGACAGTAGCTTCGCCAGGGCTGAAGCCTTCTTTAGATTTACTTGCATCGGATTTCCTTCCTTTATAATGAATGTTGAATCGCACATGGTTTCTGCGAATTACTTTCTTTTTCATTTAATTTTCCTTATTATACATTATTATTTTTCAGTTGCAAGACCTTTTTGGACAATTCTTATAAGAAAAGTGAGTAGGGAATCTGACTTGCTACCTACTCACTACCCGGTTTGTGAATTACTACTGCGCAGGATTAGTGTACGCTTCACGTTTTCCGAACATGATACGTGTGCTATCTCTGCGCTCATAGAAACGTCCATTTTCTGGGTTGCGTTCGACCAAAATTGGTCCGTTAGATTTCATTTTAAATACATGTTTTTCACCGCTTTTGTTGCGTGTGATTTTGTATTCTTGATTAGTTGCATGTTTACCATTTCGGTCAGTTCTCGATGCGCGGTCTTCTTGAACCACTACATAAGAAAATCGTCCATGAGTAAACACGTCTATTACCGTGGCTGGCGTCTTGCCTTTCCACGTAACTAAGGTTGCCGGCTCGCCTACTTCGCGACCCTGTACAGGATCAGGTCTCGGCTGCATCGGTGCTTTCATAGCTACCCCCACACCCTTAACTACATTTACTCGAATATTAGACATACAAAAAATTTCCCCGTGTTGTGTTAATTACACCGAGATTATTATACAGAAACGGTCATAAGTCAACAAATTTCCTTAAAATAATTAAAAAAACTTCGAAGACAAATTACGTAATGTTAACTTTGATTATTTGTAGTCATGAGCCAGCGCACCAAAAAAGTTCTTAAAAGTTTGTGTTTATTATTGCTTTTCACAAACTTAATACTACCAAGTCCCTTATCGATCTTGTCCCAATGCTAGCTTTTACTGGGAGCGCCTACGGTGTGCGCTCGAATAATACAAAAGTAGCATCCCTGGACAACGTGATATAATATACGAAAGTATACTAGGCCTTGCAAGCGTTTTTTGCATATTTTACAAGGCCGTGTATAAATTACACTCTACGTCTTATAGATAGTGTAAGGCCGCTCGGTTTTACTTTGTGCCACGCACGCACTGCCCAGTAATATAACTTAGCCATGCTGAAGTTTAAGTCCTCCAACATCTCTTTAAAGATTATATCAATCTGTTTAGTAGTAACCCATTCCATCTCTTTAGGATGCTCGTTTTTAATTTGAAGAAGAACGTCATGCACCAACGTAGCGCGCCACAGTTCTGGCCTTCCAATACTAGTGTCCCACTTACCATCCCAAGTACCAATAATCATTGGACCTATTCTAAATTTAGGCGATGCGCCATCCCATGCGTATCCTGGATATACAGTAAGCTCACCGGCTTTTGTTAAGGTTGCTAGAACTTTTGTACCATCGTCCGACATAACGTTGAGATCAGTATAAGGTTCTATATCGAAGCTCTCAGAGACAACTTCTGTGAGAGTGTAAAAGTAATTTTTAGACATACCACTTTCCTTAGTCAAGTACTAGTGATATTTACGTAGATATGAAAATTGGGGCGGTTTTAATCCCAACCCCAAGGATCCTCCCAGCGCTTGTTAGGTTTAAACTCGTAACAAGTAGTGGGGTCAATTGCCATTTTACGACACGCATTTCGTTCATAACAGCGGCGTGCACGATTGTCGTAATGTTTTACATAGCGCAAATAACCGCGCCAGTGTCCAATATCACGAGTGTAAGTTCTCATGTAAAACTTTTCGTCAAAGTCATAATACCAATAAGAATCGCGACTCTTATTAAGTTGACGTTCGATGTGGGCCTTTAGCTCACCTTTCGTTTTACAGTAATGGCGCTTACGCACAGTTCTAGACATTGTATCCTCCGTTGAAAATTAATTCAACGGAAAACTAGTGCTGGTCCTAACATAATTATGCCTCTTTAGATGATTCCGGAACAGGGAAAGTAGCGTAAAACATGCCATCGCCTTTAGTCTGTAACTCAGAGCCAAGGTCGCTTAGCTTTACGTATAAACCCGATTCACCGGATATTGTGTACGCTGTAATAGTGCGCATTGTAATGCCAAAAAGTTGGCTGTGATATTCAAGAGTGCAACGTTGCGACCCTGTAATATCAGTTAACAGCACCGGTGCCATTTTCACATTAGCGTCCGCTCGTAGCGTAGTGCCAATCAAACCGTCTTCGATTACTACTGCCGGGAAGGCATTTAAGTCGTAATCAATTTGTACTTCTTGCTCTTCCGCTACCGTTGCTACCACTTCTGTCATGTTAAATCCTACGTGTTTGTTAATGTATAGGTATTTAACGTGCGGTACTCAGTGTTGCGTCAAAAAGTACTCATTTTGTTCGCTTGCGTGATTTTTCGCGTACTGCTTTGTAATACGCCCTTTCATCTGCCTTGCTGGCAAATACGGTGCGGTAGCCAATGCCGCGAGTTGAAGCAGTCATTTTGCCGTTATAAATGGCAAGATTACGCGCTTTTGCGCGTAACCTGGCATATTGCTTTCTGCCTGCATGAGTCCTTATCTCTGGCACAACCGACAATAATATTTGCCGGTTAAACCATTTTCGGATGCACCGCAGCACTAGAACTCTCGTGAGCGATCAGTCAAAATGATAATCGCATCAGGGTCTGCAAGCTCTGGTTTAGACTCTCGGCCACTTACAAATTGCATCTCATTGACACGGCGCAAATAATCCGGCTTGTCTACATGAGAGTTAATTTCGCTTATTAAGTCGTCGAGTAATTGATCCATTTTGTCTAAACCTTTAAAGTGGTGCCCGGCTTCATTTTATGTATTCTATCCACTAACACCAAAGCCTCCAAGCGCTATGACTAGTATTAGCAACTAACGCAAGCCCATCCCCGTAAGCACTATGTATTATATTATGGTCCACAGTCAATTCACTACTCGGGGTAGAGCGTGCTAAGCATTTAATGATCGTCGTGGACGGGCAGTTGTAAACCCGCCGGGCGTTGTTAATTAAGCCGTGATTGTAACAAACCAAATCACACTTGCAAGGTGTTTTTAGGAAATTTTGTATTTCAATATCTTGTCTAAGTGAGAACTCATTTGGTTATAAGCTTTGACACTAATGCCGTCGGTGTTACTGCCGATCGCATCGTCTAGCGCCTTTATTGCTAAGCCTAGCTCAACAGGCACACCAAGCTTTGTCGCTTGTGCTTGTCTTTTTGCTGCTAGCTCTGCAGCGACTTCTTCCGCGTGCTTGTCGTGCCAATATTGTTGTCCCGAACTCATAAGTTCATTCTCCTATTATATCACTCACATTCAATGTTTTGACTCTACCACGTCTTTCGTAGAGTATGATCTCTACGCCTATTTCGTGCAGTAATTTGACACACTCCAAATAGGCATCGCGCGTTAGGTTCTCACCATGTGCGCCTGAAATATACGCTGTCGTATCCGAAATATGCTGTATTGTAAAAATACCCGTATACGGCTTACGTTCGTCATATCCGTCTGAATCCTCGTATACCCTAATTTGACTAACTAACCTACTTATGTGTGCACCGTACATAAATCATCTCCTATTATAGAGATATTTACAGGTTACTCACTCGGGTTCCAAATCCAGAGCATTACTTTTTTGGAAGCTTTGTACTCAGTCCATCCTTTCGGTATGTCACCGACCCTGCCATTTTTACGCGCTTCGGATGTTGACTTTACCACCTTTAATTCTTTCAACAAGTTGGGTATCGGCATATCATCCACGAAGATAACTTCTTCGTCACCGTACAAGATGTCGAGATCGTTTTGTGTCCATGGACTTGATCTTACTACTACATTCATTGATCCATGCGCCTGAAGTGTTTGGCTAAACTGCGAGTCCTGCACTCTGACAGGTATCGTCTCAGTTTTGATACTTTTACGTGGAACTTGTTAGCGGCCTCGGAATCAGTACAGTCGTGTTCGTTAAGATACTTAGCTGCTCTGCGTACTGCATTACAGTGACGTCTGTACTGTCGTGCCACTTCTTTTTCGGTGTGATTAAACTTTTCGGCAATGCTTTTTGAACACGTTACTACTACAGGATCAGAATCGTTTAAGATTGATATACCCGTTGCGCTCAATACCAGGCGTTCCATTTCCCTGTTTGCTTGGTAATATTTTCCTGGCATACATCCTCCGTGTTTACTTCACGCCCATTATGCCCTCGATTTCTTTCTTAGACATCATGACATATGTGTTGTCAATTACCTTGCACCATTTGCCGTTGATTTTGGTAGCCACTTCAGTGCGATATTGGTTACAGCAAGGATCGTGACCATCAGGGAATCGCGCATTGAGGCTCACTTTTTCACGATCATGTGGATACGTCGAAGCGTGGTAAACCTCGCCTCGTTTAATCCCTAGTCTCGTGTCGTTCTTCAGAATCATTACTTCCACTGGGTATTCCTTTTTCTAGAGCTTGAATTTCACCGGTATCAGTGTCTAATACGTAGACAAATACACGGCAGTATGAACGTATTGTTGCGATGCGGCACTGTCTACGGTCTGACTGAGAAACTAGTTGCTCGCAGCCTGACAATGTGGTGTTAAATGCAATGCGGTCCTGGCCGCTCACATTAGTACAATCTTGTTCAGTAAATGGTTGGAATCGGGAACAACCGGTGATAAACAGTAATGGGACTAACACACCTAATAGTTTTCGCATACTTCGTTGCTCCGTTATAAATAAGGCCCGGGCGCTTTGAGCAGAACAGACGGCCAGTGCTGTATCTACCCATAACGCCCTTGAAGGCATAGAATCATCCCTCTATATGTTTTTTGCGCACGGCATACGCGCCGTGGTGGGATTTGCGCCCAAATGAAGCATGCCAACCAATTTAACTGGTTGAAAAGGGTGGAGAGTAAGGAATCGAACCAAATCCGCCGGCTTGGGTTTAATGAAAACTTGCTGTTAGAATACTAATACAGTATTCGTTTCATTCGGGGCCGGAGTGCAACCATTACACTTCATCTCCATATTCGCTATTATACGTTTTTACTTGTTAGTGTCAAGTAGTTTTAGCAAATTTTTTAAAAATTCTGGATCTTGTTGTTGGACTGGCGCAGTAGTTGGAATTGGAACGGCGCGTACAAACTCGGGTTCTTTATTTCGTTTGCATGACATGACACATCCGCATGTCATATCAAAAGCAGATTCACCAAAACCGTGACTCACGATGTCTTCTACTTCAGTGACACAGTTGCAATTGGTGCATATTATTATTTCATTCATTATAGTTGCTCATATAACAGATGGGCCAAAGGTATCGCGGATAGCAGGGCTAAAGGTACTCTATGTCTATTACCTTAGCACTAGGCACAGTGAACTCAGTCTCACGATCAGTTATATTACCAAAAATGATATCGTTTGGGTTGAACTCAAACGTTACCAGTATTTCTTCTTCTGCTAGGCCGCTATAATAGTCAAGCACATAATCACGGTCAAGTGACATGTAAATGCCGTTACCGGGCATTCGCATCGTATCGCCTTTCTTTATATCAAGCACTATGCGATTGTTGGCGCCTGCTACTACTTTGCCGTTTTCTATGGCCATGACTTTATAGCCGGTCATAGTTTGATTTCCGGCAATGTTTTCAGCCATGCTACGTAGTACAGCCGATACATCATCCTGAAAAAGTTCATCTAAAATCATACAAGTTCCCGTTAGTTGTTACACTATTTATATGATTTTAGTTGAACGCTTTCAATCCTGTGCGGGAAAGCGAACAGCAACCTGATTGCCATTTGTGTCAATACCATTGACAGACCAGGTTTTGTTAATATGATTTTGACGCACCATGGCAGTCAATGTCACAGATTCACCAGTTGTGAACTCCACGAGCATCTTACACATATGGGTGTCAACAAATTGCAGATCATCAAAGTCCACAGATTCGACAACGCGGGTGTCATACCCGCGATATCGTTTACTAAACCATTTGAGTGTTATTACTTCCATCAACCTCTCGCTTGTTTCATTGCTTCAATATCATCTTCGTCGTACAAATACGCATCACCAACAGCGTCGTGGGCTGGGCTACCGTAACGCGGCGCTACAGCGTACCATAAATCTGAACGGTGTAATTTGGGATAGCGGCCTTCTTCAGAAATTTTATGACGCATAATGTTTAAGCGCTCACGTTGCAAGTTCAAATCTTCGCTTGCAGCAACATGGCGATAACGCTTACCGTTGAATAATTCAACTTGGAAATAATAAACATCAACGATGACGTTTTCACCGTCTTCAGTGTAATGACCAGCTTTATATTGCTTATCAGAAACAATCTCAAGCGAATGTATTTGAACGCCTTCTAGGGCTTTGGTGTACTTGTCTGTCATATCGTTTTACCTTGTTTTGTTAGTTTACAATAGATATGATAGCGCCTTGAGCGTCAATGTCAAGGCCTTTTTGAAGAAAAATTAAAAATTATTCTTATTCAGCTTAGCTCTGCACGAGTCGCTGCGTCAAGCAAGTCAGTGATAGTTTTCAAGTAGCCTAGACGCAAGTTAACACCGTGGCCGTCGCAATCATTGCCAACGTAGCGCGCCATTTCTTCTCTCAGTGCTGCCGCCGACATGTTTTGTAATTTTTCAAATGCTTTGTTTTTCATGATATTACCTTATTAATTGGGAGGAAGGGAGGGTTGTTAAACAACCCTTAGCGTAAGTAAGTTTGCTTCAAACTGTCAATCCAGTTTGTCATGCTTACTAGTTGCTTCTGAGTCATGCGCTCAGTGCCTGCCAATTCAAGCACTTCGTCTAACATGTAACCAATTTGGTCGCTGTTAGCGTAGTAAGGATTATTTTTGCTTAACACATAACCAGTGTTACGTGTACGACGCTTAACGAAATTTTTAAGGTCAGCCACAGTGTGCTTTGGCTTTTCAATCAACGCTAGCTGTTCTTTTTTAATGCTGTTCAAAGTGTTCATAGTGTCTTACCTTTGTTTGTTAAATGTCGTCTTCAGTATCTATATTACTACCTTGACGACCAAAGTCAACACCTATTTGAAAAAAATTTCAATTATTTTTCGACACTACTTTAGGAAGCATTTTGACATTAAGCTGCCGGCAGGTATAATAATATAGTACACCGCGTTGTCACCGTGTCCCATTTCATTCCAAAAAAACAACACATAATCACCTGAGTTTATTTCCTGGATTACTAACGACTCACCGTGCATTTCGTTAATGCTAAACGGATCAAGGTTAGTGTTGTATTGCACCGGCGCGGATATAAATTCCAAACCATCTCGCTCTACGCCAATTAAATCAGCTATCACTGACTCATCAGCGTCAACAATATAAAGGTAAAAACCTTCCACGCTAGGGTCAAGATTTATAATACCGTTGCACAGCACGTTTGATACCATGCCCGGAGGGATAGGGGTATGTAACACAGAACCAGGGCGTATAAAAGAAAGTGATGAAAGTCCCGATCTAACAATGCCGTCAACGGTGTTTGCGATTAAGTGAGTCATACTATTGCCTTTTTAAGAATTAGTTCAAAGACAGTATTACATGGTGTGAGATTGAAAACAAGACTATTCGCGAGTTGTCTTGCCGGTCATTTGTTCCTACCTTCTAATTGCCATTTAGTAAGGCTGACCCCGGACCTTCCCCTAACAAGTTAGGCTAGCTGGTTAAGTAGCTGGCTGGGCTACACAGCACATACGGCTCCAGTTTGTCGCGATCCGGTCTTTTTCGTTTAATCCTTGGATGTCTTTTCAACATCCTCGATATTCTGCATTACATCCTGTCTGAATGCTTTATACGCGCTCGCTAGTACATCAGGTCGCGTTAAACCAATCCACCACGACATAATGTTATTGATTCTATTTGAATCGTCAGACGGTGCCTGTGGCGTTTTAAACCAATGAAATACAGTTAGCATACCTAGCAGGGTAAAGAATATACCGCCAACTGAGAGTAAAAATAAGAATAGTGACAGAATCATAGAATCTCCTTTTCTTTTATTTACTCTCACCGACTGCTGACTTTATCAGTTCTGCCTCGCCGCTTGCGACGATGTCAAATTCAGCTTGCGCTTTCTTGAATGCTCGTTGCTTTTTCTCTTTGAGTGCGGTTATTTCGTCGGCATACGCATTAATAAAGTGCGCTTTGCCTTCCGGGTTTAGTAAGTTCCATAAGTAGAAAACTGACACGAAATCGTTATACGGGTTGTCAAGCTTGGCACGCAATACTTGTACTGAATTAAAGTACTCAACCCCACGAAGTTCGCGCGGGTATGCGCCACTTATTTCGATATTGTATTCTTTATTTTCGTGACGAGTCCAGCCATTACTTTTGCCAAGAAAATCGCCCTCGACTTCAGTGAATTCAATATCAAAGTATGACATGAATGTTTTCATTTCAATGCGTGCTGGTTTCTTGAAGTTGATTGTATTTCTATCAACGGCCGCGGCAATGGTTTCAATACCAGGCGACAGGATAAAAGCTTCTTTCATCACTTACTCAATAAGGTTGGAGCACACTGCGGGATTCGAACCCGCGTAATCTGGATTTGCAATCCAGTGCCTATATCCACTCGGCCAAGCGTGCTTTATATTTAAGAACAAGAAGTTGCAACAAGCGCAACGGCGTCAACTAGTGCAAGAATTTCATTTTCAGTTTTGTTTTCTAAACTCTCAAAACATATGTCCATTGACGTACAATCAACGAACTGGAGTTCGAACGAGTCAGTCATTGTCGGAATTACGCCGACGTGAAACATAATCGGTGCCTTGTCGCGAATACGTGCAGACAATTCGTTAAAGAATTCTTTTGAAATAATCTTCTTGTTTGTCATCTTTTTTCCTAGTATGTACTTACGTCTTGTGCGAACTCGTCGCCAAATCCAACCAATAACTCAGTCATGTTTTGGCAATCAAGGTAGTTGGCAGCGTGCACATCTGCAAAAACAGCAACGTCACCGCGCTCGCGGGGCTCTAGCATTTCTGTCGATCTAGCTAAAGTTTCGACGTCCATTTCATAATGTGATTTGATGTACGCACCGTTTACAATGCTACCCAGACGCTGTCCATCTGCGTTGCCGCCATATACCATGAATTCTTCCACGATATAGTTACCAATTGGCATTGAGAATGATTCACTGTCAATCACTGCGATACGGTATTCACCGATTTCGCACACTAACACACCTTCAAGCCCAGTAGCACCTTCGTGCTTTACTAGATCAGGCGTTTTAAGCATAGATATAACTTCGTCTATGTGTTCTTGACCTTTGCATAGTGCAAGGCTTGTGCCGTCAGAGCCGCTAATATCGAGTTCAATACAAGCCGGTGGTGTTACGCTTGATTGGCAGTAAAATGTACCTTCGAGGTTAAGTTTACTGCCCGGGTAGTGGATTTCTACCTTGTGCGGTACGAGTTCCATGATCGTTCTCCGTTACGTAAAGTCCAATTACTCTACTTCGTGCATTATAACACCGGATCCAAATCAGTCAACTGTTTTGTGAAAAATGATTTATTTCTTTTTCTTCTTGTCTTTTTTGGCTGGTGTTGCTTTTTCTTCAACTTTTACTTTAGGTACGCTAACTGCTTGAGGTTCAATGTTATTTGCAAACACTGATTCTATTAGTTCAACAAACCATATTCCGTTTTTTCCCATATATCCTCCGTTATTATGATGATGGTGACCCTAGTGAAAATTAAACAAGCTTGATGGCGAGGTTAGATTCAGAAGGAGACGGTCTTATAAGTATATACTAGAAAATTTCATTAATTACCGGCATGCGGTGTAAAGAAGTGGTAGGGAGTGCAGGACTCGAACCTGCGACCAACGGCTTATCAGGCAAAAAGGATATGCTGTTAGAATACTAATACAGTATTCATTTTTACGTTGCTCTACCCAACTGAGCTAACTCCCTAGAAGTTTCTAATGAACTGTCTTAAGTCTTTGACACCTCCACATCCGAGTATTATTAACCCACCTAGTGGCAACATGCTAAAAATACCTGCGAGTGCGTTAAACGCGAAGCAGTATATGATGGCCATTACTAAACCAATATTAAGGGTTAGTATACCAGCCATCAAAAGCATTGCACAAAAACGGGCTAATGTTTTAAATGTTGTTTCCATTTTCTTAGTATGAACCCAAGTTTACTTTTTGTCAAGGAATTTTTTAAAATCGCTGTAAATTTCTATACCGGCTTCATCAACTTCTGATTGTGTCAAAAACGCCGAGTCCGAGTACAATGTGCCGTCGCGTTTAATGAAGTAAAACCGATCATCGACTTTGCCCAACACAGCACCCCGTTCCAAAAGTCCAGGCACCATATCAATCAAAGAGTCTGCGCCAAACACGGTGCCCTTAAACAATTCAGCATCAGGCACTACACCAATCAAAACGCTGGTAACATCATCTATTGTTGCCATGTTAACCTCGCTTACATTTAACGGGTAGCGTTAAATAATTCCCTGTATCGAACTCTGCGATGCGCATGAGGAACTTGCGCTCCGCGATGATGCCGCGCTTTTTGCCTTTGACGGAAAGTTGGCAGCGATAGTGACCATCCCAGAGTTTGCGTTGGAGTTTCTTTAGTTCGCCGGACTTGATTGAGTACACTTCTTCGCGCTCAATAGAAACATAGTAACCTGGCGCTTTTGCTATTGGGTATAGTAGATCTGATTTGTCTAATTCGACGGCATCACGGGGCGGGGATAAATGTTGCTCGTTAAGCCGGTCTAGCGCCGCTAGTACAGCTTCTTTAATTCTTTTAATCATAGTAACCTCAAGTTAAGGTTGCCGGGCCAAGGAATCAAACCTCGTTCGGGTGCGTACTTGCGAAGTTTGCTGCGACAAATCTAATACAGACTTGATGGAGTTCCCTCAGAATCATTCACCCGGCATAATAGGTACGTAAAAGTTAGCACCTATTTGATTAAAAGTCTACTAGTTTCCTGGATGTCTACGATGCCATTCACGCTCTTGTTCAGCTTCAGCGTCATCTTGCCATTGCTGTTTTTCGTCACTAGTTGCTTCAAACTCAATCTCGGAGCCGTTCACATCATATGTAACTTTGTCGAAATACTTCTCGTTTGCGTCGAAGAATTCCTGAACGTGATCCGGGCTTGCCGCGTGCTTTGCCTCGCTAGCAAGTCGTTGGATTTCTTTGTCAGTGATGTAGTCGTTTGGTCCAAACGAATCAGAGTTGGCGATTTCACGATCCATATAAATCTCAACTGGATCCTTGGTGCCTGCCATCTTATTGAGATAACGCAGAATGGCTACTAGTAGTTCAGCCACTGCCATGTTTTGACACAGGTAAAATTGATCGTCTACGCTGTGGTCAATAACTAGAGCAAGGTCTACGTTTAAAGAGCTCTCCATGAGCTTTGCTGATTTGGTGATTTTATCAAACATTATGAATTACGCCTTGTCGTTGTGTTTTAACGTGTGTATTTAGCACTCATTAAAACACAACGTCAAGATCTTTAATCATCGTTTCGATTTCTTTTTAGGTTTTGGTTTATATGTAGGCTTTGGTTTCGGCTTATACTTTGGTTTCGGCGCGTAAGTCGATTTCGGCTTTGGTGTAAAAGAACTTGTGCTGGCCTTAGGAACCGGCTTACGGGTAGTTATTGTCTGATTAGCTTTAGGCGTCTGGGTAGTGGTAGACGATGCTGCCTTGGCATTAGCGTTAGCCGCAGCGCGGTTTTTCTTACAGGTCGTAGTCGTGCAGTTATTCCACGCGCTGTCTTTGTTGCCCGTCTTCTTGCTACCCCATCCACCTTGCGCTACTGAGCTCGATTGTGTTTTGGGCTTCGTGTCGGTTGTCTTTGGCTTTGATTTGATCTTAGACGACACTGTCTGTTTAGTTTCGGTATACTTGCGCTTGCGCACATTATACATGGCATCGCTTGACGACTTACGTCTACGATAGTCAGCCTCTGAGATTGACTTACCGTCCGACGACGTGTAGTTATTAACAGTGACGTTTGTAGTGCGCCATCCGCCTGGGTTAGAACTTTCCCAGCTGTTACGGGTTAATGCATATGCCGCTGATGCTGCTAGTACGCCGGTTGCTATTTGATACGACACGTAGTTTCTAGACTGCTGGGCATAGATGCTATTAGGGTCATGCCATTCCCAGTTACCAAACGCGTTCCAGTGGCCGTACTGCAAATTACCGCGGTAATCAACATAAGCGCCCGGCGCTACGGGGCGGTTGTAATACGCCATTCTTTCTTCATGTCTGGATTTGTTTAGTTGCTCATAGTAGCCTGACTCAATTCTTGCCAGCTCTAATTCATGCTGACGAGCGCGGCGTAACTCTTTTTCTTCAGCTGTTTCGCAACCACTTAAGCTGCTACCAACCAATACAATACACAGTGCCACTACCACGGTGGTTATTGTATTCCTTACCGATTTACTGATTTTCATGCTCTTTCCTTATGTGGTGAATGGGGCCGAAGCCCCAAACGGTTTGATTACATTACTCGCCTTTCTTATCCGTAGATAGGAACTGTGCAATGTTGTTGGTCGTGCCAAGTAATGTGGCTGCCGCTGTGGTACTTTCGCCACCGTCGCCGCCTACAAATACAGTAGCAGTTTTAACCATTTCTGGGTTCTTAACAGCACCGTCTACAGCCATTTTAAATAACACCTGCTCTTGTACTTTCTCTTCACCCATTACAGCTACTAGCTCGCGCTGACCTTTCGCAGCTTCAATATCACGGTCACGCATACCCTCACCCTCTTTCTTAAGTTCATAAGCGCGGGCATCAGCTAGCTTTTCACGTTCGGACTTGATCTTGTCAGCCGCTTGGTCACGTAGTTCAGCAGTAACAACAATCTTCTGATTTTCTGCTTCTACACGGGCTGCCTCTGAGTCTTTACGTTGCTCGTAGGTAGCTTGCTCTTCCTTAAACGTGTTTTGTAACTGTCGAGCATAGTTAGCACGCATACGCGGGATAAGAGACTCAACTGGTAAGTTAGGATGACCCATAGTCTGGATGTTAATTCCCAGACCGTAGTCAGAAACAAACTCGTTAAGTGCTGTAATGCTTTCCGATTCAATCTCTGCGCGGTTGTTGATCAAGTCAAATAAACGTCGACTTTCGTCAACACATTCTTGATCCTTATACGTGCCCGCAGCGTACTTGAGCTTTTTGCCTTCGTACACATCGTTTTCGTACACAGCACAGCGCATGATATCCTGGCCTTGTGCTGCAATACGGAACGTACTTTCAATTGGGTTTTTAAGGAACTGCTCCACAGCGTGTAAGCCTGTGTTTCTGTCTTGCACGAAGTCACCGATTGTTGCAACTACCAGAGGCGCGTCAACAACTTGGTATTTCGTTTTCAAATCAATAGGCACTGTCCAGCCTTCTACCACTACATCAATGGCTTCGCCTTCCGCGTTAGCTGGTTTAGTGATAGTGTCAGATCCAATGATGTTTTTGATCTTACCGTCATCTTCCATTTCAAACGATACGGTTTTCTTAACGTATCCGCCGAAACGGTCAAAGTCTTGCTGGCGAGTAGGTACGTGGGTAATCGTATACACTTTAGGGTGGAAACGATACGTTTTAGGCTCAAGGTGTTCGTTCCATACGCCAGCACAGCCCTTAGGCACTAAGTAAGTAACCGCACCATTAAACGAACGTACTTCTCTACGATTATCATTACAAAATTCACTAGGCAAGTCGTCTGTAGCTGAACGCACAACGCCTACTTCACCAGTTCTAATGTCTTCCGCAGGGTAGTTTTTAAAGCTGTATAGGATTTTGTTTGCCATGATCACACCGCCTGTTACTAGCGTTGACTGATCACCGCGGTAACCAAGCTTGTTGCCGTTGCTGTCAGTTTTAGATAGGAATGTCGCAGCATCAAGGAATTCGTTTTGGTCCTGCCATTTTGGCGCAAGGATCATGTCGTCTGACATTGGACGGCCATCACGTGTATTCACGATAGCGAAGTGGTTCGCAGGAATGCTGTGAGGCTTAGTCAAGTCAATTTCAGTACCGTTGATCTCAATCTCGTCTAGCTCTGTATACAAGACATCAATTAACGGGAACCATTTAAAACCAGGTGTGAATACTGTCGCTTGTGGGCCTTCATGCCACCGAACGGGTTCGCTGTCATTGGCTTAGTTGCAACATAGTGTCCAACTGGGAGTGGTTCACCACCGTATACACGAGAGAAGTGTTTGATTTCACCGTCACTAACGTATACTGAGTTGAGGTCAACCATCAACACAATTACCAACACCGTCGCGATTACTGCCGGAAACTTGGAAACGACACGAACAATGCTCTTAGCTACTTTTGCATGGGGCGATTCGTTTCGTCTACCGTACTGATCTTGTTGCGATGAATGTTGCTCTGATTGTTTTTGAAGTTTTTCTCGCTTCTTGCGCGTCAGTGCGAAATACACGAGATAGATTATTCCTACGAGTAGGAGTAGTAACTTGAACATATATGCTCCTTGTGTGTGTATGAGTATGTTCGGTTAGGTTTTACATTATAGTCATTTAGGCATTCTGTCTAGATAACTATGAATTTTTTATTAATACGAACGTCGCTGGCCGGCTCTTATTTGTGAATATCCTGACTTGGACTTTACTTCGCCAATAGCATCAACACAATGGTTTATTGACTTGTCAAGGCTGCGGCCTAGTTCATCCAACTCTTCGTAGTCGCCGAGTTTGGGCTCGTGTATCTTGTTAAATCTTTCTTTAATGCGTGTGAGGTCTCTGTGGATAGACTCCAGTACGCCCAAGTCGCCTGGAGATTCTAAAAGTAGTGCTATTTGTTTGAAATCTTGATTTTTCATTTGTTATCCTCAATTGGCACAGTATTTAATTAACTGCGCACGGATAACACCATATCAATTACCAATCAATATGTAAGTCAAGCATTTCGCTGTATACGAAACCGTCTTCTTCGTCATACGAATCGTTAAGCTCAGAAGTATACAAATTAATTTCTTCTTCTTCGAAGCCAGCACGCTTCATGACATCAGCAATTGCGTCAATCGCTTCTTGCTTATTTTTGCACTCAACAAAGCCGTCTTCAACTGATAAAATCATTTCAAGATCATAGCTACCATCGTTTGGCAGGTCTAAAATAATAGCGTCAGTGGCGTCAATAATTTTAAACGTATTCGGTTGTGCCATAATTTCTTGCCTTGTTTTGTTAAGTTCGTATACATTATAGCGTTTTGAAGTTCAATGTCAACATCTATTTGAAAATAATTTCAAAAATAGATACAAAAAGAGCCCTGTTATTAACAGAGCTCAGCGTAACACGAAGTTATATCACGCAAGTGTTATGACGTTACCTTTACGGACTGCTAGGCCTTCGTCCAAAACACGATGCACCCAGCGTATTGCTGTTTTTTCAGTGCAACCAAACTTCGCGCTAACTAGGCCACGTACTTGCCAGTCAAAAGCCGCAAACTCGGTTTCTGACAAAAACTTCGCTACAGCTTGTGGATTAAATTTAGCCATTTTGACACCTTGTGTTGTTAAGTTCACATACATTATAGCAAGGCGAATATCAAACACAAGGCCTGTTTGGATTATTTCTTCTGCATATATTTGTATATCGCAGCGCACTTGCCGAGCACTTCTTCTATTTGGTTATCGAGTTCAACCAAAGCGCGATCAAGGTTAGGGTCTGCAAGGTCGGGCATGTCGTTTTCAAGCTTTTGTTTGGCCGCTTTGATAGACATGTAGGCGTTTCGAATTGGCGCGGTGGCCTTGGTTACTGCTGTCGTAGTGTTTGGTGACGAGCGTTCAGTAATACTGCTAATTTTCATGGGGTACTCCAATCTTATGTGCAGTATTTAGCCCCCGGCTCGTATTACCAGACAAATCGCACGCCAGGCACAAGGGTAGGCTCTAGCGCGTCAGTGTCATCATTTGCATCTTGTTCAGCGGCAGTGATATAAGCGTCAACCACCTCTAAGTCAACGCCGTTGCCTAGCATTTCAATTGCTAGAGTATCAAGAGCTTCTTGCTTTGTTTTGAATTTACGTTCTTTCATAATCTTCACCTTTCTTTTTTAGTTACGTGAAGAATATAACACCTATCAAACAGGCAATCAAGATGATTTTAAAAATAATAAGACTCGTCGTCTTCGCGATAGTTTTTAAGACCAGGAAGTATTTTGCCGTCGTTATAGTTCTCAGTGATTTCCTTTTTATGACCCATAGCACCAGCACAATAGAAACTATCATCAACACATAATAGGAAATTGTTAAGGAAGAACGGCTTCAGCACACGGTCACCGTTGTGCCACTGCTGAGTTTCAATGTACCCGGCGCTTTCAAGGTGACTGCGCAGTGTCTGGAATGCAGGGTGGTAGTCAAATGACACGGTTCCGAATGATGCTTGTTTTGAATCATAATACTTTATGCCAGAAAAGACATCACACAAGTATTCCGGCTTAATGAAATAATAAGGCGGACAGTCTAAATCAAGCTCAAGCTGATAATATACGCCCTGACTTACAGCAATATCGTGAATTAAACCTATTGAGACGGCGCCGAACATTCTTCTACCCCGGATACTAAATCTAGCATTGCAGCAAGGAACCTTTCAACATCACACAAGTGCCACATATTGATATCGACATTTGCGGTGTACATGTTCTGTCCTGCGAATACCCATTTCTCAGACACCATGTTGTCTATTTTGCTTATGTTTTGTTTATTGGTTGTAACTGAAAGCGAGCCACTAGACGTGACGTTTATGATAACAGAGTTTTCGTACAAACGAGATATTACAGTTTCGCCCTGTGGGTCAGGATAAAAGAATTCTCCCAGATAAATAGGACGGATGAGGTTTGCTACGAGCATAAATCCCTTCTTGTTATAATAGTGGCGCCCCGTGAGTCGTTAGACTCATTAATGAAACGACAGGTTTATTGTACTGCCACGCTTAGGAGGCCACCACAGCCGTACCCCTAGGTGATCAACGTCCTACTTATGCAGACAGTACATGAGTGGTTAGTCCATATAGCGGCCTGCATACTTTCAAACTCAACAGTGACCAGAGAGATCATTTCATAAGTGCCATGCACCGGGGCATAGAACTTTTACGACTTACCGTCGTTTTGTTTCTTTTCTAACTCTTCAACACGTTTTGTTAACTCTTTAACCTGTTCTATTAATTTAGATACAGGATCTACACCGGCTGTGATTGTTAACATACTTTGTCTCTATTTGGCAGTGGGTGTGGGATTCGAACCCACGTGCCCCGAAGGACAATTGCTTTCCAGGCAATCGCGTTAGACCGCTCCGCCAACCCACTAAAATTCGGATATAAACTTACTACGCTTTAACCACATAAGTGATTGACATGTTACTGTTAATCATTGTGGGCGTTCTGTGCTTGGTGCGCTTAAGGTCACCTTTCTTTAACAACCGTTTCAAGTCTGGATCCTTGTCCAGCACAATACAACCACGGAAATTTACAGGAATAGCCATACCTTCTTTACAATATGCAAGGATACGGTCTCTGCGTTCTTTACCGTACGGCGCTCTATAAAGCCATTGCTGTACTTCTTCTTTCACCTCGAAGCTTGCGGCTTTGAGCCACGCATCGGGGTTACTGATGGTTTCTGCGGTCATCATAGACTCCCTTAAGTGTTAACCATTTTGTGTAATACCTCATGGTAGGACCTGATCCCTACTTCGTCAAGCCAAGCTTGATTTACCGGTACCTTTAAACCTGCCTTTCCTCGAGTAAACGAGCACAAAGTATTACACAAAATGACACCAGCACCCCGCCGCATTCACAACGCTTATCTGGCTTATCCGCTCCGCATTCAGCGCAGAGACTTACAAGGTGATTACTGCAACGGTTGACGGGATTAGTAGGATTCCCGGGGTATCCACACCCCGCCCGTCATTGCTCGCCTGCATGGTGCGGTTCTATTAATCCTAGCGATTGAAATCCCGTGGACTGAATTAATCACCAATAGACGCTCGATACCGCATCGTTACAATAATTCGGTTACAAGTCGTTTACTTCAACGACTCGTGCAAAGTCAACAATAAATTGTACAATATAATCCCAAGAATGACCGTTTTCGATGTTGTATTCAGCAATACGACACAGCGCGTCGAGCGTAGCTTCGTATTCTTCATCATCATCGCCGTCAACGGTGCACGTCCCTTCGTCGTACATTTCTTTGGCTGCTTCAAAATCCATTTCCAAGTCGTGTACAAGCATTGAAGCCAAGTCACAATCATGGATGGCAACATCGTCCATTTCAGCACCGAAATAAACCATGTGTTCGTGTACGAACTCGCTAAGCTCAGGACTTAGTGATTCACTATCAGTAAACAAAATGAAGTAGTCAGCCACTTCAAATACGATAATCTCGTCGGAACCAATACTGTCGCGCAGTGACTCGATATCACTTTCATCTAGCATACCCAGGAAAGTTTGGATATCAGACTCGTTAGACGTCACGTAAACACTAGCGTAATCGCTACCAGTCAAAAAAGACGTATCGTCTACGTCACCGCGCACGGTGTCAGAGTCAGTAGGCAAGTATGATGTATATTCAACATCAAGCGTTTCGTGTACTAACTTACGTTTTTCGGTGGTGAATTCCATCACGCCTCCAAAGAAATGGTGCCCCTAACTGGATTCGAACCAGTGACCTAACGATTATGAGTCGTCCGCTCTGCACACTGAGCTACAGGGGCTTTAAATAACTTCTTAAAACTTGTGTCTATTATACAACCATTTAGGTTGCTTGCAAGAAAAACTTTTAATTATTTTCCACATTGACACGGTGATTGGAGCGGATAAGGGGAGTCGAACCCCTTCACTACGGCTTGGAAGGCCGAGGGCGTCACCAGTGAGCTTACCCGCGTATTTTGTTACTAAGCATGATTCACATAAGCCGTACTAATAATACAAGCAGTGTGATAATCAGCTTCCTGTTTAAAAGCGTTAAAGAGTTCAGCGTACTGTTCTTTAACAGATAATTCTTGATCCATGTCAGTAATGTGGAAACGACATTTATGACCACATAGCTTTTTACTAATTGAACGGCCGATGTCAGTTTTTGGATTACTGTCACAGTAAACGTAAAGGCCGATACGTTCTAGTGCAATGCCGCCGCCCCATTCTACGACTAGGCGATACGTGTTATCAATTGCATTACCGCGTATGTTAAGGAAACAACGGGTACTTCTGAACGTAGTGTCAACGTCGACATTGTACTTTTGCTTGAGTTGCTCAACATAATCGACTAACTGTGCCTTTATAAAAGCAAAGCTGTCAAGTTCTTTAACAGCCTCGCCCATACTAATCATGCCTGGTAATCTCATCTTTGTAACCTTCTTTCTTAAAGTTCACAAAGAGTATAACAAACGATTACCAGTTTACAAGACTTTTAAGATACTACTTTGACCCACTGGTTATAAAACGCATCGCGTCCAAACCCAAGGTACATATCGTCACCAACTAACACAAGAGCTACTTCACGAGAACTTGTTTTAGATGCAGACGGATTAGGCGCAGCAAGATATCTGCTCCAGTCAGCACTAACGATACCATGTTTGTCAAGAAGGCTTTCGATATCTTCATAATGAACAACGTTATTGCCGCGGCCTATTTGGCGCCAATTTGAAGGTTTAGTGTTCCACTCTGCACCCAAGTCATGTAACGCTTGGTAAATTTCACCAACTGCATCTAAGTCAGTAGCATAGCCGTCGCCTGATTCAAGAATGGCTTGGATACGACTTGCTCTTGACGACGGGCGAGCACTTTCCATTATCTCGCCTATTTCTTCAGCCATTTTGTCTTCAAAGTTCATAAGCTTATCCATGATTCTGTCATAGAATGCTTTGATTTTATCAGCTGATGCTTGGTCGTCGACCTGAAGCATTAAGTAATTGCGCTCTTTAGTCAGAGCAGTGTAAGTGGCGTTAGCCAATGAGTTAAATTTTGACATATTAGAATCCTATTCTTTTGTTTTTGTTATTAGGATTTGGAGCGGGTAACGGGGTTCGAACCCGTGGCCTCTACCTTGGCAAGGTAGCGCTCTACCAACTGAGCTACACCCGCATAAATGGTTATTCGCCTACGTACTCGAGATGTCTTTCGCAATGGCGATCTGAACAAGTCTGGTCAGTGTAAGTCATAGTACCGCAATCGGGACAAGGAATACTTCCTTCTCTCCCTTCGCGCACTTTGGATTCGCTTCTGCGAGAACGGCGCTTAACTGAACTTTCTGTCAGTTTACTTAGTAGTTTTTTGTTAGTTTTATCATACTTTGACATAATAGTTTCCTTGTATTACGACTATTTAGCATGTCGTTCAAGGTCTGTTCTATTATCTTTATCAACTGAATGCTTGGCTCTGCGTGCTTCTGATTCAGAGCGCATACTCACCAAGTGCTTGCCCGGCGTACCCAATACTACATCGTGGATTGGTTCTATGCGAATAGTGTTTACCATTTGGCGATAGCGCTTTTTAGTGTCGTCGCTTAACTCAGTATACTCTGTGCGAGTACCGAAAAAGAAATTAGAGCGCTTGGTAGGTGACCCGGCAATTAGCCACTTTAGATGATTTACTGTCTTACCGATTCTTTCAACTAAATGCCCGTAGTCAGACCCTGCGACTATTTCACTATTATCCAATAAAAACTGGGTGTCGCCATTCTCTAAAGTGAACACAACAACATATATTTTAGCTGCATGCATTTTGACCATGCCAGAACCTCATTATAAAATGGACGAGCCGCCGGGATTCGAACCCGGGAATACAGAATACTTCCGCTATTTGCATTTCGCTTGGCATTGTCTGTACCTTTAAACCCCTCATACCAATACTTGGCTTAAAGAACCGATGCACCGATTCTTAAAGTTGCAAGGAGTCAGCCCGATTGTTAAAATGGCGCAGGTGTAGGGAGTCGAACCCTCAAGTCTCTCGACACGGTTTTGGAGACCGCTTTGCTCGCCAATGCGCACCTACTTAATTCAAATTACCTAGTATCGCAGTAAGCACGATACCGACTTCTAGTCCCAGTAAAACGCCTACACAAGCGCAGGGAATCATATAACGGTATTCACCCTGCCGTGCATGGACAGGTTTTCTTGCATAGAACGCCAACGGCGCAGCCATGCCTAATAACATTCCGATAATACCGCATACGATTAGCATATTTTCACCTAATAATTGGTACGGATGGAGAGACTTGAACTCTCACGCCTTGCGGCACTGGAACCTAAATCCAGCGTGTCTACCAATTCCACCACATCCGCGTTGTTACTTTTTAACTTTCTCGCCGAGCGGAAGATCGTCTAGCGCATACGCATCGTAATCGCCGAGCACTGTTTCTGCGTGCTCTATTGCATCTTCCACTGACCAAAACGGTTTAGGCGGTATATCATCTTCATGATCACCTACCCCTTTTGCTACGTACCGTCTTGTATCTAACATTAGGTACACATTAAAGCGCTCATACGGGTCTTTGTATTCTATGAATGCCTTGAACTCGTATAAAGGCAATAAATCGTCTAACAGCATATTCGTACATCCTTATGGTATACGAATATTTATGCATTTGATTTAATGCTCGAAAATATCGTCGCAGGTTATTTCACCATCAATTACGGCTCTAACTAGCGCACGTTTTTCGTCAGCTTTTCCAATAACAGGACAACCAGCAGTTTCAAAGTAAAAATCACACTTATTGCAGCCTGCGTTGGTTGAGCCTGATACAAAATCTTCGAACGTTGGTGTCATCATGGCCAGCGCTTGCTCGCGCTGCATATCATACGAAGCAACAACCTTATCAATAGCGGTTGCTAGATGATTGATGAACCATGCTCGTAGATCATCTGAAATCTTTATGCCTTTACGCATAAGTAAACCTCATATGCTATCTAAACATAGTCTTAGTATAAGGCCTTTTTTAGTATTGTAAAGACTTATCTGACATAAAAAATGCGGCTAACTTTCGTTGCCGCATTTTTGTGAACTGCTTAAGTTAAATTAACGTGCAGTACGCATAATTGTGGCATAAATTTCTAACAAGTCGTTGAGTTGGAAAACTTCTTCTTGTAGAAAGTCGATTGCTTCCATAGCAACGTCATTGCCGTAGCCTACGCGCTTAGCCCAATCAAAAAAGTACTGCTCAACAGCACGGTATTGATCGTCGCTAGCTGAACCGAAGTTAGTAACACCGAATTGCTTAAGGAAGCGGCCAGGACGGCGGCGTTTCATTTCAGCTGTGATTTCCCACGCTACGTGAACGATTTGCTCAGGTGAACCATAGTCGCTTGCAGCGTCCATAACTTCGTCAGAATCAAGTGTTGCGCCAGGTAGGGCAGCAATGTCAGCAGCATATTGGCCAACTTCTGAGTCGTCTTCAGTCATAAGGTTCATAATTTTTCTCATATCCATAAAGCTGTCTCCTTTAAAATGCTAATTGGAATGTTTGTCGCTTGCATATTTCGCATAACTTACAAGAGTATTTAGTAAAGTTCTATCGTTGTCGATAATTAACGGTTCAATTTACTCTTTTTGTATTACTATCTAAAGTAACGTATTTAGTGCCTTGTTACAAAGCAAGCTTCAATTATTTATCGCCTTATCAGTTCTATGCTACATTTTCGCTTTATTTTGGCAGAAAGTTTTCTTGCTTTAGTCTGTAAGCGATGCCACTCAATGGCAATTTCGTTATCGTGGTCACTTTCTATATGCAACATTCTTTCTTCAAGTTCACCGATGCGATCGAAAACTTTGGCTTCTTTCTTAAGCAGTTTCAGGAGTTTATGTGACATGATGTGCCTATAATATGGCAGGTGCGGCAGGATTCGAACCTGCGACCCTTGGCTTAGAAGGCCAATGCTCTATCCAGCTGCGCTACGCACCCATTAAAGATGGTTTAATCAAACGGCCAGTTCGGGTCTCGTTCTGAGAATTCCATCATAGAGCCATGGAATTCAAGGTTAATTGAACCTACCTTAGCTTCATGGTAAAATATCCCTATCACCGAGTCGTCTTGGTTGTATATCACCTCAACACGGTGCCCGTCAATTTCTGACTGTTCGATGTCGTCGCTACTAACCTCCATAGTGAGGTCTTCCCAACGACTGTAATTAACTTTTTTGAAGTTTCCGGATTCAGTAAGTGGCTTACCTTCCATCACGTTCATAAATCCACGCATTGTATCTGACATATTGAGTTATCCTATATAATGTACGTATTTAGTGACAGAGGCTTCTTCACTGTATAATTCAAAGATTAAAGTAGCGGTTTCTATCTTCAATACTAGGGGTCAGTTTACGCGTGGTTTCGCGAAACTTTTCTTCTTGTTCACGCACACTGCGCCAAAACTCTAGACCCTCTTCTTTAGTGGGTTCATGTTCAGAAAGTGCTTTCAGTAACTCGTCATCCATTATTTCGACTCACTCTCGTGTATCTTCTTCCACTGTTCAACAGCATCAAAAAACAAGTCACTCACGGCATCAGCGCCGGCATCAGCAATAGATATCATTGTTTCCGAGTCGTTCCACTGCGAAAGCCACTTCATGGTTTCATCAAACCATTTAATTTTATCTTCGTCTGTCATTATGTATACGCCTTTAAAACAGTACACACTTGCAAATTTAATTTGGTGCACGGAGTGGGACTCGAACCCACACGCCCATTACGGACAGGAGATTTTAAGTCTCCCACGACTACCAATTCCATCACCCGTGCATGAAAGACAGTTAGATAACTGTCTTTGCGATTGTTGAAGCCGATCTACCGTCGTATAAACCTTCGTGATTAGCTTTAAGGTGCTTCATCACTTGGCCCATATTACAACCTGGGTTGGCTTCTACGAATGAAACGATTGTGCCTCTCAGCTCATCTTCATTCATCTGTTTAGGAATGTACCCGTTTACCACATCAAGCTCAAGCTCATAAGCGGCAAGCTCGGATACCTGATTGCGCTCTTTCATGTTAGTGATAGTTTCATCAATTGACTTGACGAACTTTTTACACATCTGCACTACCTCTGCATCAGTCGATAGACGCTTACCATCGTCTAAGCCGATGCGCGAAGCTTCAGAATACAACGTGGTTAAAATACTAACTCTGGCGCTGTCTCGTGCTTTCATAGCTGCCATACGGTCAGCCTTTATCTTTTCTATCAACATTTCTATGTTTCCTTCGGTTATGTGCCAGCCACCGTGTCGTGGTAAGCGGTGTCGAGTTTCCCGACAACTTTTACTTTCATAATACGGTGCGGCGGATAGTGTTCAAAATAATCTTCGCCTTCGGGGTTTTCTGGATTGTGGCGATAGCCAGTTGCAACAATAGCGGAAGAGTGTTCGCGGGCTTTGCTTTCGTTCGACACGTTGTATTTGAATACTCGGCCGTCGTCGATGTAAACTTGGATTTCCATTAGTGTTACTCCGTGTATGTAGAAATGCAGGATCATGTCGCCAAACACTCACCTGCATTGAGGACAAACTAATTAATAATCGTCGGTAGGATCAAACACAAGATAAGTATAACGGCCGCCATATGCATTCACTGTGTGAATACGAGCGTATACACCACCCTCGGTGTCTACTCCACGATTACTACCGTATGCTACTTGTACCCGGGATCCGTGCTTGGCTTTCACTTTTTGCAAGTCACTGATCAACTCGTCGATGTCATGTGCGCCAGATATTCTGTCGCCTGCATCGTCGTGCGGCACATCTTCGTCGTCATCCGGCATGTCGTAATCTTCGTTTACGGCTTTAACTGGCATGCCAGTGTCCGGATCTAGACCTTCTAATATTCTGCGTATGCGCTCTGACATATAAATCTCCTAAATGCTAATCTCAGATATCTTTATTTAAGCAAGTAGAGAAAATGGTAGAGACACCGTGGGTCGAACACGGAGCACCAGCCTTATGAGGGCCGGGCGAATACCAGCCATTCTGTCTCTAGTATTTGGCGGAGAGTACAGGATTCGAACCTGTGCGCCCCTTTCGGGACTCTCGATTAGCAGTCGAGCGCGATAGACCTACTCTGCCAACTCTCCTTTAAACTGGTACCAGGTACGGGATTCGAACCCGCAGGGTCATTATTACAGACCGCGACAAACACTTTAATGATGCCGCGCCTTCCCATTCGGCGCAACCTAGTATGGCGGTGAGGGTGGGATTCGAACCCACGGCCGATGTTGCCACCGACGTTTGATTTCAAGTCAAGTGCAATAAACCAGACTCTGCCACCTCACCATAAACCTTTACAAGCTGTTTATATCAGCTATTGCTTCTTTAAGAGATTCACGCGCACGCTTTTCGCGCTCGAGTTCTTCAACTCTTTTTTCTAGCTTTTTTACAAGCTTAACAAGATCACCGTGTGTCATTGTCATTGTGAACCTCTATTTAATATGGAGCCGGCCCTGCGATACAACAGGGGATCACCCGGCATTGTAAACTGGTAGGTTAGGTGAGTATCGAACTCACTACAACTGATTTGTAAGAACAGCGCCTCACCTGTCGGCCTCTAACCTGATGATTTATATTCTCGTAAATACTTGTTTCTTTTCGAGATCTTTTTATACCTACTACCGGCACCTTTGGCACCCCATGTGTCGGTTTGCGTATGACAATTAGGGCAAAGTAATCTACAATTACTTGGTAAATTATTGTCACTATCGCCGTCTATGTGATCTAGCTGCAAAGTCAACGGCTTATTGTTCCACATAGTACCGAGGCCGCACTCACTGCATACCGAACCGTATTTCTCGACCAAGTATCGTTTAATATTGCCGCCAAGGCCTGCTTCTATTTTGGGAACCTCTTTATTTTCCCAGTCCCATGACAACTTACACTCCAAATCACAATACGTGTTGCCTTTTTTATGGGATATATCAGATCCGCAATACCTACAGTGCACTTCTTTCTTTTTTCTGGCACCGGGCCTGTACCTCACAGATTTGCCGCACGAGCTTTTATGCCCGATATACTTGTGCCTATTCGTGTAAAACTTCGCCGCAATCGCAAATATATTTTTTCATAAAAATATTTAGCAACTGCCTGAATAATCACGTCAAATAAGCACTCTGCCTCTGAGCTACGGATCTATAATTCTTAAACTGCTTCGTGTGTAAACTTACACATAACTCGGTAGAATACCTGCGTTGCAGCATACTTGTCGATATTGTCAAGAAACATTTGGAAGAACTTCTTCTCTGTGTCACTATTGTCCATAGCAACTGCTCTATTCAAAGTAGCTACGTATGTTTCCCTAGGAATCAACATAAAGTTTGCGTATTCTACACGACCCCATTCAATTAACTGCTTAAATGTTTCGGGGTCTAACTCTGCTTTAAGCTCGTTGACGCGCTCTGTAAGCTCGTCTATGAAGTTATTCTTGTAATCTTCCATAATGTTACTCGTTAAGTTTTAATCTATAATAGCACGTCTGTAGAAGCTTACAAGAATAATTTCTAATTTATTTAAAAATAAAAAAGTGCCAAAGTAATTACTACAATGACACCTTAAAATGGTTGCGGGTACAGGTAACGATCCTGCCGGTCCTGGGTTATGAGCCCTGGCTGAACACCGTGTTCACCCGCGATAGATTTAAAAATTGGTTGCAAGGGCGGGATTTGAACCCGCGTCCGCTAGGGTTATGAGCCCTGCCATCTGCCAGACTGATTGTACCTTACTATTGTTTGGCACACCCTCCAGGATTCGAACCTGGGACCTTCGCGTTCGTAGCACGACATTCTAATCCAACTGAACTAAGGGTGCAATAAACTTTTAATCATTTTCGTCAAGAAGGATATCTGTTATAATCTCTTCAAATGCGTGGTAGTCTTCCATACCATCCCAATTGCCTTCGTTATAAAAAATATCCGTTGTTAGTGATACTATCTCGCGGCGACGGTTACGCGGTAATGCCTTCCATTCATCTATCGAAGTAACGCCTTCTCTGCGCAAGGTTGACAAAATAGCAACAGAAAAACTGTCGTCATTGTTGCCTGCCTTATTAGTATCACTTAGCACCGAATCTATCATATCAGCAAACATTGCTGAATCCGGCATCGCTTCATCGTCAATCCAACCATGATTGTAAAACAAGTCACTAGCTAGATCACCGTAGCGATATTTTTCGCGTCTTGATAACGCGTTCCAGTCAGCTAGCGTGTTGATATTATCACGAGCTAACATTTGTAACACACCCGACTTAACAGCGGCATCGCTGCCGCTAGTGTCTTCCATCAAGTTCATAAATTTGCGCATCTGATCTGACATAAATGTTCCTTATTTGATCTGCAATATGCTTGCCGCCTGTCGTAGCGCGACTTCGCGCATCGCTTGCGACTTGTATCTTTCTTGCATAAAACTCAAAAGTTGATTTATGCCATCTTCAAAATCATCATACGCAGAGTCAGGGTCACCAACACCATAAGCACCGATGATAACACCGTTAGCAAAGTATTCACCGTCTTCTGCTATTTCAAGAACCTCGGCTTCTTCTTTAGCTTGAGCAGCGTTAATAACCTTAGTAGCAAACTCGTACGGAGCCATAGCGCCATATGATAAGAGTTGCTTGCCTACTTTTTGCGTATAAGACTCTACTGAACCTTGTTCTATACCGTATATTAACGCTGACGCTTTATCGTAAAACTGATCAACTGATATAGCATCAGAGTTTTCCGTAATAGCTGTGTCAATATTTTGATTCAATGGCCCGGACTGACCTTCCATTAAATTCATTATTTTGCGCATCTGATCTGACACTTAATATCTCCCATAAACTATTGTATAGCTTATTTACGCATTTAAGTTGGAAGGGGTGGCAGGATTCGAACCTGCGAGTACCGGGATCAAAGCCCGGGGCCTTAGACCGCTTGGCGACACCCCTACAAACTGGTCTCTCGAGCAGGATTTGAACCTGCGACACGTAGTCCCAAACCACGCATGTTACCAGACTACACTATCGAGAGAATCAAAACTGGTTGTCCCTGCTGGATTTGAACCAGCGATCAGCGATTATCAGTCGCACGCTTTAGGCCAGGCTAAGCTAAGGGACAATAAACTTTTATCGTTTACGTAGAGTAATCTCAACACCTTTAATTGCATTGAGTTCATCTACGATTTGCTGAGGATCTACCTCTATGTCAGTACGACGTCTAGGCACATACTCGATGTCTCTACCTATTAATTGAATACGTTTAGGCAAAACACGCAATATAAACGGACCACCAACCTGTAGATTTCTATTAGTTAGGTCATAGTAATAACCGAGCATTTTGAGCGCTTTCGCTACTTCGTCCGATACTACCTGTTTTTTCACCTGTTTTGATGGTTTGTCCGAAACAATATACTCTTCTGCGGGTGTTTCGTCGTCGTACTCAAGTGCTAGCTCAACCACATTTTTTACGTGTTTCTTTGCAATAAACAAAACACCGTCGTCCATGTCATGCTCTACGTCATCTAATTCAAGATCCGAAACAAGCCCAGCGATTTCACTTGCTGTCCATCCAGGCATAGTCAGTTGTACCATTTTACGCTTGGACTCTCTGACTGTCTTTTTCGGTCCGTTGCCTTGACTAGCATAATACTTGCTGAACTCTTCGTCAGCATATTCGGCCATTTGCTCAATGAAATCCCAGCGAGGGCCATCTTCAGCATATGCCAAATCCGGAACTATTTTTGTCAGCACTTCGTTTTCAACTGCTGACTCATCATCATCTAGAATTGCACGGGTCAAGTCATGTAAGCGATCTCTGTCGTCACCAAACAACTCGTTACCAGCGTCATGTGCCATACCATCCAATTTAGACATCAAGCGGCCGAAAACATGTCTTTTTGCTTTCTTGTGTCGCTCGTCACCAGTTGGTGACTCCATCAAATTCATTAATTCGCGCATTTTTTCTGACATTACTGTCTCCTATAAACTATGTCATATAGCTTATTTACGCAGGTAATTGGTGGACCCCCGCGGACTTGCACCACACGCCTCAATACTACCCTCACTTTATTTCTTTTAAGACACCGGATTTACAGTCCGGGGTGAGGAAAGGGATCCTTAATCTGTTACAAAAACTGTTTTGGAAGGGGTCGTTACCAACCCCTCAATAAAACAATTCTTAAAAGTGCGGGTTTTTGTCATTGTGAACACCGCGTGCAAGCGTCCAAATGCCTGCTCGTTTATATGTAGCAGTGTTGCCTTTACGCCAAAATACTGTACCGTCGCTTGTTGTAACTTTCTTCATAGTTTTAGAAATCTTGACAATTGTACCGCACGGATACCAGTCACCGTTAAAACCGTAACTTACTACGTCACCAATCTTTGGCATGCGCTCTACTGCATGATCATCGTGACGCTCTACAGCAATATAAGTATCACCGGTTTCTTCACTCAACTGCTCAGCGATTCGTTGCGCAATAAAGCTAGAGCCACAATAATTAAGGGTAACAAACTGGGCCATTATTTCTTTGTAGAAGTTCGGCGCTTTTTCTTCATCGCCACCTGCCATCTTTAGCGCAGTTTCACGGACTTCTTCAGCCCATGCTTCAGTGTAGTCTTCGTTACGATCAATAATGTTACCAGTTTTTAAATCTACTCTATAATGTATCATAATTTGCTACCTTGTGTTTGTTTAATCAACCTACACAGACATAATAGCAGAATGACATTCAAGTACAAGACTTGTTTGAAAATAATTTAAAATATATTTTGCACAGCGGACGGGTTTCGAACCCGCAATGCGATATTCGCGCTGCCTTGAAAGGGCAGTGACTTTACCAGTTTGTCCACCGCTGTGGAAAATATACTTATTCTGGGCAAAAATAAAGCGACTTAATAGCCGCTTTATCATGGCATTAAGGTTTGTTACTATGCGCGTCTACGAACAGCGATTCCTAGTACTGCTAAAAGCGCAAGTGCTAATGAACCTGGCTCCGGTACCGCTGTTACACCACCTAACTGTAAATCATATGAACGCTGCATTAGCCCAGTATCAGGCGATGCAATATTACCGCGCACTTGGATGGCTCCGATGTTTGTGAAGTCAGTGTTACTAAATTCACGCGAAAGGAAAAACGCATCACGTCCTGGGCGATTAACACCGGGTATCGGTAACTCAACAGTTTCAGCAGTTCCGTTAGGACCTGACCAAAACGTTACGTCAAACCAAGCATTCAAATCTGATTCAATAATCGTTGTAATAAATTTTATCGGGTTGCCAATTGCAGTTAAGTCAAGTCCGCCTAAGCCGAATGGATTAATTGCATTTGATCCGTCAACGCCGTCCCATTGAATGGTAAACATTGATTCGTTACCTGCGCCTGAACTAAAGAAAAAGTTATCAGCCGCTACGTTTACAGAGGCGCCTTGGTTGAACTCGTCAACAACGCTTGTTATTTCTAAATCTCGTTCTCCGCCGATCATAGAACCCAATACAGAGCTAAACAAAGTTTGGCCTTGCATTACTACCATTGGTCCTTGGTCATCAGAAAAGTCATCAATCGTTATCATACCTGCGTTGGCTGAGGTAGTAATACCCATGGCCAATACAGCGCCTAACAATAGAGATTTCATTTTCATATAAATGATCCTTTTAAAGTTATCCAGTTGCTTTTAGCAACACATACACTATACATTACTTTTTTACAAGGTCAAGAAGTTTCTTTAATTCGTAAAACAGTATTTAATAGGCATGTATGAATAACACACGATTTTGACCTCTTATTCACAAAAAGCCAAAATCGTGTGTTATGCGATGACCATAATGATCACCGCGCTACACTACTAATTATTTTTGCAAATCGTAATATTCGTACTCATAACGACCACCTTCGATCTCGCCCCACTGCTCCCAGCCGTTCTTTGAAACATGCATTGTGTTCGCGGCGTGCTCAGGAGTAATGATAAAACGTACATCAAAACCAGCAGCGTGTGCCTCAGCTTTTACACTTTCAAAGTCTTCAGCGCTGTGTGCAGCACCGTGCCATACGTTTTCAGTTGCGCCTACCATTTCTTCAGCGCTGTTCCAGTTCGCTACTACAAAACTTGTTGCTTTACGATTGTTCATAATTTGCTACCTTGTGTTTGTTTAATCAACCTACACAGATATAATAGCAAAATGACATCCAAACACAAGGCCTTTTTGAAAATAATTTCAAAAATATTTCGTTGCTCTGGGTACTTATATTAGTCGCTTTTAAACTCATGTGTTTATCATCTCGCAAAATGGCAAACATATAAGTTTTGGTGGGTTGGGTGGGATTCGAACCCACGAAGCATTACGCGCTAGATTAAAAGTCTAGTATCTTTAACCACTCGATCACCAACCCATATCGTTTTCGTACTTTCGTCTTTCGTTTCATTTTCTTTCTCCTGTTAATTATACGAGTGTAGTATGCAGGGACGACGGGACTTGAACCCGCGCTCTCCGCAGTGACAGTGCGATATTTTAACCAACTAAACTACGCCCCTGCATACTACACTCATATCTTTATTTTAATATAACGAGTCTTCTACGATTTCAAACAAGTCATTATACATAGCTGAAGCCATTGCATTAAACTCGTCGTAAGCGCCATCAGCAAAAAAATCACTATACAACATATGTGCATCGCCTTTATTGTCACGTACTGACTTTGACACGTACTGTAACGAGCGAGGCTTAAAGTGCGACATCTTTTGCAATCTAGGTTCCGGCGGGAAAGCACGCATTTCAATATCAATTGAGTCATCGCCTTCCTGATAAAACACTAACATTTTAAGAACTGTATTCGCGTTCCAGTTAGTTTTTATCGGCTTAAACTTGATAGTGAAGCCTTCTTTACCAGCTTGAGGAACATCGTCGCCTTGTAGTACGTCGACACCCATATCAGCAATCTCATCTAACCAAGTGTTCATACCACTAACGATTTGTTCACGGAACTTGCTGTATTGTTCTCTGAATCCGGCAGCGTCGCTTTCCATTAATCTGAAAACCTTTTCCATACCGGAATTTTGTCCTGTTTTTTCCCTTCAAGGATTTTGTTAACTCGATTTCGGTCAGCCATGTTTAGTATTCTCCTGTTATCCGTTATCGTTACTATTTATCCAATAACTTAAGAGCGTACAAAACCAATAACCAAAATTGGCGGACGGTGCTGGATTTGAACCAGCGCGGGGGATATTCTCCACCTCCGGGTTAACAGCCCGGCGCAATCGGCCACTATGCGAACCGCCCATAAACTTTTAAAGTTTGGTGGAGTATACCAGACTCGAACTGGTCAGGCTATCATCTTGCAAGGATGATCCGGGTGCCCATGCCCATACCCCATTAAACTTGGTGCCGAGTGGTGGTACCGCCCCACCCTCTAAGGATTTTCAATCCATCGCTAATCTGTCTCAGCTAACTCGGCTAAATTGGTGCCGGCGGAGAGAATCGAACTCCCGTAGACGCATTACAAGTGCGCTGCATGGCCACTGTGCTACGCCGGCTGAATATCTGTCTAAATACATTCTGGGGTAATAGACGGGCAACGATCCCGCATCTTCCAGGGTCACATCCTGGGGCTCTGCCATTTGAGCTACTATCACCCCAGAATGCACTTTCGTACATACTGGGTTCTGTTTTAACGCTAGAACCAGCGTTTAGACCAGATATAAGTTTATATCCAAATTGTTAAAGAACGTTTCGACTCCTACGGAGTCCAGGCATAAAAAAAGCAGCCTGTTGGCTGCCTTTATGCTTTTCAATTTCGTACGAGGTTAGATAATCTCTTTCTCGTCTAATTGCATAAAGGCAGTGTTAAAATCTTGATACTCTGGTTTATGATTCGTTTGATTATTATCATCCGACGCAATTCCAGATTCACGGATACTTCTTGTCGCGTTTACCGGAGCATACGATTTTTCGTTGCTTGGCATGATAAACGTTTCTTCACTACGTGGAATTTCAGCTACAACTACGCGTGGTGGCGTAATGTCGCTTAATTCTTTTGTTGATGTAGTAATAAATGTTGCCATTGTATCCTCGATTAATATTCAATAGGAACCGTAGTTCCTTGCTATAGTTTTATTTAGCACCGTAAAACCATTTTTTACGGCAGCTAGTAATAAAACAGGCTAGTTTTTTAAAACGCCAATGTTTTTTAAAAAATTGCTGTTCCTAGCCTAAGTCATTTGTTTTAAAAACTTGATGTCTATTATACATGCTTTTAAAACGTTGTCAAGAACTTTTTTCAACTTTCTTGACTTTAATAAGTCGGGTTGCTTTTACTAGTATCGAATTATGAGTTCGAGTTTTCGTAAAGTTTTGCTGTTAGCAACCCATAATAGATATACACCGTGATGCACATGTATTATGAGTAAAAATAGCAGCGAACTATCCAAAGGGTTGGGAGTTCTCCAGATAGTCGCTACCCAAGAGAGTGGATGAACACTCTAGACAAACAAAATAAGTCGGGCTACATTATCTAAAGTCAAATTAAAAGTTTGATGATCGATAATATTGCTGTTAGTAGCCCATAATAGATATACACCGTGATGCACATGTATTATGAGTTCTAACATTACACCCGGTTTTGGGACCTAAACTGCCGTACTCCCGGGGTAACATTAAAAATTAACGCCGTATCCAAATATATGCGTTCAGGTCAAATCGGATAAAAATCACCTACTAACACATAAAAAGAACTTTGTTAAACTGGATGCATTAAGTACTGGTTTGATTAGAAGTCAAAAGTAATTAAATGTTGCTGTTAGCATCCAAAACTTTTTAGCTTTACGGAAACTTTTGTTTCCCTAACGCTGTCTTATCTATTATACTTCATTTGATCGCTGTGTCTAGAACTTTTTTAATTTTTTTCAAATTAATTTTCTAACCAACAATCTTTTTAAGTGCTAGGGGCCGAAGCCCCTATCTCAGCACTGTGAGATCAGATGATATTATACTAGCGTAGTTCACAGGATTGTCTTCACCGGAAGGTCCCACGAAAAACATTTTCAATATCCGGGCAAGGTAAAAGCAGCAACCAAATTATGCAAAGGTATATAGCTAACTCCCGCGGATCCTCTCACTGCTGGTGTTACTTCGCCACCAAACGATAACTAGACTAATATAGTTACCGACCCAGCTAGGCGTCTATGATGCAGGCTGTACTCTCGACAGCCGTCACTAAAATCTAGCTAGGTTCAACTACGTCTGGTCGCACGTAAATGTCAATCGGCGATGCGTCACCGTACATACACCACTCACCACCAAACAAATAAATTCCGGTTAAGTCGTTTCCGACTGGCTTGCCATCAATACTTAATGGCTTTACTTTTACAGTTAAATGCTTTGCTTCAAGACTGGTTATGTTTTCACAACCATGTGCCTTAGCAACTTCCGATACAGACGAGTAACTCTCGCCTTTACACTCAATTGAGTCAACGAACCATAGTGCGTGATCTGTTTCGCCTTTAAATGCTACTAAGATCGTATCGTTCTTAACAATCTTTTGCTGTATAGTCATTGTTGCGCCTTGTTTGTTTTGTGTTTACGTAATCTATACTAACACCAAATTAGTAGTTGTCTACAAGTTTTTTCAACTTTTCACCAAACACGCGTACCATACGAAAACCGGCTTCGTAGATACTGTACTATCAAGCGGGGCGCAGGTATAAAAGAGTTAACTGGGATGATTTTCATCGTATCTGATTGCGGAATATCCCAAAAATCCTGATAGTTGTTTTGACCATCAAAATATATTGAACGTTCAGAGCCTACTATCCGTAAATGAAAGCTATGCACTCCCACAAACTCATAACTATCAACCGAAGTGCGATACTTTTTTGTGTCGCGTGCTAGTATTTTTATACGATGTAAGCCTTCCAGCACAGCACGTACTGACTGGGACAGGCCTGCAGACGATATTTCCACGTTGCCCATTATTACTTGCTTAAGTAACTCTTCATCATCTGTGCAATAGTAGTACCCTGAATTTGGTATAAGGCATTCAGAATTTACGATATGTATATTATCGTATGTTACTTTGACCTTTTTGAACAATAGCGCGTCGGATGGTATCGAAAGATCCATTTTGTTCTCCGTATAATTCTTCAAATACTTGGCGCGCTTGTGTTTCATCACTGTGTGATAGAAGCTCACGCAAGTCCGTAGAGTTGTATACATTGCCAGTCGAGTTAACTACGTTGTCAATAACGATAACCTGACCTCGGGTGTTTGCGGCTTCCGTGCTATTATTAAACCGACGGTAGTATCCAAGTTCACCGTCTTTCTTGTGTGTCGTTCCTGCTTCGTCAAATTTGAAACGATCAACGTCCTTTTCACCAACAGCGACAATATATCGTATCATCTCAGGCTTACGGCCTAGGCGTTCAATAACCAAGTCACTGCGCATTGGACTGGCTACTTCTATCACGTACTCGGAAGGTACGCCGCTGGCTACTATTAATGATTTGCGAGTTTCAAAATCAAGCGGGCTGCGCTCATTAACGACATTACTCGTTGCAATATAACAGTGGCCGAATTGTTCGACTACTTTGTCGTATACTGCTTTATGCCCAGGATGGAATGGCTGGAAACGACCGGGATAAACCGCGATCGTCTCAAGCTGTACTATGTCAGCAACCCGCATCACGCAACCTTTGAAAGAGGCGTAGTAGTTGCTACACGAAGAGTTCTATCGAACTGTTCAAGTGTAGGTAAGTTGGAATGGAATTTTATTGTCTTTTCGTCAGTGTCATAGTCGTATGTGTTGCCTTCGACATTAGTAAACGACACAGCATAAACGGTGCCGTCACACCCAGTTACTTTAAAGGCTGGATCAGAAGACAGTAATTTAGGATCGCGTTTTTTCGCGGTTGAAAGATACGTTTCAAGTATTGCTTTAGTTGACTTCTGCGTCATATCCAAAATCATTACTTTTTTTGTGCTCGTACTCATAGTTGTTTTTCCTTGTTTCTTGTATAAGCTGACACACCCAACACAGCACCGAATGCCAAGTGAAATGTGCCAGCGCCGCCCAGAGTAATAGGCTCCCAGCGCTCACGCTGAGTTGGTACAGACGTAAGCATCTTAGCCTGAACAGCATCTGATTCTAACGTGCGTACTAACTCTACGTAAGCAGGCATATCGAAGTTTTTAGCATTAACCTCAATATATGTTGGCATAATAATAAAGTCAAAAATACAAATAATCAAGTACACAAATGCCGCCATAGGTCGCCAAGTTCTTTGGTACCATTTCTCCTGCGGTGATTTGGTCTTTAATTCACATTTTTCACAAGTCATAATTAGCCTCTATAATATTTCGGGTGCGCAATCTCTACCTGGAACTGAGGGTCTTGGTCAAAGAACTTAGTAAAGTAGTTATCCGGAATTGGCTTTTCAAACGTTGGTATCAAGTCATTGCCATCCTGCGGGATAACATCAGACTCAATTACAGGCCAATCAAACACAAACGTATCTGCACGGAATAAAACTGTACTTTCTACTACAGGCATCACCCCGTAGCGCTGTATACCAGACTCAACCTTATCAAGCACCTGCGGCGCGTATTCAATAAGACCGTTCTCTGAAACAATTCGTATAGAGTCACCGTATCTTATATCGTCTAGTGCTTCAGTAGGCCAATCAACCACGTCTACTTTTGCGTTGCCTATATCAATCCTTACAAGTACACCATCTACCGGATCATGTTCTTGTGTTTGTATAGGATGCATCTGCTTGAGTGTTTCAGGCAGCCCGGTGATAGTTGACGTCGACGTTATTTTAACAATGTCAGGCACATAATAATGTGAATCAACTGCCAAGACATCAGCAGCATCTTCGAACCTTGCAGGTATCATGTCAGCGACAAACACATACGGACGACGGCCATCATCGTCTATCATTTTGCCAACTACCGGTACATACTTGTCGTGCTCAGCAAGTACTGATCCAACCAAGTGACGTGCCCAGGGTTCTGCCTTCAGGTAATCATCCACAGAAGCCGGTGCGACATCGTCTACTACATACGACACAGCCGACGCCGTGTGTACTGATTGTTTGTCGGTAATATAAGCCTTAACAACCCTGTCGAAAGATACGCCACTAATATCAAATACCGGCTTAACATCTAAATGATCAGGAACATCGTCTCTGTAGCCTGTTTTTATTGGTCCGGTGTCTACATGTATCTTAAACGGGTTGTACAGTAGGGCAATATTGTCGTGGTGGTACAGTGACTCAACAGGATATTGCTTGTCAGTAAGCACCCATTTATCGTCGAATATAGCCTCTGTCAAGCCCGGCACAGTTGTAACTTCGTGATCTATCTCATACAACGTGTGTTGGTATTGTTGATCTACCACATAGAACGTACCCTGAACATTGTCTGGCACAGGCAATGTAGGATGAGTAAATGCCGCTTTCCCGTTTACAAGATAGTTATACTCAAACATCTTAATATTAAGGTGTTCCGGCATATGCTCCCAACCGTTATAGTCAGGGTCATAGCCAAATAGAGTATCTATATCGCGTCGTATGTACTGATCCCAGATCGGCACAGATTCTGTCCACGGTGTACCTGCATACGGGTTCCATGCTTCTAGCGGGGTGCCAGGCATAGACACATGGGGATCAGTTACGTGGCCTACTAATAAGGGCTCTGCTTCGTATGCGTCAGATGTCAGGAAGTCGAAACCCCACTCAAGGATAGCAGGATCCGAGGCTCTATTGTTGATATCACCGTCACCAAATTCTGTGCTTAAAGTGTAACGCGTATTACGTGAAAGTTCCGGACTAAACACCGCGCGATGTGCTGTGTTAGGTGTAGTCGGACGAACTCTGTCAAGTACTACCCCGTCACTGTCTTTTAGGACTAGCCACTTAATGTCATTCGGGTTGGTGAACACAGTGTTGCCTTTAGCGAACAACACGGTCAATCTTACTTCACGATCCTCGGTTTCAAATTCAATGTCTTCCGGGTACACACTAAACCCGTCAGGATCATCTAGCGAGTTCAATATAATGCCTGCGCCTGTTGACGTAGAGTAAAGCCTATTTGCATTTAATTCAGGAAGTGCGTCGTTGCCGTCGCTGTACTTGGCATCTTTAGTCCAACCTTTGAATTGGTGATCTAGCGTGTTAACCGGCGATGCTGCGTTACCACTTGCTGCGGCTAGTAATTCAGGCACTGTTAACGCCCAGTTATAAGCTGTGATATCCTGTACAACTAGGTTCGGGTTTATATTTGCCAAGCTACTCACCACACCCAATGACAGATGCTGCGTGCGCATCATGCCCTGGTCAAGCGGCAATGTTGTTTCTTGGATGCAACGTTCGTTTACATACACTCGTATTAGGCCTCTATCATATACGATACTTATAAGAACTCGCTCGTTATACTTGGTTGCACTCCCCATCGCTGTGTGAATTCTATCAGCTGTATTCAGCTTTAACGAACCCTTATAAACGTCTTTTACGAAAGCACCGTCTGACGAAACACCGTCACGCCATATGCCAACCGTTCTCGGGAATATGTCGTGTTCAGACGACACTCCCCACATAATGTCATGCTGTGCAAAAACGCCTATACCACCGTCTTGCGCTGGGTTATCGGTTTCTTGCCATGCATTAGTCCTGATACTCAAAGTCCATTGATCGAATGTCTGCGGCGCTAGAGCACACGTATCTATACTATACCATCCCGTAGGGTACATACCGTACGTGCCGTCAGGGAATTGGTACTTCGCAGGATCACCGTTATTACGTGAATCCAAGTCAGTGCGCTTAAAGCGTAATACATCATAATACGTGTTGTCCGGTGTATCGAAAGACACCATCATTGAGCGGGCTTTTTCCCTAGTATCCTGTCCAACTAACGGATGATTAATTACGAATCGTCTTATAGTAATTTCAGTACTTGGTATCTGGCGCGGGTTATAAAACTCTAGCTCATATAAACCACTGTAAGGCACCTCTATATCATACCATTTAGACTCTGTTTCAATAGCAGGGTCATATGCTGTGTCCGAGATAATTTTATCAGTTGTCAAATTACGTAGACGCAACGACATGTAATCAGTATTACCGTGTGTTGACTCTATATAAATACGCACTTTAGCAGGGCCGCTTGCTTGGAACTCTACGGTTTCGCCATGCGCAAAAAGTAAATCAGTTCTATCTGATTCAAAGTCATACGTGGCGTTTGTTAGATCACTAGTTGCCGATACTGCCGCTGAACGCACTGCTACATTAGATATACTAAGCAACTCACCACTTGGTGTAGTGGCGTCTGGTGTTCCGATAAAACTATCAAGAATATCCACCGCGTCTGCGCTGCCCATTTGGACAAACATCATGTCAGTGCCGTCAATCATTCTATCAAAAACGATAAAATTAGATATCTTACCAGCATAATCGTACGACGACACAGGGAATATAATCGAATCCGGTGTCAGATACAATGCTTCGGGATTTACGTAGTCGCTAATCACAAGCCTGTTACCTACGTAAATTTTAATGTTATCGCCGCGTACTGAATACGTTAGCCATAATTCACCGTTAGCGTCTAAGTCACCGTCTTTAACCACTAGTAAATCGTTACTAGCAACGCGCAAGTCAGTTCCGCCGAACAGTCTATTAGACCGTGCGTTAGTGGCGTCATTTGAAAACTTAGCAACCCACTCTTCTAGTTCTGAACCAGTGCCTTCTATATCAAACTTAGTTTGATTAGACTTGCCGACTTGCATAAAGTCGCGCACGTTGACAGTCGCGCCGACTGCTGTGTCTAGCTTTAATACCACCGTATATTCGTCTAGTACATCGGTTAAGCCAAATGCAGACATCGCCATACTAGATCTATTAGCTAGCTCGCCAGGCGTCCAAGGGTATACTGATCCATCTAGTGTCTTGGTACCGGCGGGCACTCCCAACCCAGTAGTTAAGTCAGTAACATATAACGACGAAGCTTCATTGTTAGCTAGATGCATAACACGTCGAGTAACACCTTTACCGGCGCCTAGAGACTCAATAACCATATCGTTTGTTTCATATACCAATATACTTTCTAATCTAGAATCGACATCGTAATCAAAGTCTTTAGACATGGAGAACTCATATGTACCGGCAGGCAGTAACACTGGCATTAACCAAGTGTCTCCACCTACATGCTTGAATGTAGGGTCAGCTTTGTCTGCCGTTGTCCATACTTCTCCCGTTGCTATATTCTCTATGTTAACAGGCGCGTGATACTCGTCTTCTGCGTTCCACACAATTTGCATATACGACGGCTCGTCTAATTTATACCGCTGTGTGCCGAATTTAAGTCTTGCATCAGTCTCCAGAACAGCGCCGTGGAATTGGGTTGATCGCTCTATTCCGAACTCGCAGCGCCACACGCGTTCCATATTGAACCATCTACGACCGACAAAGTTATAATCACCCCAAGAACCAGTCGCATTAGAACGTGTTAGATTTTTCATGTAGCCGTCGTAAACAGGGTTCATGGCGTACCCGTTAAGACCGTCTTCTAAAACGTCTCCTGCAGGGATTCTATAAAACTGTACACCGCGCGGGACACCAGTACGAGGATGGCTGAAGTCATCATAAAAGCCAGCACGAGCTCGAATAGCGTGAACCTCAACAGGGTCATCTGTTTTAAATTCAATAACGAAGTACCCAGGATATAAGTACTGCTCTTGATAATATGCGCGTCTACTCAACATAGCAGCGTTAAGACTGTCAGTTGGCTCCATAAATCCGTCATGTATATTTGGTCCTACCCAAGGACCTGTTTTCAAGTAATTATTAGAATCGCGCGGTATGGAACTGCCGCCAGCCGCTAATGGGTTGCCTTTATATCCATATGCCAACGGACTTCCTAAAAAGTTAGGAAACTTCCCAGGTAGTTTCTGTGTAAATCCTGTCGAATTAGGGTCATCTAAGGCCGATTCAATTAAACTAATGGTATACGGAATAGGGTCGCCGTTCTTATCATAGAACGTAATCTCTCCCAAGACCGCGCCCGAGTTATAAAAGTTCCACCAATAGTGCCCTGCATCGTTGGTCTCTTCCCACGTAGGCTTAAGTTCAGGTACGTCATTAACAGACGGGATAGTGGGCATCGGGCCAGGGTTAGGATTAGTAGACGGATTAGCATCGTAGGCGTCTTTTGCAATCTGCCATTCGGCTTGTAACCGTGCTTCCTCTGCCTGTCTGCGATTCTCCCATTCAGCAGCATGCCATGCGTTGGCTAACGATCTCGCACGCTGCACCGCAGACGATGACCCGTTACGAGTAACGTCCTCTACGTAAAACGGTTTCTCTACGCCGATAACCATGTACTTTGCGGTGAACACATTTGATTCGTTATAAGACAGTCTATTCCTACGGATCTGATTTCTGTACAGTTCGTTATCAGCGTCATACGGCCATCCGGAATCTAACTTGTTTACATCATCACCAAGTACGCTATCGCCCTGCGTGGCTTTCCTAGTATTATACCAGTTGTTTACCATGCCGATATACTGGAAGTTGCCGCCTTGTGTATCCTGCCCGCCTGTTACTCGTTTAGCTGTGACGATCTTACCGTTCTCCGTAACAGAAACAAAGTTAAAGCCGCCGTCGTGGTGTAGTGCACCGAGGCGTTCTAGATAAAAAGCATCGCTCAATATAGTGGGATTAGCAAACGTAAAGCGCAACCCATCTGTTATGTCTATTTCACGAGTAACAGTGTAAAAGCCTTCACCGCCGCCGTTGTATAAGACATCTTCGGCAGAGTACCCAGCGTATTGATCTGAAACCCATCCGTCACTTAAACTCACAGTAAGGTTATCAAACACACTAACCTGCGAACCGGACGTAACTAACGTACCGTAATCAAATACGTTGCCCTGCGCGTCGAGGAATCCCCAAGATCCGATAAATGCATCCGACGGGCTACTTGATGTTGCGAAGCCAGTTACTGCGATATTCTTTATAGCGACAACGTTATCGGCAGGTTCAAAATACGACACAGATCTACCGGAGAAATATTCAAACGGTGCGTACAAAAGGTCTTCTTTAGCCATGCGCAGACGTGCGCCCCAACCCGGCGGAAGTGTAACCGCAGGAGCCAAAAGTCCGGTAGTCAAGGCCCCGTCTTCTAGTATAGTACTGTATCCAGAATCATAGCCGTTTTTGGCTATCAATACCTGGTTGGTAGAGGCGTCTACTAAAAACTGTATGACGTCGCCTTTATAAAAGCCAGGAACATCAAATGTCGTGTTAGCTACTGAGCCGTTACTATAGACAGAGTTAGTTCGTGAATCATAACCTACACTCACTAAGCCTTGATCAAACTGCTTGTCGCCTAATGCGTAAACGTTTATTCTACGATCATTAAGGATGCCTATATCAGCTAGGCCAACACGCGCTGACCATTCATCGACTGAGTTTTCCGGGTAGGCTTCTGCGTCAGTAATTTCTATTTCAAAATAGAACAGTTTATTGGTTTTAAAGTCAAGCACTGTATCAGCTAGAACCATGCCGAAGCTTTGTTCAATTAACTCTAACTGAGGTGCACTACCGTAACTCACATACGGATCAGAGTATGTGTTCATTACAGACTCTTGGTCTTCCGATATAACAAATCTAGACTGCTTGGCATGCCTTGGTACTGAATCAGGATTAAAGCCAGGCTTTAGTGTAGAAGTGCTATGCGGTATTTTTAACTGTGCCATTAATTTACCTATTTATATTTTAATAATATTTAGTTTGACAGCCAGACATAAAAAAAGCGCCCGTAGGCGCTTTTTTACGTTTTACACATTAGCCGTCGATTATAGCTAAACGGTAACCAGGGTTACCGGCTGTATCAGTTTCATATGCCCAGATACGATAGTCTTGGTTGTTAACCGTCAACGCGTGGTGAGTTTGACCAACACCTGACGTAAGCAAGTAAACACCAGTGCCTGAACTAATATCGCCACCGAAGTGGCCTAGTCCAATGTTGTGTGCGCCGAACGGAATTAAGATTGGCTGATATGCCAAGCTCGCGTCTAAGTGCAAGTTAACATCTAGTCCTAGTGCGCCAACAATATCGTTAGGATCAGTAATACGAGGACCAACGCCGCCAGATGCAGTACCGTATGACGGGGAGGCACCGCCCAGCGTAGACAATTGCATCATACAGTAGTCAACACTCGAGTCGATGTTATACTCGCTGAAGTCGTTGATACACTTGAAGTAATCATAGCGCTCGAACGATGTGCCGATATTTTTCAAGTTAGGCATAGAGTCAAAATTAAAGAAAGGCATAACTGATGGGCCGCCTCCGCCGCCAAGGCTGTTAGTAAGCATTTCAGTCGAAATAGGAACAGTAGTAAACACATAAGGGTCATACGCGTTTTCAACGGTGTCCCATGGACTTAGGCGAGTATGTTCGAATAAGAACGGAGAACCAGAGCTTGTAGACAAGTTATTGTAAAACGACTGGAAGCCTACGTGACGATCAGACGCCGTGATAAGAAGCATTGTCTCACCTTGCGCTTGTTTAAAAGCGAAGCTGATTTGTTCTTTATGTAGACGCCAGTTAGCACTGTTATTCAAGTCTTCAGCACGCGGCACACCTGCGCCGTTGTTATACGGGTTATAAAGACCGTTATTAATTGCTTTGTTTGCACCCGTAGAGAATACCATGTTGTGGTATGCCGGGTAAAGTTCGCCGTTAAGACCGTGCACTGCCGGATCAGGTGTAGCGCCTACGGCTGCCCACTGTGGTCCGTTTACTGCAAGAGTTGCGTCGTCTACATGAGCGTGGAAGCGTACTAATACACAACGGTCCATACGTACTGTACGAACACCAGTTCCGTTTTCGTCAAGCGTTGCCATGCCTTCTACTGTAGAAGAGCCCGGGTTAGCGTTAGCGAAGAAATCCCATGAAATACCTTCGCCAGACGGATCGCCAGGAAGGATCCCTAGTCCAGGAAGCTTTTGTGGGATGAACAGTTCCATATAACGGAAGCGTGTTGGATCATCAGTCATTGGCTGTTTAAGGAACACGCTCTTGTCAGCGCCAGCACTGTTCTGTAACCTGCCTTGCTCTACCCAGTTAGACGTTGTAACAGTGGTACTGATATAACTATCATCTGGTTGGATACGAGCGCTTAAGGTCGCAATGTTAGTTTCACCAGTCAATACACTGGCAATGTCGTTCATTACATCTACTGGATCGACATTTTCAATGTCATAGTGTAGAGCTGCGTACATTTTATAAATTCTCCTTGATCAAGAAATCTTATTTCTTATTATTTAGTGGACCGCTATCACAGGACTAGTGTTTCTAAGTTCTTCTTAGTAGACACTTCAGGGTCATCGTATAGCTGCGAACTGCGGTTATCGCCAGCTACAACATATTCGATTTCCTGTCCTACTTGCCTGCGTATTATTGTATGGGTTGCGCTGGTGTCAAAATCAACAACATCACTTAATATTAATGTAGGCGACAGTATTGTCGTTTCGCCCCCAGCGTCATTAGTGTCACTAGCTACGCCCATCTGTTCGTATCCATTAAAGCCAAAACCCCATAGCTCACCACTATCATATAACACCAATGTATGGCTTGAGCCGCATTTTACTTTTACTGGGATACCAGTAGCGCCAATGTTAACCAATACAGGCGTGTCAGTGGCATCATGTGTTAAGAAGGTAGGTGCTGTTATGTCACCTAGCTGTCCGTAGTAATTGTGGCCGAGCGCATAAAGATCACCGTCTTTGATATAGACAGTATGTGCACCGCCGCATGCTATCTCGTCAACACCAGTATCTAGTAATACAGGGTCAGCGTTTTGTGATGCAGTGCCAGTCGGGTATACCGTGCCTACTTGTCCGTAGCGATTATAACCTAATACCATTAAATCGCCGGCATTGGTGATATAAGCGCCGTGGTAATAGCCTAGGCTTACTTTGTCCGGGTTGACGTCTATAATGTTAGTCTGCATAGTAAAGACAGCACGGTAAGATGAACCATAAAAACCCACTTGGCCTGATTCGTTGGCGCCAGCTGTCCATACGTTACCGTCAAAATCCATTACCCATGAATAATAGCCGCCTGCCCAAGCACGCATAACATTTCGTTTTAGAGGGCCTCCTGTTTCTTTAGTAGTAACCGTATTGTAACGAGAGTCAGAGTAACCAAGTTGCCCTTGTCTGTTACTTCCCATTACATACAACGCGCCGTTACTAGTCAACAAAAGCGCATGTTTAACACCGGTGGATATGTCTAATACTTTTTGTGCTTTGCCGGCGAAGTAGTTGTTATCCCTGTCTAAGAGACCCCAACTAGCGTAGTCTGGATTATCTTCAGTGCCGGTGTCCGTAATCCCTGCTTCTTCGTTTTCGTTGGCGTACTGTAATCCAAGTTGCCCGTACGTGTTGTCACCGCTTACATGTAGTACGCCTGTTTCGGGGTCTAGTATGATACTGAATGCGCGGCTTACACCGTAAAGGCTAATTATGTCAGTAAGCTTTGCGTTATTATTAGCAGGGGATCCTATTAACACGCCACCAGAAAATACTTGGGAGCCTGTTAGGGTGATTAAAGCCATTAGTCCTCCTGTGACTCTTTGGCTTCGTCTTGCATAATAGCAGAAACGAACTTAGTGAATACTCGGTCAACGTAACGTTCAATCTCACTAGTCACAATCGGCTTAAGGATATACTTGTCAACAGGCCATTTAGCAAACTCTTCTACTATGTTCCTGTCATAATATGACGTGCATACTGCGACATGAGCGTCTGTTTTCTTTTCAGTGAACATGTACTCTAATGTCTTTAACCCGCTGTCCTGCGAGTCTAAACAAATGTCCTGGAATATGAGGTGATAGCTCATTAAGTCTAATAAATTGATAGCGTTCTCCAAGTCATACGCCTGCATAACATTAGCATTACTACCTAAGGTTTTTTCGACAGCCAGCTTAATAATCTCGCTAGTGACACGACAATCTTCTATTATAAGCACTTTAAACATGATTAATCCTCCAGGACAGTAATAGAGATTGGACCGTCCGTTGTTTAAGATTATTTAGTTGTAAAACTTCTTGACATGTTTGAATATGAAACTAATATTAACAGCGACACAGACAAACAAGAGTAAATACTTATGCAACGTGATTATATCAACATGTATCAACAAGAAGAGAAAGGCATGTCAAACGAAACAAAGTCCACAATTAAGTGGGCACTTGCTGCGTTAGTATGTACGTTCATTGTTGTATGGATGGCAGCGCCATACTTGTTAGCGTAATAAAAGTTTTTGAAACAAAAGCGCCTACGGGCGCTTTTTTATTGCCTGAAATAATTGAAATTATTTTCAAATAGGTATTGTGTTTGAGTGTCATTTTGCTATTATAACGATGTAGGGCAATTACGCACTACACAGACAAACAAAGGTATAAATTATGAATACAACTACTATTAAAGTTTTACAAATCCAACTTAGCGACGAAATGTACAACAAAGTAAACGCTGGTGAATTTGTTCCAGAGTTCATGCTTAAGCGTGATATGGGCTTTGACGGCTCTGAGCGTTGGAAGCCAGAAAACATCAATTCTTATACACATGTTGCTGACGTAGTTGTTGAAGAGCGCGACGAAGAGCTCATGTTGAATGACGCAATGGCGAAAACTCAAGACTTAGGCAACTATGGCAAAACAGTTCATCCAATTTTGCCAAAGCGTGTTGTCGTTATTGATGGCAAAACACACGAGTTCAACAACATGGAAACACCGAGCTCAGGCACTGTGTTTATCGTAAACGGCAACTACTACTTAACAGAATTTATTGGCTTCAAAAAAGTTACTGTTAGTCAGTAGTTCCGCTATCCAATATACTACAGAGCTCCGACAGGGGCTCTACATACTCCCGGATATAATTGCCGGGAGTTCTTTTATCAGCTGGCCCTTTGCGTTTGTACGTCACTTGCCGTGCAATGCTTTTTATTCGCTCTGATACGGGCGCGTCGTAGCTGCCGTTAGTGCGCATGTTTACTTTCAGCGCGTGTGCTGCCTGCGACAGTGTACGAACTTCCGTTATTAGTATTTCGTTGCCGTCTATCCCAAACTCGCGTGCTACATACTCCATGTCGCTGCGCGGGTCGCTAGTGTCATCTATGCACAATCCGTATGCAACATCGTCAAATACTTGCCCTATGGTTGTTGGCAGGTGCCTTACAGTTTGCATATTTTACTACCTTGATGGGTTGCCTATAATAACACAATAGCACCGGTAAATTTTTTTGCAAACTTTTTTATTGGAAAACCTTTTTCAAAACAAGAACCTGTTAGAAAATGAAAACTTTTTTTAATTTTTTTTCCAAAAACACTTGCACACCTGTCAAAAAGACCTATAATAGATAATGTAGGTTAAATAAGTAACCCACTAAACAAACTTTTGATTTTTTGATTTTATAAGGTAAGACATTATGACAAACGCAAACACTAACGTAAAAACTACTTTTAACGCTGTTCGTACTGCTACTGGTTATGACTACACACACGTTAACACTGACGGTGCGCAACATAAAATGACTTTTGTGTGGAAGAAAGGCACTCGCGGTAACCCAATACACCTTAAAGTTGCTGACGACAACAAAGCAGTTCTTTCACTAATGATCGGCGGTGCTAAGACGCGTGCTGACGCTGACAAAAAAGCTCGTGACTATATCCAAAAGCACAACCTACGTAAACAGCTTCGTGATTGGGCTAAAGGCAAAATCGATCGTCCGATGCTTGTTAAAGCGCAGTAATTAATAATTTACAAAAGCCTACTTTTATAGTAGGCTTTTTCATACCCGATATACGAAGGAATGAATATGAAAAAAACTAATCCAGCCATTTTAGCAGTGTACAAGAGATGCCAACAGGGCGACAATTCTGCTCGTAAGGAGCTCGTAGAGCACCACAAAAAGAAGTTTCCGCGTCACAGCATTCACGCAAGCAAGGAAAACTTCGACACTATGTTGAGCTCCAATGGCGCGCCTAAGTTTTATCATATGCTTTACTTGCACCTAACTTAATCAAACAGAAATTCTTTTTGAAAAAGCCTTGCGGCTGTCATTATTTCATCTATAATAGATTATGTAAGTTGATTTATTAAAAAGGTTGAAATTATGACACAGTTACTAGCAGATATTAAAGCGTTTTGTTTAGCAAACTACGAAGAAGGTTATGATTCTTGTGTAGAGTGCTGGGACGACAGAGATTATGTTGAGTTCATTGAAGAGAACAACGTGAAATCTGTTGACGACTTTGTTAAAGAATACGCCCCGGTAATCGGGCACGCTAACGAAATCCGCAGCACTGCCTTTTAGTGCTGCAAGGAGACTTGATATGCCATCGCCAAATATACCGCAAGAACTTCGTCAAGCTTGGGCCAAAATACACGGGTTCAAGCTACGTGAAATGATCAAAGCCGAATGCCCTGATGTTGAAGTACGTTCGTGTGACTCAAAACGACGTCACTATAAACTGAAAGGCAAAGTGCGAACTGTCAACTTGTACGCGTCAACGGGTACAATATCAGTCGAGCCACACGGTGATATGAAAGGTTTTAACCAACGTTTAATGATGCCAGAACGCGCAATTAAACGAGCTGTTACTATAGCGAACATCGGTTACTAAAAACTGTCAATTATTTCAGCCAACAAAAAAGCCGCTCGAAAGCGGCTTTTTCATCTTAGCTATTCAACTAGGATTATGAGTTGCGGTATTCAACTACAACAACACCAGCACCCACTGTCGCGCCATTTGGAGTAACAGTGAACTGAGCAGTAACGTCAGAGCCACCCACAGTAACAAGTGGAGCAGTTTCGAACACGCCTTGTACTTCAGGATCGTTTTCGTCAGCTGACATGTACTCAACAGCAGAGCTGTCGTCGAACAATACTTCAGCAGCAGCATCAGCGATAGTGTTAACTTTGAAGCTAACGCGCATAACAGTAGAGCCTGCAGGGATAGTACCAAGTGATACAGTGCCCGCCGCAGTTAGATCAACAGCCGCACTTAGTGAAGCAACAGATCCAGGTACTACGTTACCAGCAAGTTCTTCGTCAACGTATGCTTTGGTTACAAGCGTAGTATCAGTACCAGAAGTACGGATGTCAGCAGCAACGTCAGCAGAGTCGTTAGCGATGTCAATTAGGCCAGCACCCTTAGTAGCAAGAGTAAGACCAACATCAGTGTCAGTACCAGTTGCGCGTAATACAGGAGCAACGCCAGCAGCACCAGCAACAAACTCAAGGTTGTTTACCGCGCCTGCAGGAGAGTTAACAACTTCAGCAACAAGGTTGCCGTTAGCGTCAATTAGTTTAACAGTACCGTTAGTGCCTGTGCCTGAAGCAGAACCACCACGTAGTTCAACATCACCAGCTTGGCCGTCTTCAGCAGCACCACCAGAGATTACAACATCACCAGCGTTTTGGTTGCCAGTGTTTTCACCAGCTTCAATTACAAGCGACTCACCGGTATCAGCAGTAATAGCACCCGCGCCGCCAGAACCAATGATTACTTCACCAGAGCCGTTAGGAAGAAGAACTAAGTCTTGGTCCACACCTAGTGTAGAAATAGTGTTTCCAGAGATGTTGATGTCTGCAACGTCTAGGCCGCCAGCAGCGTCGATGTCAACTTTGTCATTTACTGAGTCGTAAATTACGCCAGCATTTTGGTTGAAATCACCAGTTGCGTCAGTGAATACTAGGCCACCGTCTACTGTAAGAGTAGAGTCAGCAAGGCCAGCCGCAGTAAATGTACCACCTACTGTTAAGTTACCAACAACATCAGCGTCACCGCCCACGTCAAGGTTACCAGAGAAATCACCAGCGCCAGTTACTGTTAGTACGCCTGCAGAGAACGCAAGTGCCGCGTCATCAACAAGTTGGCCTGCAGCGCCAGCAAGTACTAGGCGGCCAGAGGTTAAGTTAGCAGCTTCAACAGTACCACCTTTAACTACTGTAGAAGAAAGCGCGCCAGTGCCAGAGTCGAACGTAAATGCTGCGTCGTCAGTTAGTAGACCGTCAACACCCGCAAATACTACACGACCTTCAGCAAGGTTAGATGCAATAATTTGGTTAGCTTGTAGGCCGGCAGAGTCCCAAACACCAGCTTGTACGCCATCAACTGTCATAGTGATTGCGCCAGTACCCGCGTCAGTTACTGCTACACTTGTGTCGCCTTCTTCAATAGAGTTAGCAGACGTGTAGTTATTACCGATATAAGTACCAAGCGTGTCAAGAGTTACTTTCTCGTTTGCGCCAGTTGAAGCGTTAAAGAACACAACTTCGTCTAGTACATCAAGAGCTTCTACCGCAGCAGTTAAGCCGTTAATGTCAAGACCAACAGTCATGTTACCAGATACGCCGTCACCGTTAGCGATTACGATACCAGCTTCATCAGCAGCACTAGATGCTTCTAGTGTACGAGATGCGTAAGTACCAGCCGCTGTGCGAACTAGGATGCCGTCAGCTGTAGCGCTTACTAGGTCTTTGTCAGCCAATAGTTGGTTGAAAGAGATCTTTTCAATTGTGCCGCCGTTGTTAACGATAACTTCTTGTGAACCGTCAGCCGGTGCAGTTACCGCAGCAAGTGAAGCAAAGTCAAAAGAAAGAGTTGGGTCGCCAGCGATGCCGTCTGCGTTGGTCCATAATAGGCCGTCGCCTGATTGGAAAGTACGAGATGCATAAGTGTCGTCAGCAGTACGTGCAACGAAACCATCTGCGCTGATGCCTTTAACTACGTCAAGCGAGTTGATCATGCTTGCGATAGTAGTCTTAGCCATTGTGCCAGTCGACGCGTCGTAAATTGCGATTTCGTCAGCTTCAGCAGCCACAGCAGACGCAAGACCAACAGTGTAGTCTAGCTCAACAGTGTTACCAGTTAGGCTAATACCAGTGTCGGTATTGATTTGGCCAGCTTCAGAGAATTGAACCCAAACAATTGGATCAGTGTTAAGGTCGATAAGGCCAGCACCTTGAACCACCCAACCAGTAGTTGCGCCGGCGGCACCTTGTTCTACGAATACGAAGTTACCAGCTGAAACTTCAGCAGCAGGTGAACCGTCTTGGTCCAATGCACGGCGCCACACACCGTCAGCACCAGTACCCGCAGTAATTACTTCGTAGATACCGTTTTGTAGAGTGTCAGTTTGGTTCTTAACAAGAACACGATCGCCGTCTACAAGAGTTTCGCCGTCTACTACATTAGGAGCAGCAGTAAAGCCACCAGTAGAGTTAGCGCCAGCTGATGCGTCATAAGTCGCACCAAGGTCAGCAGTAGTCGCGACACGTACTGAGCCCTTAGGGTCAAGACCAGCAGAAAGGCTGTCTACATACTCTTTAGTCGTTGCGTCAGATGCGTTTACCGGTGTTGCAACTTGTACGCGAGACAGTGTAGAGCCATCTTTCGCTGTAGCTTTAAAGGTTCCATTGGCTGTGTCAAAACCTAGTTTACCGCCGCCTTTGCCAAGCTGTAAACTAGAGCCAACGCCCTTAATGCTATAATTAATAATATCAGACATTTTTACTCCTTGTTTAAGTAATTGATCAATCACTCGCTAGCTTGTCTTGCTAGCATACTTTATTTCCTAAAGTCACCATTATTTAGCAACTCATGTATTTTATCGAATTAAAACAGTACCATTTGACTGTTTTAATTTTGGTTATTCTTGTACTAAGAATACGCCGTCTTGATCACGCGCAGTAGATGTGTCTGTGCCCACGCCGTACCCGTGATACATATAGTTGCTTGAGTTACGTGGGCCGGAGAATCTAATCTCACCAGTATCGTCTATCCATGTGCCGTACGAGTTACCGGCGCTCGTAGTACCAGTAATGCCAAACGTGTCTTGCCATGCCTCTCTTTCAGCAGCGGATATCGATTCAGACGGTGCACGATCTTTTAATTCAAATGATCTACCGAAGTAGTTAAATAACAACTCGTCAACTTCTGCCGGCGTAGCCAAGCGCAAGCCCGCGTATTTTGGATCGCTTGTTGCTTCATCAATAGGTACAGAGTCTGTATAAATTAAACGTAGCCATTTAAGTCCAGTAACCGAATCGGTGTAGAAGTTACTAGGATTAAAATTGCCGCGAGGGAACGGCGGTGTTTGGTCTGTATAAGTAGGTTTCGTTCCGTTTCTTACTAAGAATACACCAGAGTTTGAACGCTGTTCAGATGTAGAGTAGCGCCAGTCATATATTTCGCCGTTTACTGGCCAAAAACCGCCGCCACCAACGCCTTCTGTAACAGAAGGTTGATCAGATGCGTATTCATACCACCATCCGTAAGCTGCGCCTTCCACTGTGCCTATCCATTCTTTGAACGCGTTATCTACTACGTCTTGGTATCCTCGACTCACTTTCGTTGCGCCAGGGGTTGGATCGAACTGTACGCCACCAGGCACAGTATGTTCAATAATATTATTGAAGAATGATATAACTTCGTAGTTGTTCGCTACGCGCCATCCAGGGTAAACAGATCCCGCCGCTGTTTGGTTATTCACTGTCTCGAGCGTCTTGTTAGCAGTAGCTGGCATCTTAAGCCAATCTAGTCCAGTGTAGTAATCGTGTGTGACGAGGCCGTCGCCTGCTTTCCAGTCGCCGTGTCCGAATCCTGATGTCTGATCTCCACCCGGGTCAGTTGGTAGCGACCCGTTTTCTTTGTAATACAGTACTTCTGATTTAATTCTCGGCACTTTATCATTCCTTACTATGGGCATATTAATTGGGTCTGGTGATTTTAATTTGCGCGGCTTCACCGGGCCAGTAAATTTAATTGGCATTATTTTGTTACCTTCATTATTCTTCCAGTGCTATCCTGGAACGGGATCAAGATCTCAGTTTCGCTAAGCATTGTGATGTTGTACATCATACCGCCGCGTGCCTGGGTTCCTGTATATATTTCGGCCGGTAAAGTATACCAACTGTCTTGGACATATTCTGTGCCATTCCAGGTATACTCAATAATACTGAAAGCGTTTGCGTTATCTTGTTCTTTACTACCGGTACACACCACTAGCATAGTGCCGCCATGGCCACGCACAGCGATAGGTCTATACGAGTTGCCCGGTACTGGGTACGGGTTAGTTATGCGTTGAACTTCCGTCATCGTTGCAGCTACGTCGTCATACTCAAACACAGATATAAGGGCATGGGCGCCAGAGTTTTCTGAGGGGCTTGCGATAGCCGCCACTAGCAGCCTATCTTGATCAACATCCATAGAGCCGCCGAATAGCAGATCATCGTTTGGAAACTCGTACCCTATTAATGCCGTAGACGTGTATGTAGACGAATCGACAAGTGTATGGGTAATTGTCTTGCGCGAGTTGACTGGATCAGTTCTAAGCCTGTATCCGATCATGCCGCCGTAGTCAGTACCTTGACGCCAATGAGGCGACGACGTTATTTGCAAGTCTTTATAAACTACGTTCTGGCGTCCTTCTAATCCAGCAGTCGATGTAAGGTCCGCACACACCTCGCCAGCACCGGTGATAGTCGCAGTACTGAAGTCAAAGTCATATCTTAAGGTTTGTCCCGAGTTGCTAGAAACAGTCGGCCTACCAACGAAGATACAACCGTTCTCTCGGTCAAATATCGTTTGTCCGGTTATAAGGTTGTTTAGTTGCTTTGTTTCTGTGAGGTTCCATGTCATACCGTCATGCTTATAAAAATATAAGTTTCCGGAAGCCATATCACCCACGTGTATTACCATTACATCGCCGTCTACTGTTACACTGTCAGCACCTCTTGCTGATGCGGCACTAGCAGGCATCGTGATGTACTCACTTATAGATGTCCACGGGTCTGATACTCTCGGCATCTCACCGTGCTCTTTATAATATTGTACATCGGCCTTAACTCTTGTAGACCTATTGTCGCGCACTAACGGCATATTGATCGGATCAGGTGATTTTAGTTTGCGTGGTTTCACCGGACCAGTAAATTTAATTGGCATTCTTATCCCTTATAAGATTACATGTACGAAACGCTAATTATTGCTGAACCCACAGTCGAGCCGTTAGGCGTGTAAGAAGCAATAATAACCGAGTCTGTACCGTCTCCGTTGTCTAGCACCATATCGGATTGTATCGAGTACGTTCCTAAAGTAGCTAAGTCAAGTAAGTCGTTATCCATAAGTCTGTCAGGGTCAGTGCTAGGCCCTAGTGTAAGTTCAGCACTGCCGTCGAATTCCGTCATTACAGTAACAGTAATTAACGTTATTCTTGAACCAGGTGATACACTACCAATTATTACAGTAGGTTGAGAGTCAAAGTTTAACTCAACAGTCATTGTATCGGCATCAGTTCGGGCGCTGTCTTCGTCTGCGGTTCTTACCCAGTCTTGGCCAGTCCATAAGTAGATAGCCCACTCGTTATTGCCATCGTCTATGACATAGGCTTGGTCGCCTACAAGCGGATTAAGTATGTCACGGCCATTTACATCGGCTACCACAGTCATGCTTGAGCCGCCTGATCCAGAAGAGATAACACGTAAGCCTTGTTCAACGTACATCGCCTCGGCTTTTGCTCCGTTCTCTACTGTATATAAGCCAGTGTCCTCTACCGGTGTACCAGAAATGTTTCGCGTATTTATAGGACCAGCATCGCTGCCCTCTACTTTGATTTGAACGTCACTAGTACCAGCGGTGTTTAATGGCAAGCCTGTACACGAGGCGGAGCCTGCGAAGTTATTACCGGATCCATCAGCCGTAACGTTAGTGATGTTAATTGCGCCGCCTGTGCGGTCATAAAGACGTAAAAGACCATTACTGTCTTCACCGTATATATCAACGTTGCCGGCCGCGTTCATATCCCTATCAATAGCAGCAATCATATCATCTACGTTGGCTGCGGTAGTACCAAACTGCACAGTGCCGTTCGTAGTCAGATCGAATGTGACCAACACACCGTTTATTTCTGCTTGTGTTGTGTTACCTAGTGCACCCGTAACACCGTAAGCCAAGTCACCTACATTACCAGTTACGCTAGTCGGAGGTGCCACAGCACTAGCAAGAACGCCTGTCGTGCCCGTTACTGCGTTAATAGAACTGATGATATCGCTTGTATCACCTACACTAAAGGTAACTTCTACGCCGTTCACAGACATTTTATTGCCCGCAGTAGTTGTCGGGTTTATTACGTCTGAAATGTGTTCTGTTACGGTTGCTTCTTTAGTCTTTATGTACATAATGTGGTCAGTAACGGCGGTTGTTATCTTACCAGCATTGTTTTCATCGAGATAAAGGATAGATGCAACGTCCCCGGGAAGGGAATCTAAATCGTCAATTATACGCTGAACAGGTGTTACGTAGAAGCCGTCAGGACCAGGACCTAATGCACTAATACGGCCGATGATATACGGATACTCAGGCGCGGATAAAACCCAACTATTAGTAGAAGGGTCAGCTGCGACTATATCACCTACTTGGAAAGAGTGCCCTTCTTGTATCATTGGATAATCGTACTCGATGTTTATATTCTGGAAGCGGCTCATCAAGTTAGCAAAGAATATAGAACTAATAGTCCCGGGCGTTAGGCCATCTAGTAGCGGTTCGCCTTCTTCGTTTAATGTGAATATAAGAGAGGTGCCTGCTTGCGGCGCGCCAGATCCCTGGGCACTCGGATCACGATACGTGTTATATCGGTCAACGTCTTCCACTATAAGCGACAATGACGTTTCCGACTTGCTAACAACGCCTATAATTTTATGGGCTGTGCCCGTAGACGTGTTTGCTATCCAATCGCCGATAGACACGTCATAACCGTTATACTCGAACGGATCGCGTGTTAAGTGGCTAGAGTGATTTGATTTAGTGACAGTGACATCTACTGTCCAGCGATAAAAGCGAGGGCTGGAGCCCCCACTCCAGTAAGGATCACCCGTGCCGTCGTCATATATCCAACGTTCGTGTCCTGAGATATTAGATATCTCGGCACGGATGAGCTTTGAAGGTAAAGAAATGGCCATTTCCGATAAATCCTTTTTCTATTATTTAATAGAATTTTATCCTGGGATTTGGAAAAGGACAAACACCCTCGCATAGTATGTCGGCAAACCATTAAGGTTATTTGCGCCCGTGTTAGCACGTGACATTGCCATCTGCCATTGACCCACATTCTCTTGTGTAGTCTTAGGCAAGTCTGGGTCAGTATAGCTTGTGCCGTTTGGATCAGTCATAAACAATTGTTGGTCGACAATCTCTGTCGTGTCTATGATGTTCCATTTACCGGTTACCAAGTTCTGAGCATAAATCATACAAGCAACGGGTGGCAAGTTATAACCGGAGAACGTAAAGCCAGTTAAGTTCTGCTCGTCTGCGGTGATGTACTCTATTGTCACGCCTGCAGAGTGTTGTGTCGCTGCCTGATCAAACGTGTCGCCTGCTTGGTACTGGAATACAGCCCATTCATATCCGCCTGTGCCACTGCCGCCAGAACCAGCTGGTGCTGTTAGTGCGAACGTGCCAGCGCCTAAGTCGATTGAACCAGTAACGTTACCGCCTGATTGCGACAATGTAGGCAATGCTGTAATCTCAGACCACGCATGGGTGTGGGCACTTGGCGGGAACTCAGTCGGTACATCAGATAAGTCGTTATAACTATATGTTGCAGATCCGCCGGTTGGGGTAGCCGCTACCCATTGTCCACTCTGATACGTCAGTACATCGCCTTCAGTACCCGTAGGGAAGTCAGTAATGTCACTAAATGAGTGAGTATGCGCACTAGGTGCAAACGTGCTAGGTACATTTGTTAGGTTGCTGTAATTACCATCAAACGGCGTGTACACTTCCCACGTCAACGTGCCGTAACGTATGCTCTGCCCTTGTGTCGGTGACAAGTCAAACAAGTTATAAAACTGTTCGAAACCCAGCTGCCCGTTACCGTCTGTTACCATCACTTCGCCAGCATTGCCATCAGCAGTTGGTAAGTTGAATCCGTCTATAGTAAACGACCCTGTAGTTAAGTCGCCACCTAGTACAGGATTAGTGTCGTCCGACACTGCCGTTAACCCGTTAGCCGAAATCGTAGCCGCTACCCACTCAGTACCATTATAACGAAGTACTTGGCCTGACGTTGCGCCTGACACGTCTGTATCAGTTAGTGCTGCGAGTGACGTTGCTGCGCTTTGTGGCGCTTGTGCTAGCCACTGCGTACCGTTCCACGTTAGTAGATCACCGCTTGTGCTGCCTTGCGGGAAGCCAGTAATCTGACCAAATGTATGGGTGTGAGCACTTGGCGTAAACGACGTAGGTTTATTCTGTATAGCTGACCATTCCGGGTTAGCAGATGAATCACTAACATTTACTACAAGAGTTCCGTCTGCAAGGTTTAATGTGCCCGAATCAATGTTCTGACCAGTTACAGGGATATCAGTCGGTTTGTTCTGTACAAGATTCCAGTACGTCTGCCCTGTCGTATTGGCTTGTGCTACCCAACCGCCAGTATTAGAGTTCCATACTAGAATTTGGCCGTTAGCTGTACCTTGCGGGATTGTACCCTGCGGTGCATCTGATATAACCCAAGTAGATCCATCCCAAGTAAAGATCTGTCCAGGGGACGTACCAATTGGCAAATTGCCATTACGGATCTTGTCAAACTTTAATGAACCGTCTGAGTCTACAACTAATATATCACCTGCGCTACCAACAGCGTCAGGGAATAAGTATCCACTAATACCAACACGGCCTTGGTCGCCGCCTTCGAGCATTAAGTCATCGCTGCCATCTGCGCGTATAGTAGACGGTCCGTCACCGGTGTCGAATATAATGCCGCCTTCGCCAGTAATAGCCTGCCCATTAGTCTTTAATGGCGCGCTAAGTGTCGGGTCAGGATCACCGAATAAGCTAAACGATCCGCCTGTTCCTCCGTCGCCGCCGCTTCCGCCGGTGCCGCCAACTTGTCCTACATACACATAGCCCTCTACTGTAAGGCCAGTACCAACATTAGGCACATTGTTTACAAATTGTAGTACGCCAGACACGTAATCAAATACCCACTCAAAACCATTGTTAAGTGGGTTTAACGAGTTAGCCGGATCCACTGTATTGTCGCTATAAACTTTTAATAGGTAATCAGATCCAAACGACGGTGGGATCCAATTCCTTACACGGTTAGCAGGGTCAGTAGTAGAGCCATTCGGATCTACTAGAGCAAGCCATGCTTTGTTACCAGGTACTGTGGGGTCGGGCACTAACGTCACCGCGTCTGTACCCGTACGAAGTTCTATTTGTGACGTAGTGATAAGAGGGGCAGTAGTCGGTATTACTGAAGCTTCACTCCAAACGAAACGCGCATCTACCACTATCGGACTGGCTATCGTTTCGTTAGCTGCCGCCTTACCGCCTATGTTGGTGTTCGAGACACCAAATATAAGCTTCTTCCACAAATAATCAACTTTTTGACTATCACTAATTGCCATGTCTTATCCTTTACTTGATCTCTATGCCCGTAATAGAATCATTTGCTTCCATACGGAAACGAACATAAATCTTGTTATCCGTTGCGTTCGTAGATGTCTCAGTACCGAATGTGGCTGTGAATGTACCGGATGATCCAGTTGCTACTGAACCTAGTGCGCACCCTACTGTGGGAACACCAGCACCGCCGTATAGTTGGAACATATCCCACCAACCAGCAACGCCAGGTATCTGTACTTCAAGGCCACTGTATGTGCCTGTGACTTGAATATCAAATAACGATACTGCCGAGCGTCTAAACTCAACTGTAAAATATTGCACGGCTGCCTTACCGGAGTAGTCAGGTCCAGCTGGTAGGTATCCACTTGTATAATCAGTGTTGTCGTGACGCATAACGCCACCTACTACCGTTGCCTCGTCTGGTGCTACTAACGTGGTAGAATCCCATGCAGAAAAATCACTAGTATTTACACGATATCCATTTGTACTTGCGCCAGAAGGAATGCTGCCTAAACTAGACCTAACCGGTATAGTGAGCTCTTTAACCGGTGATGTCGGGTTACCACTCATCACTAATAATGTCGCAGGAATATTAGTCTTAGATGAGCTATTATCCGGGTTATGCGATACTAGGCCGAGGCTACTTGTTGTGTGCACGTTGCCACCGATAGTGAATACCGCACCAGTAAAGGATGCGCTTGCCAAGTCTTTATCAAATACCGCAGGAAGACCGTTGGAGCCTGGACTAATTGACACACTAGATCCAGTACCGTTAGTTGAGCTTATAACGAATACGCCAGATGACTTATATGCATTAGTTGCTAGGTTAGTACCCGTGCCGTCTATAGTAATAGTCGTGCCACTTGCGTAGTGCGGTATGCCAGAAGAATGATCTAAGACAGAGTTAGATACACTATAAGAGTCAATTGTTGCTGTAGTAGCAGGCGCAGCGGTGTCGTATAACACAGAAGCAGTGTTAGTTTCACCCGACTCATTGTGTGACATCTTAGCCTGGTTCAAGCCCACTGGCATATTAACACCGCGTATACGCGCACTTAAGTCTTGGAAGAATCCAGGGGTCTCAACCGGAAAGTCGTTGTTGGCTGTGATGACAAGCGAAGCATCAGTACCACTATTGTCTGTACCGTCTAACGCAATAGATCCATCTACTACACCGTTTATTACAGCATCAAGAACGCCGCTATTGCCAGAGCCAAAGCCACTAACAACGTTAGTCTGCGGAATAGACGTGGTGCGTGATGATATATCATCACCAGCAGCAGGACCCGCACCAGTATTGTCGATATAATTGTTCGCATATTTTAAGCCGCTTGTATTACCAAACGACAGTGTCTTAGTACTGAGTAGCGCAGGCGCATCAGGAAGTAACAAACCTACAATTTCATTTAAGCTGTCAAATGCGTCTACTATCTTACTAGTACTTAGTAAGCCTTGTACCGCCGGAGTCTTGCCGCCAGCTACTCGCGGATCATCAAAATCACCGTCTTGCGGTAATGCACCAAATTCAGGCACAGTTAAGCCGCCACCGGAGCCACTCGGCAAGTCTATAGCGATCCATGCATCAGTAGCCGCGTCATACGCTAACACCTGGCCATCAGTTGCTGCGGGGAATTCTGCGGTAGACTGATCTACTGCGATCCATGTTGAATTAGTTGCATCCCAAGCAAGCACTTGGCCGTCAGTAACGTTGGTCGGCATTTGTACAGAGCTGTCAGGTACTGCTACCCATTGTGTACCGTCCCACTTGATGATGTCATTTACGTTTACATTAGTAGACGAAAGTTGTACAGAGCTGTCAGGTACTGCTACCCATTGTGTACCGTCCCACTTGATGATGTCATTTACGTTTACGCCGTCAGGTACATTACTACTGCCGCCGCCTGATCCAGACACTGTCAGTAATACAAGGTTGTTACTCGCATCAACACCAACGACTTGGTTTGGTGTAGCCGTGTCTTTACCTAGTATGTTTAACTCACGTATGCCTACCGCGCTTTCTTGGATGTCTTCGGAGGCAACACCACTGTCCTTAATTACTTCGGAGGTTACTCTTGTTAATCCTCGTCTAGCCATAGTCATTAATCCTTATACATATTGATAATTGACCAATCAGTGCCGTTGTGATACAGCGTTACTGATGCGTATGGCTGCGTAAGTGTTAGTGACACCTGTCCATCAATTGGCTGATTAGCGTTAATCGTTATATTACCTGTGCCCGCAACGTCTTTAATAGTCAATTGCTTGCCTGCATCAGCGATCATCATATTCGGTAATGTGATTACTGTGTTAGGCTGCGTAACACTTATTACACCGTCAAGAGGGTCTGCGGTGTAGGTAGAGGTAGACACTCTAACGTGGCCACCAGTAAGTCTGTTGCTGATTTCGATTACATCATTGACCACGCGCATGCACAAGCCCGGGCCAGTACGTAGTGTTCTGATATCACCGTCTTGGTTGACTAGTTGATAACCGTTGCCCGCGTTGTTTACTGCTGATTGTGTAGGCGCAGTAATATCACGACCAATTATCAAGTCGCCATTTACGTCTACATCTATGCGAATATCATCAGCTGCCGTTATTGACGGCACGTCTGGTATTGCGTTAATTTGGTCTTTTAGTGCCTGCGATAAAGCAAAGTCAACAGTATCGGCATTCTCGGTCACGATTATATCATCATCGCCCCGCATTCTACGCATATGAAGTTCATAGCCAGTCTTAGTTCTACGCAACTCCTTGAGGTTTCGAGCCCCGTCTTCGGTTATATAGAACGCCGCCATTGCACATGCGCAACCGTCAGTTTCATCATCGTTGGACTCAAACGTAATGCCCAGTATTTCGACCTCTGTCTGGTTGTCTGGAATCTCGTTTAGTCTGAATATAGTAGAACCGTCAGTCTGCGGTATTACTTCAAATGTTTGTCTACCCTGCTTAATACCATCTAGTGTCAATATAATCTTAGATCCAATTGCCGACCAAGGCACAGGAAAGTCAGCAGTCGTACCATCAGCGACATAGTTAGCAACAGAAAATGTATTGTCAGGATAACCACGTAGACCGAATACCTCTATCTCGACGCCCGCGGGGATGTCTTCAACGAATCGTATCGCTGATTCACCGTCTGCTGGGTAGAATAGGTCGTATGCGCCGGTGTGCTGTATAACACCATCTAGTGTCACTATAAGCGAGGCTGTATTAGTCGCGTACCACGGCAAGCCAAAGTCGCGCTGAGCGCCAGGCGCTACACGAGTAAAGAGACCAAGACGCGATGCTGTTAAAGTTTGGAACCCGTAAACTTCTAATCGCTGACCTTCTACTAAATTATCACTAAACTCCAATACAGTAACAGAGTCGCCGATGTTTATAGAGAATGTGTCAACGTGTTGCTTAACACCGTCTATAGTAACAAGCAAACTTGTCGTAGAGATGGCACGCCAAGGCAATGTGAATCTCGTTTCGTTACTCATCACATCTAGTTGGAAACATTCAATAGTTTCGCTTATTGTTGGTTCTTTGGTGCCGCCCGGGACTTTAGGTAAGGTACCGCCATGCTCGCCTGATAAAACAAGACAGCCTTCTGCCATAATCTTTAAAGCGAGTGATTGACTGTAAAGAGTGTTGCATGCATTAATAGCCATATGTCACCTCCTTATAGACTTAACAGAACTTTGTCTATCGCACCGTGTGTAAGCTTAAGATCAGGGATCTGTAAACTATCAGTGCTTATGTAACTTCTGTCTTGCACAAAGCGTAAGAACGTGAAGTTACCGCAGAAGGTAAATGCCGCAACGCCAGACTCAGGATCATCGTTTAATGGGAATTCGATGAAGGCGCCGTCACAAGAACACGTATAGCCTCGTAACGTTATATCAAACCAATCGTTGTCGTCTGGGTTTAGTGAAAGGGTGCCTTGTATCTTTATACGGCCTATGAAATCCTGATAGTGGATAGACACGGTGTGCAGGCCATCTACACTACCGTACCATCCGTCAGCGCGTACACGCTCGCCTACATAATTCCATTCTTGACCTGTATTAGATGTAAGAAGAACGGGTTGTCTCATTGGGTATCCTACTAGAAAGTTTTATCTTTCCAGTATTTAGTGATACCATTTTATTAGCCGGCTACTAGACCGTATTGTAATACCGCCAGTGATAGTGATTCTTTCGGGATTCCTAGTACAGAGATATCGTCTAGATGAAGCTCGATGGCGTCCCGTAGTTCTGCGGGTAGTTGACCTTTGTTCATGCTGTGGTCCATGATATAACACCCGTAGCGATAGAAGTCCATCAAATCAGTTTTGGACGGCATAAACACAGGCTTGCCCATAGTGATAGTCCAGCCTGTACTTTCTGTTTTAGATTCAGTCATGCCGTTACAGCGACTAATCACAGTGTTAGGTATACCGATAGTCGTCTCGTCACGGACTAGTTTCACCACCGTCTCATAGTCTTCTTTAAAGTTAAGCACAACAATAGCGTTGACCATTCGCATACATATCTCGTCATTGCGCTTATCGTTATGAAGTCCAAATGTGCGGTGGTGTGCTATGATATAGAAGCTGCCTGTTTCAGGATCCAGCTTTAAGATGTCGAGTGTACCGTTCATCATACGCAGATAATACTTGTCGTCACCAAACTGGTAAGCTACACAGCAATCAAGGCCTGTATTCACATACATCAAGTCAGATGCAATTTTTAATTGGCCGTCGAAGTCGTCTTCCCGGACTGCCGCTAAAAATGTTTTAGAACTGCGGTACATCTTTACGCGTGGTGACTTGAATTGTTTCTCAATCACATATGTTACGTCACGTACCCACTTTTCTACGCGAGCAGAGTGATGTTTCAGATCTAGTACCTCTGCAGGTGATAGATAAGAAGTCTTCTTTTTGTGCACGTCGAGTAAGGTAGTCAAGCAAGCAATAAACGACGGTATCGATTTTGTATACTGTTTTTGATGCATAATTAATCCACTACTTGGTACTGGTCCTCAATACCGTTTAATTTGATTTGTGCTATTATACGGTTCTTAACCTCGTCGTCAAGGTTTTTTACGCGGCCAAGCTCATTTATGTTGATAGTTTGGTTATAAGAATAGCCGTGATCGTTTAATAGCTCGCCTGTCTTTGGTTTTCCTACATCACTTATGTACTCTACTGTGCTATCAAGCAACGGACCGTAACGTCTGAGTACCAACCATCCTTTCTTATACTCGATACCATGAGTCCCAAAGCTATGGTCTATCAAAGCCAGCTTCGAGTTGCCGTCTGTGATATTACTATCCGGGATTTCTTCACAGTATTGAATTGTATCAATACGACCTGTCTGCGCGACAGTATGGTAACGCACGAACTTTCTGTCGCTGCGCACTACTAGCGAACAATTACCGACGGTTCCTTTGACTGCGTGTATCTCATAGCTCGGACTGTCATCAACACCTGCCGGTGTAAGATTCATTTTGGTAGACACATCTGGGCTGCCTACTCGGTCGGCCGTGCGCGTTATTGTTATGAAGTATTTCCCGGACTCAGGAAGCCCGGTGCTGATCCTCATGACACGCCGCAGGGCACTAAATGCGACAACGTTTATCTTTGCGCCAGAACTCGTAGTAAATTTAGACTTAGTACCATGTAAAATAGGCTCGTTTAATTCGTTCCATTCAAACTCGCTTTCTACATAGTCAAAAAATAGGTTAGCAGCCGTGTTCACTTGTACTATCAAGTGGCGCAGTTTGGCAGCATCTGTAGCCGGGTGTTCTAGTGAAAATACCGTTTCAAGTCTCCTAACAATAATCTTTAGGTTAGCTTCGGCGATATCAAGAATACTTTCCATTATTTTAAGTCTCCCCTAAGGCGCAATTTCGCTATAGTTTCGGCTTTTTCTTCATCGGATAAATTGTCAATCTCCATGAAACGGTTTGCGCCTACTATGACACGGTACTGATTGTTAAATTCACCAACCAAATCGCCTGCGACAGATGTCAATAACGGTACTACATCCGATGTTATCTCGTCCACTATTCTTAACTTGTTACTGTCCGCATGCTTCGTCACCAACCAACCGTTAATATGTCTGACATTGTTAGATGGATCCTGCGGGTAGACTGCACATTGCGCTACCGGCATGCCTCGTTCATCCTTGTCCGGGTCTTCTATCCTGTATACCATGAGCGATGTGTCGCCTAGATACATAATGTGAGTTTCGCCCGGGCTACGTAATACAACTGACGCGCCACGATGCGGTTCGCGTGCTACGAAACATGATATATCGTTTCCTGCAGATTCAAACCCGTAAAAGGCAATGTCTGAATCCGTTACGAAGCTTACTATCCGATCGGGCCTGTGATTGTAATCAGGCGGTACTGTTTTATTATGCGATGCGGCGACTATATTAGCAGTCGTAAAACGGTAATAGTCAACCATTTTGCTGATCGCAGTGTGTGTCTTGCCGGAAAAATATATGGCACCTTGTATATCACCGCGTGTCACGTCCCAGTACATGGTACCCATCGAATGTAAGGCAGTAACACACCCTATTAAATCAAGAATAGTGCCTGATAAGGTATCTTTGATAGTTGTGCTTTTTATTGTAGCTAGCGAATCTTTGAGCTTAGCAGGGGCTTCAAGAACTGCCTCTGCTATTACTCTATCCATAGATGTAGTAGTCATACCATCCCCTGTATACGTAACATAGGCAGTGCTATATTATTGGCCAGTAAAGGTTCATATGTCGCTACTACTGATTTCAAAGTATAGTACTCCACTCGCTCAACCAACCACCTGTGAACGGTCTTTATTTCAACCGAGTCACTGATTTTTTTCTTTTCCTGCGTTACTGCGTTGCTGTCTAGTGTGTTGAAATCAAATTCAGTAAACCACGACACACGATCATAATCACGGTTTTGTTCAGACGTAATTTTAATAAAACCTTGTTCCGATGTTCCGATTGTGTCTGTCACCGTATACGAACCGTGGTAGCCGTGTGCTGGCACTACAAGATTATAACTAAGGTAACGATCACGTTCCATATCTTTAATGATGAACTTGCTATTGTTTAATAAAGCAGTGTACTTGAGCGTTCCTCTACTATAAAGGCTAACTACATGGCTAGTAACTGTTCCGCGCTTGTAATCCACATCGTATTGGGTAACAGGAGGCTTTGTTTGCTTAGCAGAGTTTCTCAGGCACCTATGATGCATGTGCATCATCATCGCAACCATTGGGCGTTTCTGCTTGTTGTGAAAGTTAAGGAACGCCCAGCGTACAAATAACATTAGACGCGCTTCGTCTGAATTTGGTAGAGACTTTAATGGCTTCCTAAAGCTGCGCGTTTTGTTGTGCGCTGATGCCAGATAAGCCCTAGTCGGCAGATATACGTCGTCCCATATATGATTAATCATCCCATATCCCAATTTAATAATGCGTTACTCACAACTTCTTTTGAACAGAAGCCCCGTACCAATACCAATAAGTCACGTATGTTACCGAACGTTCTTGTTTCATCTTTACTGTCACGGTAAACCCACATAGAGCTAGTGAGTGTGAATTCTTCAGTATCAGAGTCATACGCGTAAGAGTGGTAATTCTTATCTAGTGTGTTCCAGTCAATTACCGTAGTCCATATTGAGTACGACATCAACTTAGACGGGAACCCGTCTCTAGTTGTGCCTTTATAGTTCATACGGTATACTGACGTTTCTTTATAGCTGCGCCTAGAAGTAACGGTAAATTCTATTAGTCCTGTGCTAAACAGTCCACCTCGTAAGAATTCTACCAAGACCACAGCAAAACCATCACCAGTAGCCACTTCCGTTAACGTTACGCCCTTATGCGTCGAATAATACACATTGTATACAAGTCGATCCTTAAAGTAAACATCAATATCAATGCCATATTCTCTGGCAGTTTGGTAGTGTACTTGTACCGTAATGTGGTAGTCAGTGTTGAAAGAAGTTTCTTCTTTTCCTATAGTCGTATTCATAACCTTTTCGATTGAACCACCGCCACATACTCCATAAAAGGACTTGAGCATGCGTTCTTTTAAGAGCCATGTACCGAGTGCGATGTCAGATTTATTCCCGTGCTTATTCTTCCTTAGTAGTGCACGACACACAGCATACCATGTCTTGCCATCTAATACTTGGCTATACACATTATGCGAGTTAGTGGCGTGATCGTGCATTGTAGAGAACAAATTACCAAACAGTTTCAAATTAACATCCATACTGTAACCTCATCATGGTCATATCTTCTTCCGGCATTAATACTACTCCGTATTTTTCCTGCTCAACTATTATGCGCTTAATATGATTGCGTACCGATTCATAGTCGTGCGGGTTGTTGGTAGTCAGTAAACCAGACATAGAGAAACACTCTATTTCAAGACCATTCTCAGTCCGGTAATATTTTATCGCACCTGCGCGATATACCCCTTTCGCCACAATTGTACCAGTCCCATTAACACAGTACGCAGAAAATGCCGGCCTATTGACAATGACTTCTCGCATACGTAAGGACGCGTCCAAAGGATGGTGTATCGGCGTACTACTAAGCGGCACGGTGAACTTCGCATTAACTCGTAGCGCCTGCATCTGTGCTTCTTTTAAGAAGGGTGTGTCTGAAGGTATGCTGTTCTCTACTTGGCCACAATCATAAGAATTATGACGCAAGTAAATAGCCAAGTGTTTGATTCTTTCACATAGCGGTATAACCGGATGCCCAGTCATTACATACTCAACACTAGACGACCTCGTTATACCAATTGGGCTTTCTCTGTGCAGAGATACAGTGACTGAGTAACTTGCACCCTCTGTGCTAGTGGCAGAATTTGCAACGTACCTCACCCCAACTAGGTGATTCTTGCTTGCTTGCCAGGTAACAGTCATATCGACATCAGTCCATTTGGCCTCCCTAGTCTTTATTCTAAACATACCCAAGTCGTTTAGCATGCAAGCTTCGTTCAAATTCTTGTTAACTGGTAACTTCTCTGTTATTGCGAGTATTCCGTTACCTTCGTTAGAAAAAAGATCCAAGAACGTCCAAAAGTCAAACGGTTCATCTGCCCCCTTGCCGATAGACGCGAAGCGATATAAGTGTCGATAATCATTCATTGCGATTTCAGCAATAGCAGCACTATGCCTGCAAAGTGTTTCAATAACCATAATTAAGGGCCATAATTGTTGCGTCAGTATCGTTTAAAATTCTCAGGCCTGTTTCGGCTTCTGCCTCTCGCACTTCGCTTAAGCGATGCGCAGATGTAAACCATTCACCGCTTAATTCGTCATAGCCAAACCCAACTCTTTGATTCGCGACACGCCCATCGGAGCCATACTCTACTACTGTACGAATTGGCTTACATGGATTAATGACATAAAATTTAGTGTCTTTGGAAAATGGGAAGTTATCACCATATACAGCAAACGGACGGCGTAGTATTTCCTTTCGTAACAGTGCGCCACTGCCAGAGTGTCCTTGGGTTTTTGTTAAGTAGCGCCTTGTGTATATGCTTCCTGGAACATACGCCGGTATAGCAACATACCGCGACGTACGGAATTCAACAGCGCCGGTTTTATACACTAGCATCGTTAATTGTCGTGTGGCGTTTGATCCACGTTCCGGTGCGCGGTGCCCTTCGGGTATTGACTGATGAAGTGACATAAACAGTCGCGTAAATGATGTACGCGGGCTGAGGCGTATAATTGCGTCATAACGCTTACCGGTACCAAAATCAATACCATCTATGTATATGCCGACCGAGCGTATTCTCTCAGAGTTGCGTACTGAGATTGCCAAGCCGCACATGTTGTATTCGTACTCAAACCCCTCACTTTCACCATCCGATGCATACGGCAGCACTTCCAATAACTTATTAGTAAAGTCCTGGACAGTATTCATACGCCATTCCGTATGTGTTTCTTTCATGTTGCGCAGGTAAAGCTTGCCAAAGTGTCGCAAGCCAGTCATAATAATACCTAACGTGCGGTGATCGAATGCTTTATTTCTAGTAACCATTTAACATTCCTGCCCATACTTCTTTAGTTTCAATTGGTGCTAGATTTCCTTTACCTTTGCGATACGTGTTAACGAACCCCATCCGGCGTGTAAGAGAGCTTTTTTCACCAAAGTCATCTAAAACACCGACCACTTCCGGCGAGTCAGTTATTTCGAGCGGCAGACTCCACTCCCTAGTAACCCTTGCATCACCTGTTTCGTAGTCCTTAGAACTCACTTGTATCGCTGGAATATGTGCTTTTACCGGTACAGCTTCAGTAAAGGTAACGTTGCGATATAAGTAACGTATAGTGATCTCGTTGTTTTCGTAATCAATTATAAGCTTTGAGCCGCTAAGTGAGTTAAACCGAATTTCAATTTTCCTAACTTTTGCACCTTTAGACACTATAATAAGGCTAAGCGCGGGTCGGTGACATTGATCAAGTCCGATTCTGGTTTTAAGGAATTCATGCGGTACTCGTTCTTCAACACCGCGTTTTTGATACACCGATAGTGTAACCGCATTATAGTAATTACTGGTTTTGGACTCGATATAGAAATGTGTTTGACGATCACCTATTTCGTGCGTTTCGCTGAACACGTTACCCTTCTTGACTTGGCTAAGGATACGTGTGTTGTGCTCGCCTATTGCTTCGAGCTTTTCTCGAAGCGCATCGAAATCAAGTATACGCGCACGCGATACCATGGGTAGTATTTCCATCGCGTAGCCATAGAACTCTTTAGTTAGGCCGTACATGTCAAACATTGTTGCTCTCCTTTATCATAAGCACAATATACGACACAAACAACCGTTAGTCAAGAAAGTTTTCTAATTGATTACATATACTGTATTCTGTTTGCGAAAATCTCAGGATAAGTTAAAGGTGGTTGGTTGTATTGTTTGCGCTTTTTGTCGACATAGTCCATAGCATTATTGAAACTACGTTCACCAACAATTGCCCATTCTTGCTGTAACACTCGCTCGCTAGACCGCGTGTCATTTACGAAGTCAGTGTTTAATACAAACTGGCGCGGTATGTGTACTCGTAAAGGCACTCGCTCCTCCCAAAGTCGGCGCTGGGACAGGGTTTCGTAATTGGCCAGAGTTAGCCCTTCGTCAGTTAATGTCACTGAGCGAGATCCAAAAAAATCAGACTCGGTGCGTATACACAAACCAGCAGAACTAAGTTCTGATTGCTTTGTTAAGTTAACATTCATAGAAACGTCAAGAACGCGTCTATACGGGTGTGTTTTACGCTTGCGCTTGCCAGGATACGTGCGCAGTGCGTAAACGTTGAAAGACCAGTACATGCTCGCAAGGACAGAGCGACTCACACGTATTTTAAATTCACGGCCATTAACTACCAAATTTGGTGATGAATGCTCCCAAGTACCAGCACTTTCACCGAACTGGTTCTTGAGTTCAGAACAAGCCGTTGCGATTTCAATAATAGTAGTGTGCCATTTTGTACGAAGCGCACGCATAGTGTCATAAGTAGCTTGCGGATCGGGGCGCCTGACTTGACTAACACCAGTAATAATACTGAAGCCAGTTTTTATAAAATCAAGTGCGCAGCTTTCAGCTGCCCGTACCGTTGCTTCACTAGGCTTCACAGATTACACCGTGCTGTAAACAAAGCATTGAGCGCTCGTTAGAGTCGCTTACGTGCTGTAATTTGTCGTGTACTTGCAGTGCAAGCGATCCGCCCATATAGTTTCTACCGCGCTCAACGATAGTGCTATCAGGGTGTAAGCGCCATACAGCAAGTGTCGGTGAGTCCATAAATAGTGCGTTTTTGTTAGTAACGCCAACTTCGCGTGCAATATTGATTATTTTTTCTTTCGGCGATGTTGCGTCAAACATTTTTTTATGACTTTTTTTCAACGATGCGTCAATGTTAAATGGAAATTTGGTTGTCGCCGCTTCAAGGCTAACGTGTTTAACACGATAGCTGTCGTCGCTATATGAACTAAACACTGTATTCAGCACAACATATGCACGGTCATGCAAGTTTACTTTGCCGTTTGAACGTTCTAACACACTAATTGTAGCAGTTACGCTCACTGTGCCTGGACGATATTCTTCAAACGTATAGTTTTCAGCTACATCTAAAGTTAAGCAATATTTGGCATTTTTTGTATCAAGCAATGTCATTGGGACACCTTGGTACACGCCAGATTTGATCATCGAATCACATAAACCAGGAATCAAATTAAGGATTTCTTCAGCGCCTTCGTACGATGCACTATCACGAAGTCTAAAGTTGTGACGCGCTTTGATTAACTTTTTTACAAACGTATTGATTTCAGCAGCTAATTCTTTCATAAACCTTGCAACCTTGTAAGTGTAATAAGTCTAGTCTTTTCTTCGTCAGCAATGTTTAATCTCTTTATCTGTTCAACAACACTGCCACCGCTATAATTGACATTATATACGATTGCCTGTTTGGTTGTCAAGCAGAATTCTGAATATTGTTTCATTGGTATTAACGGAAACGTAAGGCCAAGTTCAGATCGTAAGTATTCGTCCTCTCTAGTCCATGATATATAAGACTTTCCTGATGATTCATACAAAACAAGAGTAAGAGCCCTTTTTCCAAATCTTGTGTCACTTAGAACTACACTAGTAGGACTGCCTGGTTTCGTGATCACTGTGAGTCTACGTGTTACATGGCGTTCTTCGTCATCTGACAGTATTTGTTTTTGTATAGATAATATCTCAAAATGCATTGCCTCAATTCTGGTTGCCGGCTTGCGTGCGCTTACGCCTACTTTATGCGTATCACCGTCGTATATAATCCCATCGCGCATTACAGTCGCGCCCGGGCATGCTTGGTTTACTGCTAGACGACTTAAGCTTGCTATCTGTAAAACGAACGATTCCATGGCATCAGTATCATATGCTCTTCTTAGTGAGCGCACATTGCTGGTTACCAGCTTGCCTATGTGGTTTACGGTTTCTAATATTTCATCACGCATATTGAAGCCTTAGCATTGCGATACGGTTTGGGTCAACCTTCTTTTCATTATTACCTATACGATTGCGTATGTGTAAGTCAATATCATTTCGAGTGAAATACGCGTTATTGCCGAACTCATTATCGTCAGCGTCAAACACTGATGTTTCGATTGACGGGGATTCCAAAAACAACGGATAGCTTTCTACATTACCTACGTTACGTTTTAAATGCATATACGCGATACCTGTTTGCGACAATATTTTAATAGGAAACCTGGACATACTATACGACACACGAATTACCGATTTTGAATCAGAACTAGTATGGCCAGGCACAGCGGCTGATCAAATAGATAACTTAAATGGCTTCTTTGCTAGGTACGAGTTGGATACTGTTACCGTAAAGCCGTTGTCGCTCTCTGAATTATAAAAAGTGCTTATTGTCAATGTAAGCTCGTGTATGAACACTGATATCGACAGACTTTCTGCCGTGAATGGATCCCGTATGAGTCGTATATGACTAGAGTTCAAACCAGTCGAGTGCGCTAATTCAGCATAAGACATCGCTTCTACGACTTTGCGGGCTTTGTTGGCTATCGATACATGTGCGCGTCTAGTTCGCTTAAACTTGCCTTTAGTTGTAGTCAGATACAACCTGTTCTTTAACACACACTCAAGCAGATCTTTAGTACTTTTCATATACCGCTTATAGCCAGGCGTATTATCGTATACTCTACGATTCCTAATAGGCTCATATACTCGTTGCGTGAACCCATCTATATCCAATATGTCCATGTTAATATTGCTCCCCAAGTACGAACAATGCTGCGGTAGACCGTTTTAGTATCGGCCCATGCATCTCTTCAACCAGTTTGGCTTCTTCTAAATACTGACGTAACGTCATTGTTATATCAAACCCGTAGCGCCAGCGTCTTAGGTTTAGTTCTAATTTGTTAGTGCCCGATACTTGCACATATGTAGAAACTACAGGCACAAACGGTCTGAATAACTCAAGTGATTCGTACATCCAATAATCCGCGGTACACATTGCCTTATCAGTAACAGTACATGACATAAGACGGGTGTCTGTGTTTTTATTTGCCACAAATACTATCTCACCGATATTAGACGATAGACGAACCTTTCTTTCAGCTGAAGATACACCGTCCCAGTTAGACCATAATCCAGTGCGTGCAGTTGCTGTGACGTACCGGTGCTCCATATAAAACTCGTATGAAGCTCTAGACCAGCGCCTATAGAATACCGCACTTGGGCCGTATAACTTTGTCTTAGTGAGTTTGCTATGCTTACTAAAGGTTATTTGCACCGTGTACACAACGTCGTTATATTCAATAGTAACACCGTAACACTCACTGGTATAATCACCGTCCACGATACATACGTTAGACGGATCGACAGTATGCATCCGCTTACGCGTCAACGTTACTTTTACGTTAGTGCCAGGCAAACGACACAAGTAAACCGGATTAAAATCACCTGACTTTAAAATAGCAGGGCCAATTTCTTCATCAACGAACGACATAAAATCGCCCATCAACTTATGCATTGTTTTACCTACACCGACAACGCCTATATCCTCCCGTGGACCAAATCTAAACGACACCTTCCGTCTAGTTTCAACACGTTCTTTGCGCAGGCGCATTAAGTGCGTCAGTAGTTTGTTTCCTGGGTTACGCATAATTCAACCTCATTAAGGCAAACTGTTCTTCTGTTAACCGATCACCAATACACCACTCGGCCACTGTTTCGCAAGAACCGCTTAGTGTCGGCAGGGACTCGTAATCAGCGAGAAACACGTTTTCTGCTATTACGGTGCTACTGGTATCGTAATACTTGTCGAAACTAGCAAACATCATGGTAGACTCTTCGTTGTTGAGAACTTTAGTCCCAGGATGGTAACGACACGAAATTGCATTAGGACCCGGGTTAGCGTAGTCAAACCGTCTCATATACACTATCCGTGTCCCATGTCTATATGCAAGTGAATGTCCGCGCACCCAGATCGCACAAAGCCCTCTTCTCGAGGAGGCATACGCTATATGAATAGGACGCTCGATAGTCATGTCTTTGTTTGGGCTGCTCATGTTTATAGTCAACATGTAGTCGCTTCTAGGCTGGTGCTTATAAAACCGTAACGTGAAGTCAACGTGAACATTACCAGCGACCACGATAGTTACTCGACGAGAAAACCTGTCCTGCCAAGTTACTTTGGGATCATATTCTGCTACTTCTTCAAGTTCGACTTTGGGTATGAAATCCACATTGTATAGCTTAGACGCAATATAAGTAGATAACAATGAGCTGCCGACTAGACGAAACACTGCGCGTTCAACCGGGCGACCATCATCATCCATTATACGGTTAATACGTTTGGCTATTGCTAGATGAGTCATTTTGCAATCGTTGGAAAGTGCATCGTTTATAGCTTTTATGTTGGCGACAACATCATACCCAAACACGTAGGAATCCTTATAATTTTCCATCACCGTACTCCATTTTAAGTCGTAGACGTTCTTCGGCGGATACGCGGGATAGTACGTCATTAAACTCTACAGGGATATCATTTAACATCCACTGAGCCCTTAGCACTTGTTTCACAGCACTAAAGTCATCCACATCGTATTGGAAAGTAACAGCGGCAGGGCGCTCCGTTGAATGAATGACAAAATCATTAATTATTTGATCTGCATTCATATTAACCGGATCTAACCCTGTATTACTGTAATACCCGTGAGTCATAACACACGGAGTGTGTCCGGATACAATTTTTTTCGTTCCGTCTATATGTTCCATAGCAACACTCATTGACGTTGACGAGTTATAAACATACTTGACCGCGTCCGTCGTACCAACGCCTTCAACAATAATCAAAGTAGGCGGCCAGTTTCCTTGACGAGACTCTTCAAGAGTGCGAGTGGCGATCGCTGCCATTGTTTCACGAGTGTATTGCGTGTGAAATGTCATACCAATACTAGTACGCGAGGTTGGACTCGTAAACATTACGCTAGTCACTAACTTGCGATTGGCGGTTAGCACAATACCATATTGTCGTTTGATTTCGGCCGCACGGCCGTTTATATAAGTGGCTGCGCATTCGTGCCTAGACGGTATGCCGATTATGGTTGTCATTGTAGTCATCTTAAAGAAAAGGTCTTCAAGATTTCTTGGCAATGTGGATAAGCTGGAGATTGTATCTAGCATCGTTGCCTTCTTTGTTAAACGTGTATAATGTTAGATTAACAAAGTCGGCAACAAGAAACAAGATTATCCGTAATTTAATCTATATAAGAGGTATTCTGAAGGGCTAAGGTGTCGTTTAAGATAATAGTCACCCATGCCACTGAGTGCGGATTTCAAATCACATAAATCAATCAGTGTGTATGAGCTATGAACTGGCCCATCGCTGTTTGGTGGTCTGTGGTGTGATTCATACATAGCAAAGCATTCGTCAACAGTAATGTCTTTTACTCTACTACCAGCGCCCGGAACAAAGTCTTCATGAAGAGATAGCCAGAATTTAATTGACCGACCAAACGGCATGGGCGCGTCAGTCATTTTGCGGCCTAATACTTTAGCTGGATTTGGAAGATACGATATCCGTTGGCTATAGTCGCTGATAGAAATAGATAATACTGACCTCCCACTTGCTACACGCACATCAAGAGCAGGTATACCGTGTGCATAGTTATTCACAGTGAGCTTTGTCGTGAAACGAGCGGTGTCATTTGGGTTTATTAAACTAAGATACTCTGACTTGTTAATCTCCCAAACCCTATCTTTGCCAGTAACAGATTTTCCGTTTATCACTAAATCAGTCATAGGCCATCTAGGTGACACAGTATCACCGATATATCTTACGCGTGTCTTTATGATTATCCTTGATAGCTCACATACACACGAGTGGATGCATTTCAAATCTTCTACTACTTGATCAGCAAAAATACTGAAGTCCTTCTTATTACGTGTCAGTTTGCGCACTCGGCGAAAACTATTCAACACATCATCGAAGTTAGACGAAAGCTCTACTTTCTTGTCACCAAATTCTGCATAACTATTCATTGCATCTCCAAGAGTGAACAGAACCTACTTGTGCATTCAGGTTTCTTGCTGGCTATATTAAAACGATTCTTAATGCGCGTGATACATAGCTTGATAAGACCTGCTTTTTGCGTAACGTCCTCTGAATACTCAAGTCCGCGCTTGTACACGAACCCTGCATTATAAGACGCAAGAGCCATTGGATGATTGCCGCCACGTATACGCAACCAGTATTTTATCTCGTTTATGGCAAGATGTGCGCCGAGACCTTGATCCATTACTAAGTCTTGGGCGAGCACGTTCGCCATAAACGAATCCCTGTCTATCCCAAGACGGCTTGTAGCCGTGTCAATATGGATTGCATACGGACCAAAGCTAGGATCGTTTATATTCAACAAGTACTTGCCGAGTTTACTTTCCCGCCACGCAATAGCAGGAAGCACAGACTCAAGCCCGTACTCCTTGCCAATCTCATAGCTAGTTACCAACACGTTCGCTTGATCGTGGTTTATTCTGATGTTTGCATCGCAGAACTCGTCTATAGCTTGGTGCTGTGTACTACTCACAGTCAAGCCCAACGTAACGCCTACGACAGCGAATATGTTAATCATAGCGTAGTAGTGTCGTTTATCAAATGTGCTTCGAACTTGTTGCCGCCATTCGCATCTTCATCAATAAGGCGCTTGGCAAACATAGTTATCTCACGCACGGTTTCGTAGGTGCTGCAATTGTTTTCTTTTGACAGCAAGATAATCGCGTTAATCATCGCCGCCTGGGCTTGGAGCGTATGTAACTCAGGATCGTAGTTGTCTGCCACTTCCAAGTAACCGTAGTATTGCATCATACTGAACACAGTATTGTCAACACGGAAACTAGAGTCGTGTCTCACCCCATTATTGTTGCGAAGAAATTGTATTCCCTCATTGGCAGCCTGCCGACCAACGTTCGCAACAATTAGATCGTATGCGGCCTGTATTACGTATCCAGCAAAGGACATAAACGGATCAGTAGGCACGCCTGGCAGTTCACTTAGAGCAAGCGCGAGCATGGCGCCGCTTTGGCCGCAATTCGAATGCAAAGGATTAGTGAACCAATGTATGGTGTTGTAGAAGACTTCTTGTGCACTTGAACGATAGTACTCGTTGTTCTTAAATACCTCAGCTTTTAAACCTTCATTATAGCCGATGAAGTTTCTCTTATAACTCATGAACGCGTTAACCATAGATTGTGTTCTACGGGTTGCCTCTTTGGAATCATAACGGTGCCCGTCTTTGGCACATGACTGCGTCATTTCGACTGGTGAAAAGCCAGTTTGCAAAGCTGCTACTATTTGGTTGGCATACGGCCATTTGTTCATGTTACAAAAGCCTTTAAATGTAGCCGCGTGGTTGTATATCAGTGACTCTTCACACGCATCGGCATAAGCGAAAGTATTGGAGTTTACTTTATTCAAAAAGGCACTACATTCCTCCCTATCAGCTAGAAGGCGCTCAGCAGTCGTCAACCCAGTTTTGTCGGTGCGGATCATGCCGTATACGAGCATCTCTATAAGCTTATTCGGAAATATTGTCGTACCACGCTCTGAATCGGTAGCGTTACTCACGTCCGGATAAGCAGGACGAAATGGATCAGAGGTCGGCGGATGTTTGGCCAAAAAGCTGCCGTCGTGTTCAGGTTGACCGACTGACGCTAGCTTGTCAGCAAGTGCATTAGCCAGTTCAAGCTGTTTGAGTACTTCTTTCTTCTCGTTTGCCTCTCTAATAGACTGCACAGTGATCCTTGGCTGTACAACTGAATCAGAACTGTGTAAATCTTTAGCCATGCGGTACGGTGTCAAAACACCGTGTGAGTTCATCTCTTCCATGCTGAAGTCCTTTGACTTGACTGGCATTGCGATTTTGTTGCCGCTACTCATCGTCTATCCTTTCTTTTTCTAACCAATGTGAGTATGGTATCAGATATATCCCTAAATGGCTGGATTATATCATGCTGAGCAATATCCGGGTTATTGTATCGCGCAACTAACGCGTAATACTTACGGTACAATTCATACATTTCGTTCCAGTCATCACACAAACGAAGATATTCTTCGCGAAATTCGGAATCAGTTTTGCTGCGGATGAATCCAGTTATGTTGGATTCATTAGTGACGTTCATATCCAACATCGGCCAGTTATCTGATCCAGTACGTATACCGGCAGCGTCTAGGAAGTCTAGATACTCATGTAACAAGCGAATACTGGCTGAAGTGTCTAACACCTTAATGCCATGTACTTTGCGATACAGGGTTTCACTGAACGCGATAATTTGATCATCACTGTTAATCGGCGCGTCTTCTGTTTCAGATTCTGAGTAGCGCTGTATAACTTTTTGATCAACAAGGTTCGCGGCAAGCATGGCTGGATCACCAACAGTCGGTGCGCCCATTGGCGACAGTATAGACATTAGTCTACAAAAATAAGGACACTCGCTGTGGTCATTTGTGTTGAACATAACAACACGTTCACTAGCCAACGCTTTGAGGTTAGCTTCGATATATTCATCCGGATCTAAAATCATTTGCTATACTCCACACATGTATGGTCTAATCCGACCAAGTATGTATCAATAATAAATTCGACTATTCGCCAATCACCGCCAGCCAAGCCGCACCCGATTTGCGGGTATGCGACTCGTATTGGTGGTAGACCGTTTGCTTCGCGTTCAGCGGCAGAGTCGCGTAAATCATTACCCAACTCTCTAAAGAAATCAACCAAAGCAGTGTAGTCGACAGGGCAGTCTTCAGGCGAAGTTCGCGGGGCGTACTGGGTGTAAGCATTAAGGACAACAAACTCGTGATCGTTTATCGTTAACACCGCAGACGAAAAGCTGCCTAGCTTAGAACGATCACCTTTTTTAGTCTGTTCTTTATCAGCTTGCGGCACTGCTTGCCAGCCAGGTCGTCGTGCTATTTGCCCTGCTATACCGGAGCCCATCGCATGCAGACAATTACAGCCGTGAACCATAATGTCGAACTGCGCGTTCTCCATCATCTCGAGTAAATCACCTTTAACTTTTTTCATACTTCACCTTTTCTAAGTACGCTTCGTACTCAATTTCATCTATATAGACAAATACACTGCCGTCTTGTACAGCAAGACCAAAGTCAGCCAAGTTGTCGGCTACACTATGTTGTAATTCGTCTCCGCCCCATATCAACGCAACTAAGTAGGCTTTAAACCACAAGAAGCGTTCTTCGGAGTCGTTAATCCACAGCCATACAAAGGCTTCAGTAATACTGAGCTCGTCGTATTTCTTGACTGTCTGCGTCTTCTTACTCATGGCACGTACATTGTATCAACTGTAAACCCGCACTCGTTACTCAACGTGGCAAGAAACTCAACAAGCATAGGATCCAACAATTCATCAGCTGTGGCTGGCACAACCATTGTTTCACCGCTAATTGTTTCTTCTTTGCCAAGGTAAACACCAACGATAAACGGCGGCTCACCGAAATGTCTCCCTTCAACTTTTAAGTCAGTAACGAACAAACGTTCGCCAGCGCACAAGTTGTGAGACAGGTATAAACTGATGGTGTTGCGGAGCTCAGACATGTTTGGTTTTATCTCAGTCACTTCACGCAAATACTCAGTTGAGTACTTATTCTTTTTAACAATTTTAGCTGACATTGCTTTCCCCTTTGTAACGCCATACAACACGCGTATCGCGGTCATACACTGCGTCTTTTGTTTTTAAAACTACGTTATTACCATCACGCACAGCAACACCATCGGCAACTTCTCCAGAGCTAGAGATCACTTCAATCTCACTATCGTCTAAGGGAATTGCAAATGGGAAGGTATCGTAGGCTGCGGTAAAAGAACTGATTGCTTGCATGGATCGCGCTCCGGTATAAAAATCACTGAATACGCGCCGACTTACGACGGCGTCGTAAACAAGTCGGTTAATTTGAGTTGATAAGTTGGTCTGCATAGTTGCGGTAGTGCTCGTATGAAGCCTGCATGTTTTCAGCGCCGATGGGGTTCCTGGTATGGATCATGATCGGCGGCAGTGTAAGATCAGCGGCAATATACTCTTCACACATGAATTTAAGACAGTCATGCCCAGTGCGCTCCACTGTACGGCCGTGCCCCTCTTTAAAATCCTGTATATCGTGGTCAAAGCTATAAACGCACTCTTCCTCTGACTGCACTACATCAAGAACAGCGTCTACGAATTCATCATACGTGCGCACTACTGTCCAATCAACGTCTTGCCATAATGAAACCCACACTACGTCAGCAACATTGCGTTCGTCGTCTAAGAATATGCCTTTACGCATATAATTTCATCCTTTTTATACTTTTGTATATTGTAGCATCTAGGAAAAGTTTTACAAGTAGAAAACACAAATGAAAAACTTTTATTTTTACCTGAAGACGAAAGATGAAAAAAGGGGCAGTGTGCCCCTTTCAATTATTCTGCGCTGGCTTCTTCTTGCTTGGCGCGCTGTGCTTTGCGATCTAGCGTTACGTTAACCACTAGTTCGTTATTAGCAACTTCTAAACGTACAATGCCACCTTCAGTCAACTTACCATACAAGACTTCCTTAGCAATTGGCTTGCGGACCGCAGTCTTAAACAAGCGCTTAAGAGGACGGGCTCCGTACTTGTCGTCAATCCCGTTGTCACGCAACCAACGCGTAGCGTCAGGTGTTACGGATACTTGGATATTCTTAGTACTCAAGTCTTGATTTAACTCAGTAATGTACGTCTTGAGGATTCGGTTAATACTAACCTCGTCAAGCGGTGCAAACACATGAACATCATCAACACGGTTAATCAGTTCCGGCTTAAAGAAGCGTTTCACTTCCGCGTCAATTTCCGATGCCATGTTTGCGCTGCCAGCTGCAAAGCCTATACGACTGCCGCTCGCTTTTGCTGCGCCAGGGTTACCAGTATAAAAGATAACGGTATTGGAGAAGTCTGCGGCTACGCCTGACGACGACGTAAGTTTGCCGTGATCGTGTATCTGTAAGAATAAATCATATACGCTTCGGTGCGCTTTTTCAGATTCATCCATCAGTATTACACAAACTGGGTTTTCAGATACTTCCGTAACCAACTTACCATTCTTATAACGACCTTCACCGTGACCCTTGTAGCCAGGAGGTGCGCCAATCAGTAACGCGTCTGAGTGCTCAGCTGAATACTCACTCATATCATAGCGCAGTAACGGCACGCCCCATTCTTCCGCAAGTACTTTCACCAAGTGTGTTTTACCAGTACCTGTGATACCAGCAATAATACCACCGTAAATAGGACCTTCGGAATTGTCAAGCCCAGCTTTGCGCGTTTCAATAGCTTCAACTACCGTGTCAATAACATCGTCGTGTCCAAACACACGATCCTTAATACGGGCAGCAAGCGTCGACATACTGTCGCTGTCGTTCGCTGTTAAGTCTTTTTCAGGAATGCCGGTAGTCAAACTTAGTGCGCGTGTGATGTTTTCATCGTTTACTTCGTCTTGTCCTTTAATCTTAGCGTTAATCATCGCTAAATCAAGTAGGTCAAAACTTCTGTCCGGGTTGTGCTTTTGCTGCACATATTTGGTAGCCAAATCAACCAGTTTCGGTAAGTCTGCCATATTAAACGACACGTTATGGAAGTCTTCGTACGAGAACAGGCTCTGTGCAAGTATACGCACAGTTTCATCACGCGATGGTTCAGGCACATCAACTAACGCAAAGCGGCGCACAAGTGCTCTATCACTTTCAATTTGTTCGTAATACTCAGCGTTAGTAGTAGCGCCGATTACTTTAATTTCACCGTTTGCTAGTTTAGGCTTAAGCATGTTGCCCAAGTCAAGCGCTGAATCTTTAGTTTGTCCAGCTGACATTGCGGAGTGCATCTCGTCAATAAACAAGATAACTTTGTCCTTAGAACACAGCTCGTCAATAATTGACTTAATACGTTCTTCAGCATCACCGCGGAACTTAGTACCTGCCATCAGGGCAGCAACATCAAGTGAATAAATTTCGTAGTCTTTTAGTGAATCCGGGATTTCGCCGTCTACAATTCGTTTAGCTAGGCCTTCAACAATTGCTGTTTTACCAACACCGGCTTCACCTGTCAAAATTGCGTTTGACTTTTTGCGGCGTCCCAGTACATGTACTAGTTGATCAATAACATCGTCGCGCCCAACAAGCGGATCAATTTTCTCAGCTTGTTCGGTTAAGTTTACACAGTATGTGCCTAAAGGATCAGTTACGTTTGAACCAGTACCAGCGCCAGATTGAAGAGCAGGCTCTAGGATTTCTAAAATCTTTTCACGTGTAATGCCGTGCTTTTTAAGATATGCTGCCGAGTGCGAGCGCTCTTCGGTAACCATCATTAATACTAGCGACACAAGTGTCAAATCAGAATTGCCTGAAATTGCGTCTTGTGCTGATGCACGACGGATAAGTTCAATTAAGCGCTTGGATTCTTTGGGTTCAATGTCAGTGCCAGTCCATGGTGAACGTAGCGACTCACTTGACAAATAAGTTTCAACATCAGTGATAAGGCCGTTAAGCGTGCCTTTACAGCGCGTAACTAAATCAGTGAATGTTTTTTCTTGTGTAAGGGATAAGAGCAAATGCTCGGTAAGTAGGTATTCGTGATAGCGGCTAACCGCCTCGTTTGTAGCGCGTTCCATAACACGCTTGATGAACTGTAAGTCTTTATCAGCCATATTTTGCTCCTTGTGTTTAAACTATTTATTCACCCGATTGCGAATTATTCTGTATTTGTTGCTCATATGCTTTTATCACAGCTTGCTGGTCCTTAATATAACGTAATAAGTCAGCGGTGTTATACGACAGATTTTCATAGTCCTTTGCGCTTAACACAAAGTACGCTTGATCGTCAGTCATATTGTCAGTTAAGTCAACCATAATAGCCCGGTTGGCAACTCTGAATTCGACTGCGGCCATATTAACTGGCTCAGGTCTGCCGAACGTGCCATATATAGGGCATATAGCGTCACTGACGTCCACAGTCTGCGTCTGTTCCTCATCCGTTAAAGTACAAGCCGGCGTCGTAAGAATAATTCCTACGGTTATACCGAGCACGATAATAGACTTCACACCGTTATTCAGTTTCTTCATCGATTTTAGTCACTTCTTCAATGTCAGTACACAGCTTAGCTATGGCTCGATTTACTCGAGTTTCTATTAAGCCCGGCTTTTTGCTGGCTAGATATTCAAGGTCATGTTTGCGCAACACGTCTTTGATCTTATTCTGTTCAGCTACGTTTTCGTTATACATCTCACGTAGCTCAGAATGTTGTTTCAACAGTTGCTCAACTTTGGATGCCTGAATCTCAAGCCGTTTGACTAAGTTTTCGTTCTTATTTGTAACATTAGTGACTTCGGTTGTCAAGGTATTAACTTCTTTTTGTAACTCAGTGTTATCTTCAATTACAGAAGTTAAGTACGAATAGCCAAGGTACACGGCAAACAGAACACCCGCAAAGGCGGCAAGTACGGCTATTGTACCCCAAGTCTTTTTAGATCCTAATGCGGCGAGTCCTGCTAACATGTTATCCGTTCCTTGTTACTTTAAGACAGTGGTTGTCATCATTAACCACTAATATATGTGAATCACTAGTACCGAATACAGAGTAACTGGCACCTAGCGAGCGCTCTAAGAATACTATATCAGTGCCGCTTGAAAACGGCGATACTTGACTATGAAAGCCTTTAAAGTCGCCTTCGTCAACAACACGATAAGAACTACCTTCCAACGAGAATGTAGACTTCTGCGTATCTGTGCGACTTGCGGCTTTAGCAAGAAACTTGGCTATTGCATCTTGTCCTTTATTGGCCAAGTACTTTTTGTGAGTCATGTACTTCTTAGGATCAAGAGGCAAGTCAGCATGCGGGCAGCCTGCGCGGTAACGCTTAACTTCACCTGTCATATAAAACCTAAGACTCCATTTCATCTTATCAGTCATATTTTCAATGTCAGCGATCATCTCGTCAAAGTTTTTCCAAAAGTCACGATCACGTCTATATTCAACGTGCACTTTCCACATGTTGTTGGTATCGCTAAGCTCAGTGAACTCTGTATCAATCGTATCATACGGTGACATTTCAATAAACATAGCAAAGTCACGAGCGGCAGCTTCGTCTATTACATTAAACGTCACTACTACCACTTCTTCAGGTGTCCCCGACTTAGGCTTAAAGAAATCAACTAGAATGATCGGATCAACCATGTGCTCTAGTTGATGGCGTCTAAACCTTTCGTTTAACTGTCTTTTATTACGCTTCATCGTCGCCTTCATCCTGGTTTGTTTCTGGGGCATCATCTGTGTCGTCTCCACCAAATATGTCGTCACTATCGTCGATTTTCTCATCTCGATAATCAACCCCGCTTAGCGCGGTAGACAGATTCAAGTAATCAGTAATGTTGCTTGCAATTAGACGTTTGGGGAATTTCAAATCAACTACTGAAACACGGTAAAGCTCGCTTTTAATTGGCGCGGTTGGATTATCGTCGAACTCTTCAGCAGTCGGTACGCCTGTCATATTGAAAGCTTCGTTACGCAGGGTATACTTAATACCGAACTTCTCTAAGCGCGGCAAGCCTTTTACATCAGGTGGTCTGGACTTGGGGTACATGATAGACACGTCAACCCAGTACTCTGTGATATCAGGCCCTGCTATAATTTCGCCTTCTTCCCAGTTCTCATATGCATAGACGCCGGTCTCGCCAAGGATACTCTCGCACTCTAGCAAGTAATCCATAGCAGTAATGTCGCCCATAATATACTGGTAGTTTTGTTGTAATGAATCAAATTCTATCATTATATCGCCTGTTTAGTCTTTACCATATTTAGTACTTGGGCAATTGTAATGAAAGATTAATCTACAAATTGAATTCTGGCCGTAAATACTTTTGAACACTACGGTGTTCACGGAACCCCGGATGATAGTAAATTCATATACTTACAATCCATGCAACACGCCAAAGACTCTTGTTACTAGAACGAAGGGTCACCACTTCTTTAACCCTAATAAAGGAACTATTTTATGGCAAAACAGGCTAAGTACGACCAGAATTCAACCAAGCACGGTAAACATAACCAAAAAGCAACTGTTTACGATATAAACTCACTTACTAAGAAGAGCCCGCCGTCTACTAAAGACGTGCGCCCGATTCCTAGAAACGTTGCTCAGGAAGAATACGTACAATACCTCAATAACGAAAGCGTTCGTTTAGTTTTCGGCACAGGGCCTGCAGGTACCGGTAAAACACTACTGGCTACACTGAAGGCAATTCAACTATTTTTAGAAGGCCATGTTAGTAAAATTATCATTACTCGTCCCGCAGTAGCAGTAGACGGAGAATCGCACGGATTTCTACCCGGTGACATATTCGCTAAGCTAGAGCCATGGACAAAACCTATCCTGGATGTATTTTTAAAGTTCTTTTCACATTCCCAGATAGCAGATATGATCGACACCGATATGTTAGAAATTTGCCCGCTTGGTTTCATGCGCGGCAGAACATTCGATAATGCGGTGCTTTTACTTGACGAAGCACAAAACTCAACTGACGTACAGATGAAAATGTTCTTAACCCGTATAGGCACCGGCACGCGTGCATTTATTACTGGTGACTTAGAACAAAGTGACCGAGAAAAAGGCATCAACGGCTTAGAGGACTTTGCCCGTCGAGCTAATGACCGTGCGCCGGACAGTATCAAGTTCGTTAATTTCCAACGCAAAGATGTGGAGCGTGATGCGATTGTAGAGACTGTATTGGCACTTTACGAAGACGAATAAGGTGATATGAAAAAGCCGCTTAAACGCGGCTTTTTTGTCTTTGGATTTTATTATGCTGCGTCTACTGTCTCAATCACATCAGACCAGCTATTAACAACCGGAAACTTGTCTACTTCTACGCCGCTGTTATACTCTTGGTAAAAGTTTAAAACTTTTAAACCATACTCGTGCGCTGCTAGTGCATGTTTTAGGTGATCTTCTACGTAAAACAACCCGGTGTCTTTATAATGATCAAACGCTTCTTCTTTGTGGTGGTGAATGTCCACAGCCCAAAGCTTGTCAAAATCAAAAGCGGCTGCACCAAATACCGCAGTAAGGTTATCGATACGATGTTGACGTGTTTCAGGCGATGTACCCATTAACGTAATAGGCACAAGCGTATAGCCGCGTTTTACTAACTCGCGGACACCTTCTACAGCGTCCAAATGCGGTTTTAGTTGTGCGAACTTATCACTGCCGTTAAACTCTTTAATGAGCGCTATGGCGTCCTGAATAGTATCTACACCTTCGAAACGTTCGTTCACGTTATAAAGGTGATCAGTATTTGGGATGGGCGTGTAGCCTTTTTCAACCATCCATTCTGTAAAGCCGCCAAACCAGTCAAGTAGGCATCCATCAACATCTGTTAAAAATAGTTTTTTACTCATCTGAGATTCTCTCTCTTATTATTGTTGTCATTAAGTAATCAACAGCTTCGTCGCTAAAGGCCGATTTAAGACGCGAATGTTGGCGAACCTTAATTGGGTCTGAAGTTTTAAGTCTGTTGTTGAGGTGGCCTTCGTATAACACGCCGTCCATATCCAGGCCTAAGATATGCAAACGTGATCCGGGGTTGTGTTCCAGTATTACTGACGCGAACGCTCGTTCAGCTGGGATTTCAGTAGTGCGCTTGATGCCGTGAGTCAAGTATTTCACAACACGCTCAATACGCGATGTATCTGTCACATACATGTTACCTTTGTTGAGTATCTGACCAGGCATCATATTAGTGTTGATCCACGATACGGCGTCGACAGCCAAGCTTAAGGCAGCAATCGCAGGGTCATAACTCATTGACATCATGTCTTTTACCTTAAGCGACATTCTAGCCGTATAAGGCACGTTGCCGCAGTTATTGTAAAAGTTTGTCTCAAAGTCACCAACCACGCCCGGGTTCAACTCTCGGTATACTTCGTCGTTAAAAGCACGAACCTCATCCAAGTACCCAACAAGGTTATACATTTTGTGCGTATTATCCATTTTACTGGAAGCCACATTACTGGCTGGACCAAGTCGTCTTCCTGTCGACACAAATAGCGAATTTATAGGCATCATCGGGGTAGTTCGTAGCGCGAATATTTCGGGCTCGAGGCTGTTCCATTTGCCGACAGCGATTCTACTAGACACCATACCGTACAGATCCTTGTACGATGTATAAAAGGGACGTCTGGGCATTGCATAAATGACAGATCCATCTTTGCGCTCCAAGCCATACATTACCCGCGGGCAATTCTTAGTTGACATGAAATGCATGTGATCCGGTACACTCATAAAGATGCCCAACATATTACGCGCCTTCTACTGCGAGTTCTAACTCAACCAAAGTTGCTGCTAGATTAAGTTCAGGGTCAGCACATAGCGGCGCCTTAGCCATACCGTTGCGTAGTGCAACAACACAGTTTCTTTCAATATTAGGATCACCGTTAGACCAGAAGTTGATGTTGTTATACAAAAACGTCCAGATCTCATCGTACTCGTTAGGTTGTGCCTTAGCGCACATAAGTTTACGGCCTTCCACATATTGCTTTTCACGGAAGTACGCCACAGCGTGCACGCGCCAGTCTTCTGTATCGCCACCTTTAGATGACGGTGATTCAAGTTTGCCGTTAATTGTGTTCTGCTGCAATAAGTTCAAACACTTACGCAAGTCAGGATAGGTTGCGTCAATAACTTCCCCTAGTGCTTCAGGGTCAATATCAACTTGCTCTTCAAGCAGTACGCGCACCGCACGTTCTTCAAACTGCGGCTTATCTGGTTTTGAGATTTCGTACTCTTGCAAACGTGACTTAAGCGCGGGAATAATACGATTCGGGTAGTTACACGTCATTACAAAACGACACTGATGCGCATAAGTTTCCATTAAGTTACGAAGCGTAGCTTGTGCCTCAGGACTTAAGTGATCAGCCTCGTCAAGAAGAATATAACTGAACGCACTCATAAAAGGCATGTTAGACGCAAAGCCTTCAACAGTTGTTCTGATATACTCAACACCATTTTTCAATGACGCGTTGATAATCTTGATGTTGGACTTGTCGACCTCAAGCATGTTAAACAACACCTTAGCCAGTGTCGTTTTACCAGTGCCCGGGCCGCCGTGGAATAACAAGTGCGGAATAGTTTTTTCTTGCACCCATTGATTGATTTTGTTTTTAAGACTTTCGTCTTTAAGAACATATCCGTCAAGAGTGGCAGGACGGTACTTTTCAACCCAAAGATCAGTTGCCATGTGTTTGTGTTCCTCTAAGGAAAGGGGAGTTACTCCCCTACGTTTCTGTTATTGTACTCGTGAAGTTGTGATATTGCCCTTACCACAACGCGTGAAATTTCAATATCAACTCCGTATGACGCAATGCGCGGTACGAGTTCGCCGGCTTCGCCGCTGTCGCTAGGAACTATGTCCACTAACTGAATAAACATCTCTGTTTCTTCTTCAGATAGTGACTCCCAGCTAGGCTCTGCGAACGCTATGCCGTATACGATACGGGCTATTTCGTTATTACTCAGGGGTGCTTTCAAAGAACTCTCCCCATGATTCGTCGCCTGGATAAGTGTCTGAGACGGCGATGACTGACTTCGGATACTCGAGCATATAGACTCGTAAAGGTTCTTTAGTTTCTTCATCTATGATTTCCGGGATTTTACGTGAGCGCGTCCAGCGCCCGTGCTCTACTAGAACCCAATTGCCTGGTTCTATATCAACAACGTCGTCACCAACAGCGAAGACGTGCGCCCAACGATTACGTACACCGTGCGCTTTACCATCATCGTTAGCGATAATGATACTACCCACCTTACGTTCGCCGTGGACTATTTTGTCTACTAGCACTCTACCGGGTAGAGGTTTTACTATGGGATTCAAAGTTTTCATATTTTTATTCTTATTATTACTTTGTCTGTCTATTTTACACTAAATTCATTTTTTATCAAGATGAATTTGCGTTTTACCAAACTTCAGTGTATGCGTGCCCTTTGATATTGTGGGTTTTGATATGCGATCGACGCGTAGAAACAAGCGTACTCAACGGAACTTTGTCCCTTGCTACTATTTCATAGGTTAAGTGCCCAGCTAATAACAAGGAACCCAATTCCTCACGCGTCATGTAATCGTCAGTTTCTTTGGCTTTTGCAGCACACAACACAAAGTCAGACTCACAATCATACACCAACTCATGGTAATCAAGGCTATGTTCAAATACAGATATTTTAAGAATATCGTCTGTGTTCTCCTTGAACTCAACAACGATATTTTTATCACTGGCGCCTATGTTCCCGACTGTGTCGAAATACATTGTGTGACTATGCAACACACACAAGATACACTGGTTGTCCGAGTAAAGTGCCGCGGTGGGTATATCAAAGGTCATAGGATTCTCGTAAACCAAAGTCTTGCCATGGCTTTTTAAGATAAAATGACCCTGGGAATATATATCACGCGGCCTTCCGCTTGCCGCTTCCTCAGTATAAAGTATTTGACTTAATGTCTGCATCGAAGCTCGATCAGTTGCCTTGGCCATAGCCTTTGTCAGGTCCCAAATCTGTCCGAGTACTTTATCTACCATGTCGTTTTCGAAGACATGATTATCGTAACGCACATGCCCGTAAAATTCAGAAAGTCGAAATTCACATGATCTAAATCCAGGCAAGTCTTGATAGCCATTATCATCTTGTTCAACTCTAATACGAACCGTCAAGTCAACAGGATTTTTTATAGCCCTAAGCCGTAATGTTCCTATTTCTAGTGTATTTGTGTTAGCGGTTGCCATTTGTGTTCCTTATACTTCTCTGTATATTACACCGGTCTCGTAAAACATTTCAAGTGAAGCGTCATACCCGTCAGTGTGCCTCGCAGCGTACCAGTCAGATCCTACGCCACCGCTCTTGTCTACAATCACCTCGGCTATCTGTACTTGAATGATAGCACGGGCACAATCAGCGCACGGTGTGTGGGTGACGTAAATTCGACAACCAACCAGCGACTGGCCTTGGTTTTGGTAAATAGCGTTCCGCTCCGCGTGCTCAAAGTAAGATCGTTTAGCCGGGCGCTCGTGTCGAGATGGCACATCATCATTTACGCCCCTAGGAAAGCCATTGTAACCAGCAGAAACCATCGTATTCCTGCTGTCTACAATTACACTACCAACTTGGGTACTCTCGTCTTTGGACCATGTGGCTATTAGACGAGCAACGTCGAGGAAACGTTGGTCCCATTTCTCTTGTCTAGTAATGGTCATTCCCCTGCGATCTCGTCAGGTGCTTCGTCGCCAGAATCAGCTTTTGGTTTTGATTTAGACCGTGCTCTCGGCGCTGGTTTCTCTTTCTCTTTCTCTTCGACTTTGGTCTCTTCAACCTCTGTCTTAATTTCAGCTTCGTCCGCATCTGGCTTAATGCTTACGTTTTTAACTGAGTTAGGCGATCGCGAGTAATACTCTTCCGACACTTGCTTGGCTGTTTTAATAATCTTGCCTTGGCTGTCGATAATATCGCCACGTGCGTTCATAGATGCATTGCCTACGGCAGGGACAGTGTCATTACTGCGCATTAGTTGACCGAAATCAATATCACGGCCGCGTTTGGTTTTAACTTTCTTCATCGTTGTTCCCTAAGTCTTTTGCAAATTCTGCGAAATCTAGTTCGTAAAGCATCGAATCCACATCATGTAGGCCTAACTTATACAGCAAGTAAGAACTAACACTTGATCCACGCCCTACTCCCCACGTTACGTTTGAAACTTCACATACATAAAGTACGTAAAGCAAATATTTAAGAAGCGGTATTGAGTCGCACTCAAGGAAATAGTCATATTCCATTTTTATGCGTGCTTTTTCTTCGTCAGTTGTGCACAACCCGTATAAGTAATCAAGTAAATCAAGGTCAGCAAATTCAGGCGGAGTAAGCCATTCGGACTTACATCTTTCAAGGAAGGGTAGTGTTTTTTCGTAGTCGTAATCAGGCGTGGTTATTGCCATCTTGTCAAACAAGTCGGCAGCTTCATGATAGCGTTTGACTTCGTCTTCGTCGCTTACTACTACAACGTCAGTCGGTTTGACGCCTTCTAGAATCGCGTTCACTACGTCTGCTCGGTCGAATATTGGCCGAGCGAGAGCGTCTAGCTTTCTTACTTTTGCGTTCATCTGCACCGTTCATCTTATCTTCGATTTCTTTCTGTTGTTTTTCTTCCAGATCAGAAATCAGTACGTCAAGCTGGGCTAACATTTGATGATAGCCCTTACCTATCGCGTTGGCACGGCGCTGTCTCAAATGCATGAGTTTTTGCTGAGTATTCAGCTTATCCACATCTAGTTGATTTTCATCGCCGTTACCGTTCATTGATTAGATATCCGTCTTAGTACGCTTTTCAGAACGTTCCACGTCAAACCCTGTCGGGAATCGTGCTTCTAGTTTTGCGCGGTTAAGTTCCATGAGTTCACTAGGTTTCATACCCAGTGCCATCACAGCTTGCACCCAGTAGAAGATAACATCACCGAGTTCTTTCTTAAGGTGATCAGTGGTTTTCTCGTCAAGTTCTTTGCCTTGGAATAGCACTTTCTTCATGATGTCAAGTGTTTCACCTGATTCTGATGCAAGTCCGATGACACCTGTCATTAGACGAGAAAACGATTCGTGCTCTTGTAAAGAGATTAAACGATGGATAACTTTGAGAAGTTCATCGCTGTCTTTTGTAGGCAGTGATGACACCGAGTCTACAAATCTTGAGTACTCGTGTATATCAAAGTTATCCGGCGTGCTTAGGTCAGTTTGTTTAATAGGAGTTGATGACATCTTTATTATTATCCTTAGTGTGTCTTTGTTGCGTATATTTAATATTATACTGACTTATATGATACAAAATTGTATCACTTTTGTCAATATTCGTTGTGTCTTTCGCTTCTTATAAACTGGAAAAGCATATCTAATGTCTTTTCTACTTTTTGCTCTACTCGAGCAATTTTCACATCGTTCGCATCATGTGAACGTTGAATTTCTTGACGCAATTGTGCCTGATAGTCATTGTTGTTTTCTCTAGTTTGATCAACACGGCCGTTAAGCGCGTCAAGTCTAGATACTAACTCATTATAATTGTTAACAGATCCCGTTTCTAATTTAGATAGGCGCTCTTTTAACTCTGTTAATGTACTATCGACATCTTTCTTATACTGCTCATTGAAATCGGATTTGCTCTGCAAGCTCTTTTCTTTGGACTGGTGTTTAACCAGCGTAATTATTCCAATTACTACAGCTATAACCGAGCCAACTATTGCGATGCCTGCGCCGAGCGTTATAGTTGTTGGTTCTGCCATGACTACCTCACATAGACTTAATTTTTGTTAACTCGTCCAACATTAGGTCGAGTTGATTTTTGCGTGATGTTCTTGCTTTTTGGAGGTATGTATGTGTTTTGTCATATGCCCACTGTACCAATTCCTTGGCGTATTTGGTGCATAACAAGTCAACGGGTAATAAACAATTTTTACTACGAGTCACTTTCAGTTCATCATTACTGATATATGCCGCCGGCACTCCCTTACTGTTAATCAGTGTCGCGTAATTACTAGTTACCATATCTTGATCGATTAAGATAACCGCAGTAATAACGCCATCCGCATAACGGAGAGCACGGTCAATATCATTAAAAGATACCACCGCTATTTCAGTGACAAACGATTCTAAATTTTGAACGACTTCTTCGTACTGAGTAACAATGATAACTTCTAATATAGGATGTTTTTCTGTAGATACCATACTTAGTTTACCACGTTTTGTTTAACTTTATTTAGCTAAAGACGAAGAAGCCGCATACGGTGCGGCTTCTTTTTTAATGTTTGTGTTCAGCTATTTTAAGTCGTTAATAGACTTGACTACTTCGTCTATTAAGCCATACTCTTTGGCTTCAGCTGCTGACATAAAGTTGTCACGATCAGTGTCAGCTTCAATCTTATCGAGCGGCTGTTTTGTAAAGTCCGCAAGCATTCTGTTTAGTTTATCTTTAATAGACAGAATCTCTTTAGCGTGTATCTCAAAGTCAGATGCCTGGCCTTGGAATCCGCCCAGTGGCTGGTGAATCATTACACGGCAATTAGGCAGCGCGTAACGAACGTCGCCTGCCGCTAATAAGAACGAACCCATTGAACAGCACTGCCCGGTACCAACAGTAATAATACGAGAGTTCACAAACTTCATCGTATCATACATTGATAATCCCGCAGTTACAGCACCGCCGGGTGAATTAACGTATACGTAAATGTCGGCTTCCATCTTGGATTCAAGATAAAGGATCTGCGCATTTACAGACTCAGCCATGTGATCATTTACAGGACCGTTAATCAGTATAATGCGGTCTTCCAAAAGTCGTGAAGCCAAATCAACTACACGGTTATTCTCTATGATCATCGGAATCATATATTTTCCTTATTGTGGTAAAACTTTGTCAATAGTAGCTAGTAAATCCGGATCAAATGCTAGCTTGTTTTCTGGATTGAGTGAATCCATATTCTCAATACACCATAACCAGTAATCAGCCGGAACTTCTGAGAACGGTTTGCCTTTGTGTTTTCCAAAAGGCACTGTTTGGTATATTGTCGGTTCTTGTGCGTACTGAACAACGTCAGCGAGCATATCAGGACCGGGCTCTATAATACCGCGTACGAGCATCGTTTCTACCATGACCTCTAGTAATCTGGCAGTGAAATATGCATCGTGCGGGGCTCTGTGAAGCTGCAAATTATCTAATTCAGGGCGGTCTTCCGACAGGTCGAAGTGATATCGCATGTCAGGCAAATTGTATGATTCCAACTCAGGGAACAACTTGCGGCCTAGACGCAGAGTACAAATAAATTGTTCTTCAGGGATATTTGCGCCATATGCGTCTGATACAAGGAATTCATACTTTGCATTGTGCGCAACAATAAAACGATCTCTGATAGAGTCAAAAAACTCATTACGCTTGTAAATGAACTCTTCGCGCCCTGCGAGCATGCGCGGGGTAATCAAGCACACTGATTGGGTTTTAACAGGAAGGGCACCTGCTACGTTGAATAGCTCGCCTTCCATCGACCACGTATTGCCATCAAAACTAGAAGTACCAGTTTCAATAACTTCAACATCATACGGGTCTAGCCCGGTGGTCTCATAGTCTATCACGACTAATGATTTGTAGAAATTCTTAACAAATAAATTCATTGACATATTCTCGTGTGTAGTCTGGATATATAGGACTCCGACTTGGCAGACAATGTCTCATAACTATAGCGCGGATTAAAAGGATCTTCAACTGCGTAGTAATCAACAATTTCTTGCACTTGTTGATCAAAGCTGTCTAGTTGGGTTAAGACATGGTGGTTTACTGACCCGCGGCCGAGGTCGTCAAATACGGTTAAGTCTAAGCGATCGTCAAACTCGATATCGTCGTCCATAATATATACTCTTTGTGTTTGTTATTATATCTAGCGCACATAATGATTATGTGTGAATTTTTTTAATCATTATGTGCAACATACACAAAAAGTGGTCAACGGTCAAACTGTTTTTAAAAACTTTTTAAAGTTTTTTGCCTAGTGCTTCATTCTCCAAGCGCACTGCGCCAATCTCTTTCAAGACACTAAACGGATTAATACTGGATTCGATCATATCCATAATGCATTCTACTTCGCTTGCCAAATCATTTACTGGAAAATCTCGATGACTTTCGTCCCAGTAAGCGTATATGTGTTCGGGTTTCATATCCCTGAGTATTTCACTAAACTGGTCGTCTTGCATGGCAATGTTAAAGTTATTATACACGCCCGCGTCTGCTATAAGGCGGTTAGGTTCGTTTTCTTCGTGGCGTAACGAAATCAAAAGTACAGGTATATCTAGCGCTGATTTCAAGGTTGTTATTGTTGTCATTCTGTATCCTAGCTAATATTACTGACGTCAACACCAATGGTAACTACAGTGTTGGTCTTCTCCGCAATTGCGGTATTCATCGCGTCTATGACTTTTTCCATGTCTGTCTCAGCCGTGCCATAATATGCGTTATAAACTGAAAAATTCCAACCGTTGAGGTCTTGACCTGCAAGGGCTATTGCTTCATTGAAAAGCTTCGGTGTGATATCCTTATAAGACTTAATTCGGTCAACTTTAAGATATTTAATGAGCCTTTCCATAGGTAGTATTAGAAACGTGCCAATTTCTCTGCCGGCGTCATCGCGTCCGTGGACTAGGCGACCAATGCTTTGTATGCTTGAGCTCATATAACTTCTCCTCATTATACAATAAGTATTTACGCCACAGATGAAAAAGCCAGCTAGTAAACTAACCGGCTTCGCCTTAGTATTTTACACATGTTGACCCCAGTTTAGGGAGCCTGTATCAAACAGCCAGAACGGCAAGTACAATAACAGTCGTCACGACTAGTAAAGTACCGTTCAATACAGCTTCTTCCCAACGTGTTACCTGTGAAAAATTAAACTTATTCACAAGATTTTTAAGCATTATTCTTCCTCAATAGATACCTTTAATTTTGCCCCATTGAGTTTGTTAGCACTGTCAACTTCATTTACTTTAGTCTCAGCGATCTCGTAGGGGTAAGAGCCCACAACGCCGCGTTCACCGTTGTGCACAGTAAACATAAAGTTTATAGCTTTTTCTTGGGAATAGCCGAAAACGTTAACTAAGATGAATATGACATAGTCCATATGCGTTACTTCGTCATTATGCATGACAACTACCACATCTTTAGGAATCTCAAAATCTTCGTTAGTGTCGATATCGGTTTTTTGAATAGTATCCGTTTGTTGAGCCATTGTTACCTCTTTAATAAGATTTTTAACAAACTCTACTACAAAACTGAGTAGAGCGTGATATTTTCATATCACGCTCTAACTATACTAAATTCACCAAGCATTGTCTAGACTTTACTTTCACGTCGTTGCTATCTTTATTTACGTAATTCAGTTACAGAATTGAGTATTTTTGTACAAATTTAAAACTATATTTTCTAATATTATGTATTAGAATAACTTATTCAACCGTAATTTAATCGTAACATGGCAAGCTCGGATTCACTAAGCTCAGTGTGTTGCGCAAATTCAAGGACATCTTTGCACCAGAGACCATTATAATGAAATTCAGCGATGTTATCGCCGCTAGCGGATTCAACTACTACTGCGGGGGCGTGCGTATGATGCATTCTCCCAAAACGATGGTACACCAGGCTTTCTTTACAGTCTACTGTACCCAGTGAATTGACGTATATTGTGCCGCCGTATTGTACTAAAGAGGGGATGCCGTTGAAAGAATGCGGGCGCCAGCGAACAGACGAAGAACGATTCTTGTTATAAGGGTGCCTACTGTCCATCCCGTTTGTGTCGGCTATGAAAGTAGATAACCTTTCATAATAAACTTCAGGTTCACCCGGGGCAACATTAAAGACGCTATGTTCGATTTTTTTGAACTCGCTGCCCAGTTCGTCGGTGTATAATTCCACAGTAGCATTTTTGACAGGTCCTGCATATTCTTCAATTACGGCAGCTTTGCCGCCACCTCTTACAAATTTAGATCCGTCAAACCACGAGTGGGTGACAATGCTGTATTCTTTTGACTGATTCGTGTACTTGGTAATAAACGCAGGTTCGTCGTTCTCTGACTTCACTTCGCCTGACTTGTCACGTATCCAGGTTTCTAGCACTATCTTTTCATTTATTTTCTGGGGCCTTTTTGCATCGTCGTCCATAAAAATGCTTGGTGCTATACCTAAAGTTTGAACAATGTGTTTGTTATCTGATTTAGTATACTCACGTATACTGTAAGAGTAGTTATCCATACTCATACCTGATGTGTAGCTTTTTGAGTCTATTATACTGACGAACTACGTTTTCAGCAAGACTAAATATTATAAAATCCACAAACACGAGTCCGTCCATGAAAGATATTGTATATTACTCAAAGTCGTTGTCTGCCTTAGAATCATTTAAAAAACAATGGCCCCATGCCATAATAGTAAACACGTCTGATATGGCGGAGGCAGTGCGAGTTTTAAAAAATACTTTTACTTCTGTAAGATACCTTATCGCGGAGGGTGACGAAGACTTCCTACAGTACGTGCCTGCGGGCAGTGATGCTGACTTAATCCACACCTTTAATAACTCTCTTATCGTGCCTTGGCACACTGAAGTCACAAGCGACTTTCATGGTTTCGGCATAGCTGTTTCAGCTAACATGAATCCAGAGTATGTCGAATTTGAAGGATTACAAAACATAACAGAGCCTGTTGATTACGTGCCGACCGATGCTATTACTGTGGTATACGGTACCGAGGAACGTTTTTATAGTGAGGATGTAATACACATACCATCGTTGGGCGAGGATGCATTGTGGCCATCACTTGCCACTCAACCAAAGTCATGGATCCATTTTCAACATGTGTCGGTTGCTCAATCTGATACTACCTTGCGCAGTAAACTTGACCCCAACTCTATACACAGACGCGGGTCTAATTACTGCTTCACACTGCACAAGGACTTGATCGACACCAATCGTAAGTTTAAATTGGCACACTTAAAAGTTAAGGACCATCATGCGCCTAATACAGTAGTGAACCGAGCTTCGTGGCCTGTTTATCAAGATATCAATAAACTAGAAGCCAGCAATCACACCGAAGCACTCTTGGTGCCGCTCGGCTCTACTGTCAACGACACTGCGTTAGAGTATGTACCGGAGATATACGAGCACGAAGCATCCGTCTTAATGAGGGAAACTGATTCACGTGGTTTTAGCATCGGCGGAGGCGGCGTCAAACTAGTCAACAAAGGCACTAATAAGTCAGTATACAGCAAAGCAATCGGCTCTTCCATTGCTGAGTTTGATATCATATTTTTATCAAACAACGAGTCGTTCGCTGACGATCACTACGCTCAATTGAAAGAACGGTTCCCGCGTGCTAAACGAGTAAACGGCGTGAAGGGAATAGGCAAAGCACACCAGGTATGTGCTGAAGTCGCCAACACTGATATGTTCTGGGTAGTAGACGCCGACAGCGTGATTGTCCCTGATTTCAAGTTTGATTTCATTCCGCCCCGTAGCGCATGGCACAAGGTGTACGTTTTCAGGAGTAAGAACCCCGTTAACAATTTAATATACGGACACGGCGGTGTCAAGCTTTTTCCAAGGAACAGAGTACTGAGCGCGGATACTGATGTTGTAGACTTCACTACCAGTTTAGGCGACTTTAGCGCTGTCAGTGTACTAAGCAACATTAACGCATACGATAAAAGCGGCTGGCATGTATGGCGTACCGCTGTACGAGAGGCGGCAAAGTTACAGGACCAAGTAAAGCACAATCCGGAAGACCTCGTATCGGCGCGTCGTCTAGAACAATGGTTAACAGTAGGTGAAGGCAAGTACGGTAACATTTCATTAAAAGGCGCTCGTTTTGGCGCTGACCTATCACTAAATACGATTAGCATATCACCGATAAACAATGACGAGTGGCTACGAGGATATTATGATGAGGTTCATGAATATGGAGATGACGTTTCCGAATTGGAGTGACGTCGACATATACAACGCACAACACACAATGTCCACTAAACTAACAAATTTCTTGTCAAGCAATTTTACAGACTACGACAATATTTTAAACAACAAAGCAGGGCTTGCCACCATGTTTTGGATTTCCACTACCATACGTGATATGGATATACTAAACGGCAAAAACATGATTATATGCGGCGATAAAGGCGTATTGGGTTCCCACTTGGCGAGTACTACCGAGCTTCGTAGAATAGACACCGTCGGTCACGGGTTGTGTAGTGACTTACAACACTTAAACCGAGCTAACGTAATTGAAACACCGATTAACCACATCCACGATTACGGGGCTAGTGATTTTATTTTACACTGTTCATTTGACTCAATTGAAAACGCAGGCGACTGGTTTTCTGACACTACAAGGAAGCCGTTATTCGGTCTTGTCGCAACGCACGCAAGTGAAGGATCAACGCAACCTATAAAATGTGCTGCTGACCTTATACGCTTGTCTGGTTTAAATACCGTATATTACAATGGCACTATACACTTTCCCGGTCAATCTAAGACAATGATAATAGGTAAATTCGAATGACAGTAAATGTGGTAAAGATCAGTTTTGATGAAATCAAAGAGATCTGGTCAAATGAACTATGGCCGGGACGAACAGATGTAAATCCTTTCAGTACTATGTTGCCCTACGGAGGCAACGATATTGACATGGATAAGATTGCTAGTCCTATTTTTATTGCAATCATGCATGATGACTTCTTGGCCGGGGTGAATAGCGTACATTATACAGGACACGGGATGGCTCGCAGTCGCGGGCTATACGTGCGCCCTGATTATAGAGGAAAAGGTTACGGAGTGGCCTTACTCAACGAAAGTAAAAAGACAGCAAGGGATGAATATAATGCAGAATACTTGTGGTCGTTACCGAAGAAGTCGGGTTGGAAAACATATTCAGCCGCTGACTTTGTGAAGTACAGCGACTGGCTTTCGGGTTTTGAGTACGGCCCTAACGCATACGCCATGGCCAAACTATCTGATTGAGGCCCATACCTTTTCTTCTATTTCGCTCGCCAAACGGAGAACGTGGTCAACGTCTATGACCACTTTCACCATCATTATATCATTCTTGCTTAACTTTTCGTTAATCATTTCTAATAACGAAACACGCGCATCAGGTTCATAATCGACTTCAGTTACTTCCCCATTAACGTGTATTAAATCAATCCTGACAATGAACTTGAACGATAGCTGTTTAATAGACAGACTAGATATGAGCTCACTCGCCTCGTATGGATCCGCTGTACAAAAGTCAGCCGCGGCGAGTACTATGTTCATCGAGTAGACGCTCGCTTGCCGCCTTTGCGCAAGTCAGGTTCAAGTTCATACGCACGCTTGCGAAGTTCTTTGCCTGCTTTTTCCAAGTCACGTGCCATTTCGATAATAACACGGGCATCGCTTTTGGCAGTGTATTGCTCAACCACAGTCGTTAGCTCAAACTCAGTACCGGTTGGTCCGGTTGTCGGCGCAGGAGTGTTTTCAGCTTGCGTCACGGATTCTTGAATGTTTTCTACTTTACCGGCTTGGGCTAGTTCGGCGACGGCTTCAGCTGCGCCAATATCGTCGCCGTGCATCTTTGCGTTGAGTTCACGCAAACCAATTGACTTGGTGTCGTTTAAGATCATCACAACGGTGTCTACAGGAACTTTTTTAATGTAGCCGTAGTCTTGTAGGGTTTTAAGCACATTACCTTTGTTTGTACTGAAAACACAGTCACGAGAACCTAAATAAGTCGCAACGTCATTCGATTGTTGTCCGGCAGTACTGCGCACAAATGTCATCATTTCAGTGTCATACGGGGCAGTAAGAGACTCAAACGGACATACTAGCGCATGCTCGTTATCGTAGGTATTTGGTGTAAGCGGAACACGGTGCCACAGCACGACATACTTGGTGCCAGTATTCACGCATTTGGCTAAATGTTTTGTAATTGTTTGCATGTTATTCTCCGGTTTCTTCTTGTTCTTCTGGTTCTTGTTCCTTCGACTTTTCAGCGTTGGAACGATCAACTGACATTAACAAGCCTTTAAGCTTAGAAGCAACGACACCTATTTGTGCAAATTCTTCTAGCTGGAACGCACCCCTGTTCGCAGCCAAAGACAGCGCTTCAAGTAATATTCTTAAGTCAGCTACTGTTAACGAAGCTTGATGTTGACTAGCGGCTGCGGCTTGTGCAGGCGCGTCGTCGGATGTTTGCGTTTCTAGCGCGGCGGTTAAGTCGGCAATCATCGCTTTTATATCTTTAAGGCGGAGTTTCTCTGATCCGTTTACTGTGTACTGTCCACCTTTAAAAATTTCAATGCTAGGTTCTTCCCCGTGGGCTTGTTTGTAAAGCTCACTGAAATCAGCAATAATTTTATCAGATTGTTTTGACATTTTGTATTTCTCACTGTGAATATGTTTTGTTATATGTGTTATTTATACGGGGCGGTATTCAGGGCATGAAAAAGCCGCTCAAAAAGCGGCTTGCAAAAATGTGTAACATTTTAAAATGTTACTAGATCTTGTAACATTACTTCTTAGTACTGTCGTACCACACTGTTTTACCAAACGGTGCTTCAATGCGATGCTCTGGATCATCACAGATCAACCATATAGTCTCACAGTACTTGGGATCGCCCCAGCTGCCGTACGGATAACCGTCAGTAGCAACAAGTAGGATTTTAGGAACTTCACGCTCACGCTTCAAATAATCGAAGATTGATGTAAAGCTAGTACCACCACAGCCCACAAACTCAACCTTTTCTACATCAGCGATGTTGTTACGAGTAAAGTGGAAAATATTACGCGAGTCAACTTCATCATCAAACGCAAACACTTTCAAGCTAATTTGACTAAACTGGGAAAGCATGCCTTTAACTTCTGATAGGAACTCGTTCAGGTTGCGTTGACTAATTGAGCCTGAGTTGTCAATCGCAATTACTACTTCAACCTCATCGTCATACTCTTGTCCGGGTAGTACAAATGTACCGCGCCCAAATTGACGTCTATTAGGGCGTGCGTATGTGTGCAAGTTGCGGATATAACCTTTTGTACGCGCCATAAAGTATTGTTTCCAATTCACTTGAGGCTTTCTCAAGTCACGCACAAAACGACGCACGTTGCCAGGAATATTGCCTGCACCCTTGCCCTGTGTCATATCAGCGTTGTCGTGCGCCTGCTGTACAGCGCCCACGATCTCGCGTTGCAATTCTTGAATCTCAGCGCGAGTCAGCTTGTTGCCCTTGCCGTCACCTTCTTGATCACCGTCTTTGGAGTCGCCTGACTGGCTCTCTGCGTGATCGTCAAGTGTTGAACCGTATACTTCTCTGAGCAACTGTTCTAATTCTTCGCGTGAAATTTGCTGTGACCCTTCACCGCTGCCGTCACCGTCACCGTCTTCGTCACCGGTGTCGCCTTGCCCACCACCAGCGCCGGGTACTTTCAGTCCGCCACCTTGGCCTGATCCGGATTCATCAACATCAATGCCGTGCTCGTTCTTCAGTTCATCTTTTAACAAGTCATAAACTTGCTCTGAAGTCATACCGCTATACTTAGGGTCATACAAGCCGGTTGTTACGCCGTTAATAGTAGGCAGCGCTGTACCAAAAATTGTTGAGTTGAGCTCAATCATCTCACCATTAATAACATAGTCAGTTGCCCAACCCCATAACGTAACATTACGATTACCCACACGAGCAATACCACCGTGCTCGTATACGTTATGCATGATTTCATGGCCAATAACAAACGTTACGCCTTTTTGGTCGTCAATTGACTCGGTCCACTTTTCGTTAAACTTAACCCAGCGGCCGTTTGTTGCCATTGTATGAATGCGCGGATGATCAGCAGGCACTTGAGAAAATGCTAAGCGGCTAACTAAAACACCGAAGAACGGCTCGCTCAACATGATGTTTACTACGGCCTGCTTGACTCGAAACTTCGCGTCATGCTTGTCTTTACTAAACGGGTTTCTCATAATCTTAAACCTTATTTGTTATTAAGTACGTCGAATATAGCAAAGGTAACCAAAGTAGTAAACACCTTTGGTCACTTTTCTATACTTTTTTATTTTACTCGTCGTTTCCGCAATGGACGCAAACATATGAACGGTGTGTTGGTTTTTTACAAGCTTTGCAGCGCGTAGTGGGAACGAAAGCGTCAACTAGGGTGCGCAGAAGCTCGTTTTCTTCGCGTAGCGACTTTAATTCGTTATCCAAGTCGCTATTAGCTTTGTCGGGTTCAACTGCCGCTTGCGGCTCTTGCGGCGCTTGAAGATTTTCTAGCTCAGCGAGCTTGGTTTTCATCTTTTCAAGACACACGGCGGTTTCTGCGTTGAGCTCACGTAACTTTTTTAAGTATTCCATTTTATTTCTCGTCGGCAAATGTAATATAAAGCAACTTGTCACCGCACCAAGAGTGGGCTGCGGCTTCTTCTAGCGCTGTGTTAGTTGTGCGGGTTACTAAGTCCGCAGGAATATCAAACGTAGCAAGCAGGGTTTCTGCGGCGCTGCGCCAGTTGCTTGTCGCTGCCATATCGAAAGTACACTTGAGTTTCGAAAAGCTATGCTCTAGAACTTCAACAGTAACAACGGGACGAGTAAATTTTTCAGTAACCATAATACTATGCTCCTTAGTCAGCAGGGAGGCCTTATGCCTCCGCTCCTTTGTTTGCTTTTTTCTCTTCGAGTAGGAATCTGAACTTAGCTTCACGACGCATCAAGCTGTACACTGCGCTCTTTTTCCAAGCGTTAGGGTTACGACGTGCTAGTCCGCCGATTTTAAGCGCTGTACGGATGCTAACTTCATCCAAGTCATGCATATAAACATTCAGGAAGTCAACGATTTCTTGCTTCATGTCGTCACTCAGTTCCAAACGGTTTTTCTCAAACAGTCCAGTACTCACTAAGCTTTTGATTCTGCGAATTTTATCTTCGACTGTACCGATTTCCAAATCATAGTACAAGCTTCTTGACTTAAGTGCATCCAAGTGAGGTTTAATACGCACACTACGAACACGATCAAAGTCAAGGTTAGAGATAAATATCACACTACCGCAGAAGTCAAACTGTCGTGGAACCCCTTCTTCTTCAAGGATACGCGACTCAGCCATCCAGCTAATTGTGCGTTTATGGTCAGTATCAAGTGCCGCTTTTAAAATGTTTAAGCTAACGTCGTCATAAAACAAAGTATCACAGTCATCAAACACCAATACTTGACCTTTGTCTCTGTACTGAAATAGCTCTTGATAAAGCGCTATCGGGGTTATTGTACCTTTAATAACGCGATATGTACGTTCTTCAGAACCAAACGGGTTAGTAGCTGTGTGGTCGCCTGACAGGAACATGCCGTTCGTGCATAAAAAGCGGTAGTAGTCTTTGGCTACTGCGTTCACTAAGTGACTTTTACCGATACCAGCAGGGCCACTAATAATCATGCTTGACACGTCACCTTCACACACCGACCAAGCGATATCACGTAGTATATCAAAGCTTTGCTCAATGCGCTCAAGTGCTTCTTCTTCAGTCTCAGAATTACGGTACGCTAGTTCGTAGCTTGTGTCGTCACAAGCTTCACCAACCGCCTCAGCGATTGCTGTTTTCTGCGCTTGGGCTTTTTTAGCGTCTTTCATTGCTTTGCTTTGCAAAGTAATTGTTTCACCGTCGTATTCTTCTAAAAACTCAAAGTTTTCAACGTCGTCGGAAAAAACACGCTTGCCTTTCTTCTGCATTGGAACAGGAACAGTAACGTAATATGAATTTTTAACAGGAAGGAAAGTTGCAGAATTAGAGGTAGTTTCTAAAACACCGTTTAGTTCAGAATCGCCAGTAGTAGTCCAGCCATCAACAATACGTACAAACATAATTTCACCTTTAAATTCTGCGCTACTGCCTAATTGCTGTAACGCGTCAATGTCATAATAATAGATTATTAGGTGGATGGTTGCAAGAAAAGATTAAAAGAAAATTGATTTTTTTCCAAACATAAAAAAAGGCTGCAATTGATGCAGCCTTCAAAGGGTAGGGCGTTGCCGCCCTTGTCAGAAATCTTAAGCCAAACCAAGCATCGGTCCGTACTCAACAATGAATTTCGCAAAGTTCTTGTTTTGAGGCGGTACAATTTGTTCGCGGTTTGCGGCAGTCATGTACTTCGCTCTCCAGCGTCTGATCAGCGAGCTAACAGTAAAGAACGTCATCTCTGAAGTACAGAACTTTTCACAGAATTCGTACAAGTTGTCGAACATTACGCTCGTGTTAGCGTTGCCGATGCCCGTTTCCTTTTTGTCCTTGTCGTACTGCTCAATCATTTCAAGCACAGCACCGTAAGTCAAGCTGTAAAACGCTGATTGCTTTTCAATTTTCAAGTTTTTGTCGTAGTTGCCTTCAAGGATTTGTCGCGGAGTTGGTAGCGAGCTAATGTACTCCATGTGAACAACAAACTCGTTCGCAATACCGTCACCAACAGCACCGGCAACCATTAAGTCAAGTGTTTCGTTGTCAGCTTCACCTTTTTGTAGGATGTCGCTAACCACTTCCCATGAACGCGGTGTTGCAAAGCTGTACGACTCGTTTTTAAGCGCTTCGTCAAATGTGTTTAAGTGGCTCTTGCGGTGCATTAAGTAAGCAATAACCTCACGCGCCAAGCCGTTTTCAATTGCCCATTCCTGCCATTCTTCGAAGTTAACTTCAAGATTTACAAAGATAAAGCGGTTACGTAGCGGCATAGCCATGTCGAAAGTCGCGCCGCGATCTTCTGTTCTGTTACCCGCAGCAACAATATCAACGCCCGGTGGAAGTTCGTAGTCACCTAGCTTGCGATCAAGTACTAGCTGATAAGCTGCCGACTGTACAAGAGGCGGTGCAGTGTTAAGCTCGTCAAGGAAAATAATAGCGTTAGCTAGTTTTTCGTTAGTAGGAAGCGTTGACGGCTCTGCCCATTCCATCTTTTTAGTCTCTGGGTCAAAGTAAGGTACACCACGAATATCGGTGCTGTCAAACTGTGCTAGACGCATGTCAATTACTGGACGGCCTGAGCGGCTTGCAATTTGTGCAATAATTTGGGATTTACCTACACCAGGCTGTCCCATAATCATAATAGAACGCTTGATACGGAATGCTGTTTCAACGCACTTAACAAGTGATTTCGGCGTTGCTTTGCGTGTGGTGTCTATACTATTCTCTGACATTTTCTAACCCTTTTTAATGTTGGTTTGTTTAAGACAGTACCTAGTATAGACATCCATATTTTTTTGTCAACTAGTTTTTCTATTTTTTTAAAAATTATTTTTTATCGACACTTCCGTCTATATTGATTATGAACTGATCACCGTTAAACGGGTTGTCTATTTGTTTAAGTACGCCCAAGTCGCCAGGTATTGTTCTATCTGTTCTCAAGTCCCATGCTTCTGTATCGAAGTTATAAACGTAAACCTGATCAGTTTGTACTACATATACAGTACCTTGATCAAAAGCACCTTCTAAATATATGTTAGACCAAGTACTGCTTCGCTGGCTGCGGTTCGCATATCCATAACTATGCGGCTCATTTCCTACCCATGCTAATTCTGGATATTGTTCAGTATCCACTTCTATTAGTGAGTTAGGATTATCCTTAGGGTCACCGTTAGGATTGCCGCGCGTTGTTACCCACATACGTATAATAGGACCATCGCGTTCTATACGACAACGCCTTGCACTTGTGCGCCATTCGTTCACACCGTTATGTGTGGCAGTATAAGGCGCAGTAATAGTGAGTACCGCTTCTACCAAGTCATTTGGTCTAGCCGCATTCGAGCGAACATACACAAAAGCCCATCCTATATCATTAGTCATGCCATCATAGGTGTAGCCGTTTTGTGTATTATACGCAAGTAAAGAATGGTTAATTGAGCCTTCACGCTTAAAGGCAGCAATCATATCAATCTCATCGTCGTCGTTATCGTCAGAAGAAAGAGTAGCCTCAAAAGTCAAACTACTTGTTTTATCCGGGCTAACAAAGCCAGTCAAGTTAGGATGGTTCTCTGTGCCGATTATTTGCTCAAGTGCTGCGTCATAATAGTATGAATCAGCACCGTTATCCGCAGCGGTCCCGCCCGGATAGTAATAGCCGTTAGAGATACGGTCCCAATTGTTGAACACCTCAGCCGGCGTAGGCGCGTTATAGTCACGCATATATGTCTGAGCCTCAGACAGTGTTTCGAACATAAGCGCTTGTTGGATAGGTAGTACCGCTGCTGAAATTGTAACTATGCCTTCATGGTTAGTAGCCAACAACCTTTCTTCTAAGTTCGTTATAGCCACACGGAACTGTTCTTCTGTTTCAGTAACATTATCACGCAACACACGAACGGATATATTCTTAACGCTGTCACCTTCATTAAACGTTACTGACGCATTAGTCACATTGAAGTCCGGCTCAAGCACGGTGTTGTAGTTCTCAATCTCTGCTGTATTTGACAACCCAGCATGGCTGCCGGTTAACTGCTCTAGTCCGTCTATAATAGGATTGCCACCGTATGTTGCTCGATAGTTGTCAAAGTTAGTAGCAACAAGAGAGCGATGTACGCTACCCTTAAAGTTAGCATAAAACCTACGAGCAAGGTTATTGGCGTTGGCAACGTATCCGGACGATCCTGTGTCATTACCGTTAGACGTCACTATATACAGGCCTACTTTATCACGGCGCACTGCGCTTTCGATAGCATCACCTAGTAAACTAGATATATTTCCGGGGTAATCCTGCGATAAGCTACTAACGAAAATAATTGCGCCATAGTTAGATAGCGTTGTTGGATCCACTTCACTGATATATTTGGTGCTTATTATATACCCGGCTTCGTTTAACAAATTGCGCATGGCTTTGCCGTACGAGGTGCTCGTAGTGGTATCTTTCACACTCAGGGAGCTTTCGTTATCACCAAGTATAAGAACGTTAGATTTGCCAGTGCCGTATGTTAGGAAGTCCATTATATTCCTAAACATTTTATATTCAACCGTATTGTTTGACGGACGGTCATCCCATGTACTGTTTCTGTACTTTTGAACAGACGGGTCAAACACAACTTTAATATCACTGAAGTCGCAGTACATTAAGCCCGTTCTTCCTGACGTATCGCTGAACGCTTCCTGTGGGCGCGACACTGTACTGTTAGCTCTAGCCGTTTCATCCACAGTAGAGTAATTAACAGTTATATTACGACCCTCGACAGGCTCGCTCGCAATTATCTGCAAGTCAACATCAATATACGCACTGTCTTCCGGCTCCGATACCGTAGCTGACGTGATACGGAACTTAGGATAGTTAACAAGGTTTCGTATTGTAAAGGTTGCATTGCCGTCAACCACTTCACCGGTGTCATTGTCTGTTACTTCTAAATTAATAGTTACTTCAGTATCATCCGGCACATCAAAAGTAGTAAGAAGCGCATTTAATAAATGCGGGGCTGAGATGCTGTAAAAACTATTGCCAGACACTTGGCTCCACTGGTAGCTAAAATTGCCGCTGCCGCCCGTAATAACTGGCACTAAGCCAAGTCCCGCGTCTTGTTGATTCTCGTCCACAGACATTGAGTTCATACGCAGAGCTAGGCGCTCACGTGTGTCAATTACGTTAATAGTTGATTCTGCCAGGTACTCTTCCCATGAATATAAATCAATGACGCGCACTTGCAACACAAGGGATTCGTTCTCGTAAAATACAGGGTTGGTACCTGCGTTCAATACGGCTACAAGCTGGTCAGGATCTGTTATGGTAAGGTCCATGCCGGGTTCACTTGTGCTCAGTATGCGCCAAGCATAGTTAAACGCATTAGAGCCGCCTGTTACTGTAACCAAGTCTGCCAAGTTTAGCGACGAGCGGTGATCCATAGTAGCGCCATCCAACGTAACAGTGGCTTCTGAAACTTCGTAACCGTCTTGCTCGTCTAAGTGAGTAACAACTGTATACTCTGGCTTAGAGTCAGTCATGTCAATATTGGCCACACTATACGAGTGGTCAACGTTTATTCTAAACTCGCCGCCTATTGGCTGTGTTTCAGGGTCACTATGACATAATACCCTAAACGAAACAAAGTTAGCCTGAACTGCCGTCTGTAGCGCGTTCAGTTGTATGCCTGGATCGCCCGGACCAAATTTGGCTTGGACTTCAATACGATTGGAAGTGCCCGCGTCATAATATCCGCTCGGCAGGCTATACTCATAAACAGTTTGGTACTCGTTAGTCAAGTCATAAAAGCCCAGAATATTTCCCGTACCCACACTGTTTTCAGAAGTCATGCCATACACTGTGAACTTAAGCGCACCGACATTGTCAACTAGTGTCTGCCACTTTGCATTTTCTGCGGGGTCGCCTGGCGGTGGTCCCTCAAGCGGATCAGTGTCATAATAACTAGGCGCGTCGTATGAATCAGGTTCAGTATAAGTAGGCGTTACAATAATACTTGAGCCGGCATTAAAGAAGTACCTAGCCAAGTTGTATTCATCCCAAACAGCTTCGAACTCAAATTCCAAGCTTTCTGACCATAGCTTTGTACGAGTACTTGAAGCGCCGAAGCCGTCAACCGTGGTTAGCAAATTACCGGGTTCCACAGTAAAGCGCTTCGCAGCAATGTTTTCCATAAGCGTAGTGAGCGGGGCGGCAGTGCGTTGATCATGGGCGTAAATCAGCTCGCCTTGTTGAATATCAGCAGGGAACGAATCTGTGATTGTTTGCCTTTCAGTTTCACCTAGATTAATGTGGTTAACTAGCTTGCGAATTATGCCCGCAAGGGTGCCCCACTCTTGCTGAAACTTGTACTTGTAATCAGCAGTAGAGCCTGTCGTTGTACCCGACACAAGGTCTGAAATATCACTTACTTTGCCCGAGCCGTCACTTGCATTTTCAGGGGCAATGACATCCGAACGACCGTAACCAAAGCCGCCATCGTTTATGCCAGTTTCACCTAAGTGACGATCATTATATAGTTCATTAACAATAAACGCAAAGCCGTTATAGTCTTCAGCATCTATCGATCCGCCTTCTACATAAGACGCCATTAATTCTAAAATGTTATTTTTTGTTGCTGCCATTATGACCTTTCACTTATTGTTCTTGTAGACACTGCTCGTATTTCATAATACTCAGTACCGCTTACTACCACAGCCAGGGTGTCTGCAACTGAATCCCATTCAATAAATATACCTGCGCTCGGCGCAGTGTGCGGGTTACCCTTAGACGACATTGTGTAGCCGTCGGGTGCTACCATGTAATATTTATTACCAGTGGCGTTCGCATTAGTGAGTACGTTAGTAAACAAGTCGCGGTAATTACTTGGCAAATAAAAGTAGCCGAATGTTAAAAACTCTGCATTCTCTAGTGTTGTGCCACCGTGCGAGTTTGTTCCTCTACATTGTGCCCATACACATATTTCTATGTCATTTGTTGCGCTTGCTACTGATGCAGGCAAGTCGTACTCAACATTTACCTTATTCCAAGTATCAACCGATGTTGCTTGTAACAGTAAGGAAGAGTAGTCAACCGGCGCATAAGACCTTTCCATAACGCTAACAATATTAGGCAGTGGGGTGCCAGTATTATCCAACAGCTCACATAACCTAACCGTGCCATCAAACGTAAGTACCAAACGATACGTAGGTGAGCACTCAATAACAGCGACATAATTGTCAGTGCTACGCACGTCATAAGTAGACATGCCGCTTGAACTGAATATACTGTCGTCTAAAACAAAGTGATACTGAGTAGATAAAATATCAGTATTGCCCAGCGCACTTGTGTCAACTGTTACCATATATTCTTTGCCTGAGTCCCAATTAAATGAACTCACATTAGGCGCGACAACCTCTGTCCAAATTTGGTTGGTTGCTGTACCTGCAGGGGCTGTATTACCTGCATTATTGTAATAAACAGGCCTTTCGTTTAGTTCAAGTATTTGTGAGCCAGTACTAATGTCAGGAATAGTTTTAAATTTAGACCTGTTTGTCTTCCAATCAGTGTCAGTATCTCTATCAGTCGGACCCCTAAATATAGCCGATATACCAACTGACTGGCTACGTGACGATCCGCCTATTACTATCTCACTAGCAGGTGTTGCCGACGAATTAAACGGCTGTAATACTTCATAAGCAGGGACTATTCTGTTCGAAACTAAACTTACCAAATCAGTATTTGATGCGCCTCTATCAGTTACACTTAATAAGGCATACTCGTGGATGCCGCCTCTAAACGTATTGTGGTTCACTGCGAAACCATCTTGCTCTTGATAAGGCTGTGCACGTTCAGTTTTTGGCTCAATCCAAATAGTAGCAGGATAGTCGCCATTGTCGATTGTGCTTAGGCCAGATCCACTGTAATAATTTACCCAACTAAAGTTAGCGTTTTCAATCGTTACCGTAGCACTGAAATTAGCTGTACGATTGGCAGTGGTGTCAGAAACAGTCACATCAACAGTAATTGTCTGTGATACGCCAAGATCAGGAATCGTTAACGTTGGGTTAGCTGCGGCTGGATCATCAATTGTAATGCCCTGGTTACTCGGATTAAACGACCAAGCGTAGGTGTAATCACCGGAGCCACCAGCTAAGTTATCAATTGACATCACGGTAGTGTCATCATCATTGACAGTTTTGTCGTTTAGTGTACCGGTAATCTGTGGCCAATTGTAATTGACATCGAATATAATCTCATTACTTGCCTGCACAGTGCCTTCGTCGTCAGTTACTACTAATGTTAGTGTTTTAGTTTGCGGTGTGCTGTCACCATCGATAGCGCCAGTAAACGTTAAATCAGTCCCGGTAACATTTACGTCAGCCGGGGTAGTCCATGCGTACGAGTAAGGTGCGTAACCGCCGCTAATTGATATTAACGAACTCAAATTATACGTTGAATCATGTAACATTGTGAACGACGGTGATGCGTTACTGCCGTTACCTAACGTAACAGATAAAGGTGTTGTTTGATCACTAACGGTAATCTCGGATACAACTTGCTCTACTTCGCCGGTATTATCATCTGTTACGGTTACGCGTACAGGAAGCACAAAAGTATAGTCAACATAGTCAACATCAATTACCGGTGTGCTGCCAGAATCAGTCACGTTGTACACGTCAATAAAACGGGCAGTGTTGCCTGCTGAATCAAGTACTGGCGTATTTTTATCATATGCCCAGCTTACACTGTAAGATCCGGAACCGCCAGTCACACCTAAATAATCACCAAGTGTTATTGCTGATTTTTCAGTCATGCTGTTAGCAGTAAACACAACTTCAAGAGGCGGTACATTGTTGTTTATTGTTATTGTGCTTGACGCAGTAACCACTTCACCAGATTCGCCTAAGTCAGTAACAGTGATTTGATAATCAACTGCCTGAGGCTCAGTGCCGCCGATATAATCACTGGTATAAACTGACCCAACAAGGTTACCGTATCCCGGCGTTAGAATTTCATACACCACGTCAAGCGGTCCGTTACCGCCTGAATATGATATAACAGTACTCAAGTCAACGCTCTGTGTCTCGTCAACTGAAACAGTACCCGCGCTCGCAGTAACAGGTGGCGTCAAATCATATACGTTCACAGTAGCAGTGTCAGTCACAGTTGTACCGTCACCCGTGTCAGTTACTTCAACAATAAGAGTAAACGCCTTATCGCCCACGGCTTCTGTAACTTGGATTTGCGGCGCTTCTATATCAGTGGCAGTTATGAAAGAGTACAGGGAGTCATTAACCGGGAAAACAGACCACTCATATGTGAAGGGTCCTATACCGCCGGTGCGGTTTAGTTTGCCGGCCAAGTCAAGTACCGCATTTTCATCAACATCGTATGAGTCTTGATTTAAGCTCGCACTGAATGGCGCAGTCGTGTCTTTTACAAGTATGACGCCGTATGCTGTTACTTGTTCATTTAACACTGTATCAGTAACAGTAAGGGTCATTTGAACTGCGCGGTCACTGTTTACGTTGGCTGCTGTAATTTGCGCGTTAAGACTAGCACTGTCATCTATTGTCAGGAAACTAGCAGAGTAAGACCAGCTATACGCATATGAACCAGATCCGCCAGTTAAGGTAACAAGACTCCCCAAGTTATAACTTGTTTCTTCATCCAACGTTACATCATCAACGGATAGTTCCATTTCCGGCGTAGTATCAGTCACCGATAGCGTAACAGTAAAATCATAAGTTTGGCGCGTTACAATATCATACACGTTGAGATTAAAGTCAACATCATATGCAAAATAATAACTGCCATTGTAAGTGGGCGTAAACAGAGCGCGTAACTTGTCGTCGTCTGTTAACGTATGACCGGCAGGGAGTTCACTAGGCGGTGCTGGGATTGACCAAAGGAACTCAAAGTCGCCTGATCCACCAAGCACAGAAACCACAGTTGACATATCAACGTCAACATCATCTTCAGTTATTGATAGTACTTGTTGTGACACTTGCACTGGTTGATATACTACCGCGTCTACTGAGTCTAGTCCAGTAACAATAACAGACGATGGCAGTAATGGCCTAAATTCATCACTAGCATATACCAAGTCAATATTCACATACAACTCAGTGCCAACCGGGTTACCCGAAATGTCCAGGTACCTTACACGGATATAGATGTCTTTGTCAACTCTACGTAACTGAACACTAACAGAGTTACCATCCACATCTTCTAAACGATAGATTGTACTGAATGTACTGCTAAGTGAATAAAACCCAATGTTATCGGCAGGCTGTTCACTATTAGACAATGTTGTGTTATTAAAGTCAACTACTATTTCAGGGAAATTAGGCAATAATGATTCCCAAGCTGCGTTGCTTGATGGGTTACCAGTACTGCCAGGCGCAAAGTCTGCGTTAATCTTTATCTTGCCACCAGTGTTAAAGAAGTAACGCATATCCTTATAACTATTAAACACTAATCGTGACTCGTGCTGGATCGCACTTTCCCAAAGTTCTGTTCTCGAAGATGCGCCATAAACGCCTCCAGAGCTGCTAGAAACTCTATTAACGGCAACGTTAAATCTATTGTCGCTAATTTGATCTAGGGCGTCTGTGATCTTCTTCGGGTCACTTACGAATGCACTAATAATGTCGTTAACTGCTGGATTACTGTCATCAGTCAATACGTCATCAACTGAAATATCATCTTCCAACACTGTGCCTTGGTGTGCTGCGATACGGTTAATATTGTTGATTAACTCAACCCATTCACTAGCGGTTATAAGTTGCTCATCAAACTTAGTTGTAAAAGACTTAACTTTACCGTAACCGAAACCCGCAACGTTTACGCCGCTAGCAGTTCTACTCGCGACATCACCTATTAGCTTTTCTACAGTTTCCTGAAAGCCATTGAAGTGTTCGTTTTCAATTAAATTGTTTATATTATAACTCATATTCTACCTTTTAAGGTGGCGTAATAACGTCGGGTTCTGCCTCATCCAAAGCAGTCATAAGGTTTACAGTAGGGGTCGGCGACGGCGCGTTAGTGTCAACACTGGTTGTATGATCAACATACACTGTAAGCAAGCCGTCCGAGTACGTTTCTCCAGGCTCACTAATAAACTCAACCTTAAACTGAATCGTATACGCCGATGCAGGAATAGTGTTTAGGCGCGCATACACACGCACAACATCCTGACCATTATCGTAGTCGCCTACTACCCTGTATATTTCACGCCAAGCTGTCACACCGCCTGCCATTATTCCGTAAAAGCCGGAACCCAGCGTTATTGTTCCAAAACTGTCGCCTAGTTCACGATAAACGCGGTCTGCACTTATTACAATACGCCCGATATCTTCTAAGCGTTCTTGCCAAATAGCATTGTACTCGTGGGTGTAAAAATAGTTCTGTTCGTACGGAGTGTCGTAATACACAGTGCCGTCTGGTGTTCCGCCAGACTTTTCAAACTCAAGTAGTATTTTACTACCCGTGTTGAAGTAGTGACGCATTTCGTCAAAGTCGTTGAATGCGAACTCAAATTCCAGATTTATTTGATCAGTCCAAGGACGGGTTCTAGACTCAGTAAGCATGGTGCCACCAACCGTAGTAAACGACTTTGCAGGCGAAAGCTCAAAACGATTAGCCCTTACGTATTCCATCACAGCAATCATGCCTTGCTGGGCATCATCATACGAGATGACATAATCACCTACGTTTACTACGTCAGGCATCTCGCTCACTGTGCCTTGGTGTTGCACGACTCTATCAATAGCAACTAGTAATGAAGTCCACTCAGCTGCGCGAATAATTTCGTCAGTTTGCTTAATAGGAATAGTCACAGGAGATCCGTAGCCGAATCCGCCTTGTAGTATGCTAGAGTTGCCTTGGTTACTGTCGCCTATGACCTCGTTAATCTCAGACGCCAATAAGTTGAAGTCTTCTGCGCGAATGACCCCCTCTGGGTGATACGTTGTATCATAAGCAAAATTTTGATTAGGCGGTACATTTCTTTCGTCGCCTGGCACGTACGGTGTGCGCAATGAATCATCGGCCATATAGTCACTAAACCCTTTAATCTTTTCGTGTATTTAGTGACTATCAGACCGATATTATTTACATGAAGGTTTCTTTACGGGGAACAGAGCAGGGCAATAAGCAACATCATATCCAGTTGTCACAGTGCCTTGGACCGTTTTGTTGTTGAGAATCTCAATATCAGTGTAGACAAATACATTGTCCCACTCGACTCTAGCATCAATTTTGATACGCACGTATTTGCCATCATAACGATAGACGGTTGTGCGCTTAGTGCCAATATCCATTATACCGATATTATGGCCAGTACCCGCATACGATGTGGCAGTGTCACCGAAACGTAAACGAACAGTACCCACTTCCCTATCAAACTTAGCTAGTTCAGTAGAGTAAAGCGACGATGCTAGACGACTACCATCAATAGTCACAGCAAGGAACCCGCCCAATTTAAAAAAGTTCTTCATATGTTTGAAATCATCAAACACGTAAGTCGCTTGTGATCCAAATGTGGATTTGGGATTCTTGTGCTTTATAAGCTTTAGTTCACCAGGTCCAGTAGCTGCGATATAAGACGCGCTAACTTTTAGGCCTTTACCGGCTTCTTGTTGCTGTTTAAAGTGTTGTGAGATTGTTTCTATGTTTCCGAGCATGGTGCTTTTTTCAGGCAAGCCAAGTAGAGTTAACAGCTTTGCAACTTCTCGCTCAAAATGAGCGCATGCATCCGCGTCAGCCTCTTTTAAAGGCGACACTAGAGGTATGGGCTGTGCGCCGATACCCCTAAACTTGTCTGCTTTAGTGATTGGTTTTTCAGAATCAACCACTAATTTGTTGAACAAGATGGCACATGTATTATATTCAGTACCATGCACGTTATACATTATAGCACGAACCTCGTAACAGCTTCAACAAGTTTTTCACCTTGTTCACTTGAACGACCAAGTGCGCGGCCAATTACTTCAGGAGAACTACGGTGGCCAACTTCTGCACAACCAGGGAATTTACGTGAAGCAACCAAGTAGTCACCTACAAGAACTTCGCCAACTACACGAACAGGAACTCGTCCAGCAAGTGCTACCGGCAACCATTCATCTGCGCCTGTCTCTTCAGTTGCATTCATTAAGAAAGCAGGTGCTGTTGACACTACACCAAACGGAATGTCGCCACTTTGTGTAAACTCAGTGATTTCTTTTTCGCCACCAAGCATAACAATTGTGCCAGGCTCATACACCTTATCTGCATGGTATTTTTCTGCAATATCCGCGTAACGTGCACGGGCTGCTGTACCAGAGAACTCTTGGGCGTATACAGTACAGAATTCTAATGTACTTGACCCGATATTGTGCTCACCACCTGAACAGTTCTGTGAAGGTAAAATGTTACCGTCAAAGATATAGTTCTGACCTTCTTTAAACGGGAAACTGATCCAGTCACTGCCTTTACGTAGCTTGAATTCAGATTCAGCAATATCCCACCAAGTTTGCCCTTCTGTTGGGTTAAGAGGTTCGGATCCGCTTGCTGAGTTTTCTAGGATCTGTAGCATGGCTTTCATAACATGCTCGCCATATCCGGTTGTGTTACGGCCCACTAACGGGATTGAAAATTGTTCTGTATCAACTGTGCTGTCGTTGATAGTGACAGCGCGTCCATCACTTAAATTAATTAGATATGCCATGATTATCCTTAGCTCATTTGCACTCGTATGGTGTATTCAATTTCTAGTATCCTGTTAGCTGATTTCAACACTGGGTGAAATCTAACGTGACTTAGCATTATGCCGCTTGAGTCTTTAAGTGCTAGTTCATTGAAAACATATTCGTTATTAAAATCTGTTAAGTCGTCCAAATCCAGTTGGTTTCCGTATGCGTTGCCGTCTTCGTCTACTTGTTCAGAATTAGGTTCACCAGATGCCAAGGTTACCACTACACGTAAGTCGGCATTGGCGCCGTTTACTGTTTCGACGTAGCTGTCCGGACCACTGTTCTGCACGTCTTTTTGGTATGTTTCATTATAAAGCGCGGCTTGCTCGTCATACACTTCACTGACATTGGGTTCTGCGTATAAAACAGTACCGTCAGTTTGTATGCTTGCGCCACCGTTACCGAAAGCCATATACCTAATATGACCACTGTCATCACCGGATAAGGCACGAACGATAGCTGCGCTCATATTACCGTAGTGAATAGCGTTTGATTTACTAACTAATACCTCGCCAGTAATTTTATCACGCACTGTCAAATGCCCGTTTATTGGCAGTTCAGCTATATTAAACATTGTTATCCTCTACTCTTAACGATTGCGGTTCCAGACTCTTTGTCTCTAATTAAAATAAAATCTTTGACGTCGCCCTGGAATTTATCGTTCGGCTTTGTTTCTTTATTGCTATTTAGCCCGGAAAAACCCGGGCTATTGTTGTCTTTATGCACTATAAATCCCTTTTAAAGATATTTATAAGTGATAGGATTAGCTGCGCCTGAACTCTTAACAAACGACTCTACACCGCTGTCAAATTCAAAGCTATCGCCTGTATAGAACACGTCAGGATCAACATATTGTGTATCAGACACAAACTGTATTCTGGACCCGGGTGCATGGTTTGCTATACTTGTGCTTAGCTGGCCTCGCTTCAATCCGTAGAATGTTGTGTGAGTGCCATCGTAAGCAATATTTGAGTAAACAACCATCTCGCCGTTTATCCAAAAACGCCCTGTATTACCTTGATTCGTGTAATCTCCTTCAACTTTTACGCTGTATTCATTACTTGGTAATTCACTGGAAGACACAGTCGCAGACGCGTTGCCCATTACAAATACTTGGTGATCACTTGTCTCATCAAGCAAATAACGGTACGCGTAGTTTGCGTCACTAAACGATGATTCACTCACAATTACTAACCAGCTATTGATAGGAATTGTAGTGTTATCAAACGTTATACTCGCATCTGTGTCCCACGGCGTGCTATCCCATCCATGCACGTACTCGCCGTCAACAAACTCGTCCCAAGGCTCCGAGCGCACGTTGTTGAAGAAGTCAGTTAACTCTTCTACTATCCACTCAGTTGTAACGCCAGGCGACACGTTGTAACGAGGTACTTTTCTAGCAACATAAACCCGTGATGTAGAGCTATCAACATCAGCAAGAGTTAGGTTGTCACTTGTCACTTTTACATACTCAATTGTATGAGAAGGGTTAGTTTCAACCGTAACAACTAGCGCGTCGTGTACCTCAATTGGCGCTATGCCAGACATAAGATCTTCACGCGTCATAGGGTTAGCAAATGAACGAGATTCACTTGGACGAACGTCATAAATTTCAACAATGTCGCCTTCATGTAAAGGCACAATTACCCGCAGAACTTTTTCAGTCGCATCATAATTGAACATATTAATTTCACGTCCATTTACGAACACAAACGGCCCCATTACGTCTACAACTTGGGTGGTTACGTCAAATTCAACCACAAACGTTTGGTTCATCTCCGGCTTATATTCAATGTACATATATCCGGCATCGCTTGCGCTCATTAAGCCTGGATCGTTCTCGTCAAAAGTACCAAACTCGCCAGAATCAATTGCGTAAACGCGACCTGAGTTAACATCATTAACACGATCAAAAGACGCCTCGTCATACGTCAAGCTAGTCACACTACCGTCGTTAGGCGGTATATCACTTACGCTTTCTGACCAAACTCGGTTAATGTTTATCGTAGTCGTAGTAACAATGTCTTCAAGCCCAGTTATTTCAACCAAGCTATCATCATCACGGTTAACCGTATAAGCAGACGAGAAGTTTCTTATCTTAGTTCTATACGGTTTCACATCTTCAATATACGAGCCCAGTAACTCAATGTTATTTGGTGTTGTAATAGCCGGTGTGTCGAACGTGTTGCCTGTTTGGCGCACGCTTACATACGAAGTCTTAAACAACCAATCAACATGATCCTGTTCGCTCATTACATAAACGAATGCAGTGAATACGGCACTGTTCATGTATTTTTCAGTGTCGCCAACAAATATGTACTCACGCAATAGATCCATAAGGAGTCTAAGTTCAAGTCGTAGTTGGTGGCTATATTTGCCAGTCCATGCTCTTGGCAAAATTTCCACTGTTTCGTTTTGTACAGCAACAATCTCAAAACTACCAGTTGAGTTAACTTCGTAGATAGTGTAATTTGCATTGACTACTGGTTGAACTCTTACCTGGTCCCCAGTTACGAGCCTAGATTTCAGGGCACTTAGTTCACTCGGCGACTTTACTAAACGAGTAGGGTTAACATTCTCAGCGCTATACCCGTCAGCATACCATACACCCCATTGCCATAAAGTACCCTCTTGCTCTGCTAAGAATAAGTTCCATTCAGGATAATCAGACCTAATACGTAGGTTCTTAATGTTTTCATTAATATCCTGGAATATAACCTTACGGGCAGCAAATACGTCTTTAAACCAGCTTTGGCGAGGCGTATTAGAGTTACCGTATTTTTCGTAATCGCCAAGGGAAGGATCAGGAACCATCAAGTATGAATCCGTGCTCTTGGCACCAGTTACTGCTTCTATTTGAGTTGGTAAATCAGGCAACGCACTGGACGTATATGATCCAACAAACTGCGACGGTACGTCTGGACTTGTTTCATAAACAAGGCGCACATACGAGTCAACCGGATGCTCTACTACGTCAGTGTCTTGATAACCCCTGTCTAACCCAATTAGTTTTATTTTCCCGTATTTAGATTCGTTGCCATCGGCGTCAACAATTACGCGGGTATTGTAGTAAATGCGCTCTCCGTTTAGCTCTATAACACCACGAGATTCAGGGAATCGGGTGTCGTATCTGTCAAGTAAAAGACTAGTGACGTTTCCGGTTGTTAGCTTGGATTCAGTGTAAGCGAAACCGTCTTCACGTAAATTGTAAAGACCTTGTTTAACCTCGTCCCATCCAGTCGGCTTAGTTATACCAGTAAACGAGTCAATGAACTTCTCCCAGTGCGCTTCTGGCAACTTAGTATCCGACCCGTCTTCGTTTATAATCACCCACTCGGTGTGATCTTGGTTATGTGTTTCTTTATACTTGTAGTTTATTTGGAACGCGGTGTTTCTATTGCGTGCTACACTAGACACGTTAGCGAAAACAAAACTATTCCCGTCAACTGCGTAACTAGATGTTTGGTATGAAATCGCAAATGTTTCGTTTGGCTCAAGCACACTATCAAACTCAAGACCTCCCTTAACTACACGCCAGTTATGTCCATCACCATAGAACTTACCGTCGCGCAATCTAAACACGCGCACGTCACTGATCCAGTCTGCACCCAAATCAATAAAGTTGCCAGTCTCATAATCAGTTGTAACCTCTACATAACGGTGACGTCTATCAACGTCATTTTTATGATCGTTAATAGGCGAGAACCAAATATAGTTCTGCTTCGTAGGCGTTAATATCATACTCGCAACTTGGAACACGCTCGCTGTTCTGTTAGGTAACGAACCCGCAATTGTTGTTTTGCCTGCTACCCAGAAATAATACTTGATTACAGACGCTTTAGTTGCAGAATTGTACACTTCACGCTGAGTGTATTCGTTTACGTTGCGCGGTGTTCCTGATCCGCTGTACTGACTAGGCGGAACGTCACTTTCAATCCACTCATAAACAGCCGCTTCAGAACCAGGGAATACTGCGCCCCAGTAATCACGGCGTTCATAAATACTGCCTTGCTCGTAATACAAGTAAGCCATTTTAGACGTGTCCCACCAAACTTGACCAATGTTGTCTTGGTCAAATAAGTTGTTTAAGTCAACATTCTCAAATACATCTGAGTTAGTGTATTTGGCTGGGTCAGACGTCATACGCCACGTTACATTCTGTTCGACTACCGTTGGTAGCAAACCTTTAAAAGGATCGTATACAGGTAACAAGAAGAGCGTTTCTGCGGTCTTTTCGTCATATAAAAACGCTTGATCAAATAAATGTGTGTTTACTAACGTTTCTCGTTGTCTTACTGTGGTTTGTACCTCGTCATTTACCACGGCTTGTACTTCGTACGGCACAAACACGTTGCCTTGGAACTGATAAACAGCCCAATCGTTCTCGCCTGCTGCGTGATCCACCCATGCTAATTCGCCCTCTAAGAAAGGACTGTTAGCTGAATACACTTCCATGTCATTGCGTGTGTCAAATCTACAAGATTCGAAACAAATAACACGCATAGTAAGGACTGGCGCGAACTCGTCTAGCGCATCAATATCAGCGTTTTCCAACAACACAGTGTCAGCAGTTGTTAAGTCAGTGCCTTCTAAGTCACGATACAGTGCATATCTACGAGCATAGCTGGTCTCTTTCTCGCTCGTTTCATCTAGTACCGGCTTAATAAGTACTTGTTTTTCTGCAATATTGCGACGTGGTGACTCTGTGTCTAAGCTAGGGTCAACTGTCACTAAACGGCTATAAAGCACGAACGCTTCGCTCGTTACTTCACGCGCAAAAACGTCATACAAGTCAACATCAGTTTCAAGATACCATGTGTTGCCGGACTTGAATACTGCTGAGTTTTGTTGAGATAATAACTCAGTGGCGCGCAGAACGTCCCAGTCGTCTTTTGCATTACGTGCTAGCCATAGGGTATCACGAGATTCAACACTCTCGTTACCTTCACTATCGTACGTGTAATTTACGCTAGGAATAGCAGGTTCACTATTATAATCAAAGACTTGTTCAACATTAAATGCAGTGTAGTTTACATCGCGGATATGCACATAACCAGCAGTCGGCATGTCGTAATCAATTACGTCAGTTTTAGGGAACAAATCTACCGGGCTAGTGTTCACCGGGCGTCGGTGCCAGCTATCAACACTATCTTGGTCAACTACAATAATATTATCCTTGTCGCTGTCATTATCAGACAAACCTTCAAGGGTAGCAATCATGTCATCTTCCCAAGCAATGTCAGTATCATCCCAAGCATCAGTGTCAAACCCACCGATGTCGAATGAATCTGAACGAGCAACAATAACAGTAGGTGTCTTGGTATACCCTTCACCCGAGCTAACCAAGGTAACATCGCTTATTCTACCATCTTCGCTTAGTTCGCACTTAGCAGTTGCCCACACTATATGTCCCGTATCATCAGGCGCAGGGATTATTCTAATATGCGGCGGCGTTGCGTAGAACTCTTCTAAGTCAACGATCTCAATAGAATGTACCTTTTTATGGTCAGTTACCGGCGTATCTATCAATACAGCTTGCGGGTCGCTTACTACCTTTTCAGACGATAGTAAAATATCAAAACGCTGGGTATTATTGGTTGCGCCAAAGTCGCCTACCTTAACAGCCCATTCTTCGTTTATAGTGATATTTTCTGACGCGTCTGTATCCAGGGCACGCAGGATCTTGTCACTACTTGTAACTGTTCCTTTTTCTTGGATCATGCCACGATAAAACTCGTACTGTGCGTTGTCTCCTAGACCAAGCGTAGTCAAGTAATCCTTGCTATCGTAACCTATCATGTGTCGTGCTGCGTTAGTGATGCCAGATCTATCTAACACGCTTTCACTGTTATGGTAATCACGGATACTTGACGTATTGTTTTCCAAGTTAGTTATAAGAGACCCTGATTCAGTTATAATATAACCAGGCGCTTCTTTCTTACCGCTCCAGCCGAATGATCTAAATCCGTCAAATATGATGCGTTTCTTTCTTTGCTGCAATAAGCCATCAAACATAACGTCATCAAATACGGTTTTGTTATCAAACACAACCACATGCTCGGAATCTTTAACACCAAATCGAGCAAAGAAAATACCCGCGTCCTCGCTTGCTGTTTCAAGTGAAATATGCTTTTCAGTACGGCCGAACACAATAGCGCTGCGACTAAGTGGCAGGCCAGCTTTGTTTAGTACAACAAATTCACTTGACTTGTCGCTTACTACCGGAACCGGGTAGCCTTGGTCAAATGTTACTGACACTTTTGAGCTTATCGGACTCAGTGCCAATAGCGAGTTATTTTCCCAGTTAGATGCTATCCAGTTTAGTAACTGTTTAGAGCTCTGAACAAAGTCTCTACGCGCTGAAGTTACCGGGTCACGTTCTTCAAAGTCAAAGCCAATATCATTTAAGTAAGCACCATAGCCTATCATGAAGTCTACCAAATCCTGTACAGACGTAAACTCGTGACCATAGTTTATGCTTAGTTCGCTTGTTGAATCACGATCCGGATATACTTGCGCAGACACAGCGTTAATCTTAGGCAACTCACTCAATGCAGTCCAAAGAGTAGGATCAAATACTTGGCTATAGTGTGTGGATTTAGCACGGTAATAAGTGCCGTTCCTTTCTATAATTGAACCAATGTTGTATTGCTTGTCTTCAGTATAAGTGCTGAAAGGCGCGTCTTCACCTCCGCCCTGTATTGTGTAAGATCTAGCGTCAGACAACTTACCGTAATATTTGAACCACGGAGACTGAACGTCATAACCATAAACACGGAATGTATTAGCCCTAACTTTACGAACAATAATGCCCGAGTATGCTTTGACGTCGTATACTTCACTATCTAAGATTACCGTGTCAATGTTTTCCGACGGTACATTCAAGTTTGCACCATCGCCTGATACGTTTATTGAGCTTGTCTTATACGTTGTGTTTTCAGGCACAGTAAACCCGCCCATTTTATGAACAAGTTGAACACGCGCATTACGCACTTTCTGGCCTAGTAATTCTGACACGTCTTTGTTATTGCGGTCTAAGTAATCAGATAGCCATTGCTGGTATCCGTAACGAGATACTACTTCACCGTCACGTACTTCACCATGCACTACTAAATCAGCACGCTGTACACGTTTGCCAGTTTCGTTAAACACGATTTGTTCAGGGCTACGGCTTGACGCAGTAATGTTCACAGTGTCCCACATCAAGTCGCTGAACTTAGCAGGCTTAGTCAACAACATAAGACGCATAACTTCAAACGGATATATAGAACTCATTCTCCAGCTTTCTTCAGCAGGAGATCCGTCTCCGAAATTCCAGTCACGGGTAAATGTTGATGCCTTTACTAGCGCAGGGTCATTCACTAATCCCAACTCGTACGGCGTTTTTAAGTTGCCGTCATCGTCAACTGGAATTTCAGTAAAGCCCATCTTCTCGGACTTAGGTAGTCTTACGTTCGTAACACCTGTAATTTCGTCCCACATGGCTGTGTTTCGTGCGCTGTAATCTGTACCGTAAAGTGAAGTCCAATCACTTGGCCTGTCAGCGAATCCTAAACATTCCCAAGGAGTAAGGTGCGGAGTAGTTGTCCCGTATCTATAACGATACATGCCACGCCACGAATTAGGCATATTAGTCTTCACTTTAGCCGCATCGTAATTATACGTCCACTCATTACCTTCTTGATACTGGGCATTCTCACGCCACTGTATACCGTTATCAGTAGTCCATGTGTTAAAAGGTCTAACTAATATTTCATTAATCTCTTTGCATGAGAACTCAGTTTTTCTTAACTGATTTGGCACAATATCGTTAACCAGTAGCGGCGGCGTATACCTGCCGTCAACTAAAGAGTTTTCTTTGTACTCATCCCTAATATTGTTGTAGATTCGTTTCTCTAATTCCAACAATAACTGATCACGCACATCGCCATATACAGGGGTTTTACTTCCGTCATGGCCTAAGATGTAGCCGTTTTCTGGCTTGTTAAACTCGCTAGGCGGAGTAACCGGCGCTTGGCCAGGGTAAGGAATACTTTCGTCATACACATAACGTGGTTTGAATACAGGGTAAAGTCCAAGTGTACTCGGCGTTGCCGGTATACGAGATGATTCCAAGTTACGATAAACACGGATTGTTAACTCACGGTACAGCGTACTCACGTCACGGTAGTATGGGTCAGACGGGTACGTGTCTGGATCATAGCGCTCGCGCATATAAACGTCAGTACCAAACAACACATAGTCGTCACCCTCAGTTAACACACGCTCAGCGAAACCGTAATCGCGCTGGGCATTTGAATCCAACAATTTCTCAATAATTATAAGAGTAGAGCGCGTATCATCATAACCAGATATGTCAGTCAGCGTTGGATTAATTGCGTCATATTTGACAAAGCCTTCGCTCATCTGCGCTGAACGTCTAAACACAGTTGGGTCACTAAGCTTGAACTCTTCGTATACTGACCCAAACGGAAACATATACGTATTATTGTAAGTATTGTATGACACTGATCCGTCAAGAACAGTAGTGACAGCCTCGTTAAATACGCGGTCAATCACGCTGGTATTTTCTAGGTCCAAACTCTGCGAGATTCTAGTTAAATCGCCAGAGTCACTTAAATCCTTAACAGCTTTTGTGAACTTGTTTTTAAACCTAACGTAGTCGCCGCCTGCTTGTTTCATAGCAGGAATAATCGGCATGTCTTTGCTGTTGGCAGTAAGCATAACAGACAGTAAGTTACTTGAACTCTGTCTAATATATTTGCCGCCCGATACGTCTTTTGACGAGTTAAAATACTGGTTCTTCTGGCCGTAGCGGATCGCCCCAGTTTCGGTATGGGTAGCCAGTATGCTTAAGAAGTGCGGCATCAAGTCATTAACAGACGCTTCAACTACATCTTCATTGTTGTAGTTGGTCTCCAGCGTTGATGGCACCTCATAAAATGCACTTGTATTATCCTTTAATACTTCATCACTTTCGTACTGGATGAAAATAGTATCGTTGTCTTGCGCAGTATCAGGGAAGTTGCCGAAACGCAATGTGCGCTTATTCACAATACGGTATCGGCTGGAATTAAGCTTAGTACCGTTATGGAATACACTAACCTCATCGCTGTAATTTACAGGATGAATAAGCTGGTAATCTGTCTGCGACAACAAGATTTTCTTAAGTTCAAGTTTGGTTTTAACCGATCTTGATTTAATAGTTATATTGTCGTTTGCAGATGTAGGCGCGTCAATGAACACTTGATCGTTTACAACTGAGTAAACGTCCGGAGAAAGCCTCTCGCCGTTTATTTCTATATCGACAGTAGTTGGTTCAGGCACTAAAGACAAAGTTAATACACGAGTGTCTAGGTCGTCAGTCGCTACAAATTGATCTACGATAGGCTGTTTTTGTTTATCACCAAGCGACCAGAAGTTTTCATACGTACCTGCTGAGGTAAATCCATTACGAGCAGTTGGGTATCGTTTGAAATAGTAGTAGCCAGGAATCTCAACACTTTCTGTATCGGACTGAACGTAAATTCTATCCTTATCTAAATTAGCAGAGAATACAATGTCAGTAATCTGACCGATACCAGTATAAGTAAGGTACTTGCCTACTTCAGTATTAAGTACTGAGCTGAACTCATTTACTTTGTAGCTGAATAGTTTACTACCCGAGAATATTACATTCGGGATATCTTCTATACGACGGTTTTCTAAGCTGTCTGAATTATAAAGACTGAATAGCGGATCTTGGTTAACGTCATATTTTTGTTGGCCAGAGTGAAGCAAGCCAGCACGGAGCTCGCTTTCAGTTTCAAACAAACTGATGCGGTCTTCAGTCGCCTCATATACATACCAAAATAGATCTTTGCCGCGGTCAGCTACCAGCTCGCCGTCACGTACTGTTACAATGTCATTGTTAAGGAATCTATAACGGTTATTACCTGACAATTCAGGGTGTATAACAACCGGCTCAAAGTCAAGTTGAACCATGCCTTGGCTGTCAACCGAACGGCTAATAACACGGAATACGTTGTCGCGTCCACGGTATCTACTGTTAGCTGCTGCCTTAAGTCTATCAAGGTTGTCGTCATGCCATATACGTGAGCCTTCGTTTGACTCAGATAAAGTGGTGTAGTCAGTACCGGCAATGGCGTCAATAGGTGAACGCAATACAAACACGTTGTCAACTTTAGGATTGAACGTGCCGATGCTGTCAACAGACAAAACGTTGTCGACATAACGTAGCCAATTCGAACCAGTATGGTAAAGTTCAATATCCTTAGTGAACTCTATAATAGGCATACTAGCGCGTTCTGCAAATGTAAACAGCGATAGCTCAGTTGCTTCTTGTTCGTTTAGCGCTTTTTGCTGTGCTGTGATTGTATCAATATGCAGCCAGCCATTAGTGCGAGACCAAGGGTTTTTATCCTTTGCGCCACGCTCAATAGTAATATAGTCCTTGCCTATTACGGACTCTATGGCATCCCATGCATTAGTGTCCCAGCCATCCGGGCCATCATAAATGTTGATGTCATAAGTGTTCGGCGGAGTGCCTCGAGTTTCAACGCCGATTTTAGTAGCGTTTTCATCCCACGGCAAGTACTCCCATGGATCAACAGGCAATACTTGTTTCTCTACTTCTATAAACTCAACATAGCTACCGATGCCTTCCACGATAAATTTCTTACCAGCGTAATCACCAGCGGCAATGTTAGTAAACTCAACTACCATGCCGTTTAACATCTCAAAACCAGCAAGGGTTAAAGACGTGCTACCAATTAGACCTGCAATATCAACATCAGTTAAGTCTGATACTTTAATTGCAGGCATGTTGTTATACAAGTCAGAGAACCAGTAATACCAAGTGTGGTTTACAAATTTGTCAACATCAATTGGCGGAGACCATACGTACTCGTCTGACTCGAACAAGCGTTCATGATTCTCGATATTGCCACCGTTACGCTGCAAATACGCAAGGAAGTCCATGTACGACTTAATATCAGTCGGCGTAGTACTTGTATCAGTGCCCGAAATTACGCCGGGCTCTAGCTGATATGCGTGTCTAAATTTGCTTAGCTCTGGTTTATAATAATCCGAAGTATTGTCATAAACACTGCCTGGACGCTGGCCAATATATGCCTGGAAATACTGTCTTTCTTGTTCACTAGATAATTGGTCTATAGTTGAACTAAACAGTTTTTCCATTACCGGGGTTCTGTTAACCGCCGGTAATTTATTGATGTTGTTATTTTTAGCCATAAATTATGATCTTTTTCTCATATTACCTGGTGTGAGATCGTTTACAATCTCAACGTTATCAACTGTGGCAGTTGATATAAATAATTCGTTTGTTTCAGCCTGTACTTTAAACAAGTCACCAAATGTGCCAGTTGCTTTTTCAGGGACAATAACAACAGAACTAATCTTTGTAGACAAACGTTGATGTATGAATGCCGACAATTCTGTGTAATAAAAGCTATCACCGAAATTCCAGTTAGAAATTTCAAAGTATTCATCTATAGCCTTTATAACTTCTGTTTTAATTTCGTTATCGCTTACCACCACGCCCGGTATTTTAACTACTAGGAATTTCGCTTGGTGTTCTTTATTAGCTTGTGTTCCGAATAGAGTTTTAAACTTAGCAGGACGGAATACAATCTCGTCACTCATCATTTTGTACTCTTTTAAATCACCAAACTGTATACCCAATTCACGCATTGTCGGGTAATCAGGAAACTCACTAGCGCTACCGTTTGATCGCTTCCAGCTCTGCACTTGTGCGTAATATCCACTCGTCAAAACATACATATCAACTATGTTGCTTGGACTAGGATCTATACGGTGATCAGTTGGCGCATAATGGATCCATCTAAAGTAAACAGGAAGCGTTTCATCGCTAAAGGTATTTACCGCAAATGATCTGCCCCTTTTTGCCGAATACGAAGTAGATTCAACAATATTTGACGTAACTGTTTCACCGTCTGGAATATCATCAACATGTTTAATTAACGGCAAAATATAAAACGTATCTTCTGACTCAACATAAACAACCTTGTTCTCGAAATTACGAGCAACCGTAAATTGGGTACGTCTATCAACTGCGCCACTAGACACTATAGACGCAAACAAAGTCATATAAGAATAATCAGGCATTGTGATCATTTTAATATTACGAATACGCTGGCCGTTAAATTCAATATTAGTCCAGTCAATTAAGTTAAGTTGGCTAGTTGCGGTAATATTAACAATGCCGCCTACTAATACATTTTCGGACTCGTTTCCTTGATAATCAATTACAGATTCAAACGCAACTTTAGAAGCAAGTGGCACAAAGTTATCAAACGCAAGTGGGTTTTCACTTACACCGTCGGCGTTTAAATCCGCAGGTGTTATTTCCACTCGTCGGTTATTAACTGAACCATTGTCGTTTAAGTACTGTTTTACTACGTTAAAAATAATATCATTACCTAAACGAGCACCGTCACTATAAGTAATTGTAACGGTTGATTGCCCATCAGTTACAGGCGGTAGCGAATCCAAATCACTGTCCGATACTTTTACAAAACCGTTACTTACTTCCATAGAAATATTAGTAAACGCGCCGGTTTTAGTAAGCGTCACATTACTACTATTTCCAGGGCGAGTCATCACGATAATATTATCCGTAGTAACTGTGCCATTGCGCCATACTACTTTTGTTTCAGTACTCTGCAATACACCAAAAGAATCATATCTCGGTATTTTCTCTACTGTACCAGTCCAAGTTTCACTAGGGTAAGGACTCGTGTTATCGGCAGTCAGTACAATTTGGTCACGGCGTGCGCGGCCAGTATATAAATCAATTGCCGGGTTGTCACCATCATAAAAGAATGCTGCTTGTTGGTAGCTTTCAAATACGTAACGATCACCGCGCGTAATTACTCTATATTTTGTTAGGTTATTTTCCCTAAGTGACTCAAAGTAAATTAACCAAGAGTTTTCACCTGTAATTTCAAAATCAGCATTAGGGTCAGCTATATTTTCAATAATGTACCACTGTTCTTCAGTAATATCATAGCCTAAACCAAATGACTTGGTATTAATGATATTCTCTATAATGTTAATTCCGACACTATCGGTGATATTCGAGTTGTCACCAACTGTGCTTGAAATTGTTTCATAAAGACTTGCAGTTGTTCCGTCCACTCGTTGTTTAATTCCGGTGAAATATGACGAGAAATCAATATTCATTCTAGGAATAATACGAGTTAAAATATAACCAGCGGGTACTTCTTTACTCAGCGTAATTGGTCCACGAGTTTCATTGTCCGACGGAATACCAAAACGAGTTAGGCCGGTTACGTTCACATGTATTTTATCAAACGAATCGTTCGGGTTTACAAATGTTAATGCCGCGCCTTGTTTGATATTAGGCAAAATACCACCATAGCTACTTGTGTCCTGCGAGGACAGGGTCACATCACTATTACCTCGTCTAAAATATAAGTAGCCGTAGTTATATTTGCTCAAGCCAGGTTTCGTTTTCCAAAGTACCGGAACTTCGGTATCAACCACAAATGCGTCTAAGCCTGCTTCGGGCAAATAACTCGCAAAGAAAAAGTTTCGTAAACGATAATTATCCACAAACGGTGACACACGGTTAATTAATAAATCCCGAACTGGTATTTTATTACACTGGGATGCGGCGACAGGGATATCAAATATCTCTTGTTCTGGCTGATCACGTTCAATAAACAATACCCCGTCGTCGCCTGCTACACTTAAATTTTTGACATGGCCTGTCGGATCCGCTGTGTTAACGTATCTACTATGGCCGGCATATGTACGGTTTACAGCGTGAAGCTTTTCAATCTCGTTGCCCTTTTGTAGAGGTAGTGAGTTGTAATCTTCACCGTTTACCATACGGTTTTGAGTGTAATACACAGCCGGTGCGCGTTGCTTAATATTCTCAGTTGTTTCGGACGGTGCGCCATTATCAACTGTATATTCCAAACTAGCAGTTACCGTAAGTGTGTAAGTTTGTTGATCCTTACCTATATAACGAAGCGCTATTTGTATATTACTCGCGTCACTAGGGCGGATAATAACATTTTCGTTCTGTGACTGGCGGTACCATACTCGGTAGTTACCCTTCGGCATCTCGCCGTTTACACCGTCGCTGAATTTCAAACTTACCGTATCATTTAAGTTAGTAATTTCAGAATATATCTTGCGCTCGGATGCGCTTATGCCATTGTAACTAATATTCGTGCCAATATCAGTCGGCACTTTAGTCCATTTCTCAATAACTTCTTGAGTTGAACGATCTATTCGCTGGAAATAAACGTCTTGGTTATTGATGTTCTGCTCATTAATATCCAGGATGCGGTTAGGCACAGGTGATGTAAATTCAAAGCTAGACGATGTTAGGCTGCCTTGTTTGAAATATAAGAAAAACCCGTTGTTAATTGAGCTAGTACCTTGCCCGTCATTCACATACAACATGTGGAACGGGTCAGCTGGGTCCGGGTGTCTCTCGTAAACATAACCACCATCGTCGAAGTTGGCGTTGGTGATGTTAAGTGGCAATGATCTACCGTTTACGTTAATGTCAACTGAGTAGTTATCTAGCGCGGTTTCGCTTGTGTTTACTGCGTATAATTCGGTAGTTTCTCCACCTACTTGGCCTGACTTTAGTGGTCTACCAAATTGGTTAGTAGTTAGAAAAGCTGCGTTTAAAATACTAGTAAACTGCTCAATTGAATCACTGTTATTCGCATCGTCCCAGTATACGTTTGTGCCTTTAAGGTTTCGTCCAGCTGAGTCATATACGTCTTGGCTGGTTGATACTGATCTAACGCGCAACAGGCCGCGAGCAGGTATGTTACGGCTAGCTTCATAACTAAGCATACGAGCAAGGCGCACAACAGAGTCACGACGCCCAGCAGTATCGAGAAAGTTTTCACGAGTGTTCATGTCAGTACGAAGCGCCATCGACGTTGTAACGAAAGCTAACAAGTCAACAATAGCAATTAGTTCTGAGCTTTCTACGAAATCGTTAAAGTCTTCCGGATAGTGCTCGTTTATATACGACAGCAAATCACGTTTGATGCCGTCGAAATCATAGTTTGTGAAGTTAACGTCTTTAAAACTGCGAAAGACTTTTAGGTAGTCCTCTGCCGCAAAAAGTGTTGATTGACGTAAGGGTTGTGACATGCTGTTAAATTCCTGTATTTTCCGTATATTCTAGGTATAATTGGTCGGTTGTTCCCAACGGATCGTAATTGATTGTTGCCGATATCAAGATAGAATGATCGCCTACTTGTATTGACACTGACACCACAGTTACACGCGGGTCTCTGCGCAGTATTAATCTGACTTCATCTTCTATGGCGTCTACTACTGCCTGTTCGTTTGGTTCCCCCAAATACAGGTGCAGGTTAGACCCGTAACTAACGTTACCGATCCTTGATCCACGTCGGGTTGTCAATTCATTTAGAATATCGCGCTTCACTAATTCGGCATCCGTTAAAGTATACGGTCCCGAAGTTTTGTTAATTGTACTGAGTCCTTTGAATCTAGCCATAGTCCTGATATCTTGCTCTTTAAGGATATTTAGTTGAAAAAAAATTCAAAAATATCTTGACAGGATATTACTTTGGCACTATTATAGTTTTTACTTTTTTACTTTTCCACAATAATAAGAGGTTTAAAACCCATGTCAGTTAAAAAGTTAGCACAAGAGATCACTGATCTTCACTCTCGCTTTGCAGACTACAACAAGAAACACCCTGGCCGTCGGTTCCATATCATCAGAACCGGTAACAGCAACCGCCCACAGTTGCACTGGATTATTAATGAATTCGGTGTTTACGATTCAAAGTCAAAGAAGTACATTCTGGCGTACATTAATCACTTTGATGCTCCTAGCGCAGTTGAAGAAATGCGCGAATTGATCACTTCGGCTGAAAAGGAAAAGTAAGTCGAAGTTTACGTAAAAAAGGCGCTTTTAAGCGCCTTTTTTTATCCCCGTTTGTCCGTCTTATAGTCAGGATACCATTTTTCTACATCACCTGTATTTTCATGCTCCCTGCACGGTTCACGTGTCATAAATCGTTTAACGATTGTTTTGATTTCTTCCGACATGTAACTCAACGAAAATACCTTATTACCGTCGGGTTTTAGTTCGCCCAATACGTTGTATTTTTCATTTAATTCAGCAAGTTGTATTTCATCGGGTTCGACAGGATCAACAACCATTTCTTCGTTTACGTCTGATCCAGTGCCGGCAGCGCCTACGCCAGATGCGCCCGGCGACACAACGGCAGCAAGGAAGTTAGGTGCACCGTTACCATCTAAAGTGTCTTTAACGTTCTGTGCCAGTACCGAGCCAGCCAAGTGCGTTGTGCCTTGCAAGCCTATTTTGCCAGCGTTAAGACCTACTTCTGAAGCATCTATGGTAGATTTTCCGCTTGATGTAACCCCAACGGTACCGTCAGTGGTAATACCTATTGACCCTGCCATGTTTATAGTTGAACCAGAGCTCTTAATAGTTGTAGTATCACCAGTCACGCGCAATGACGGTGTCTTAGTTGTTATGTGCTGGTCTACTTCTGTAACTGAGTTGCCTTCTATTTTTACGGTTACGTTTGCTTCTGAGTATGTATATGAATCCATTCTGTAAATTGTATGGGTGTTTTTACGGTACTCGGTTTTTACTTCATCTTGGTAAACAAAGTTCGATTTCTTCTTGATGTCACTACGCAGATCGTTTTCAACATAAATGTCATAATCATTATTAGCCTGTATCTTAATGTTGCCGCCAGCGCCTTCTAGTTCCTCAGCAACTTCGCCTTTATCAGACCCTTTGTAGTCTTTAGCGGCTTTCAATTGCATATCGCGTCCAGCTTCAATATTAATATCCCTGTCAGCACGCAGGTTAAGGTCTTCATGGCTTCGAACACTTACTGATTTTGCACTGAAGATATCCACATTACCTGTTTCACTTAATTGTATCCAGGCATTACCATCACGGTTATTAATGTAAACAATGCCGTCAGTTTCACCTATATAAATTTGTGCGCCTGAACGGGTGCGTAACCTCACAAACTCCGAGCCTTCTTCATCACTCAAAACAAATTGTGATCCACCCTTTCTACGGATAGGTATTTCTTGGGTGTCTTCTAGCTCAGGATCTAGTTGATGCTTGGTGGTTGACTTATATATTGCCTCGCTCTTAGACTGTGAGAAACTAGGCTTATTACCCTTTACAGCATAATATTCTGCATCAGCTGCGGGGTCAGTTATGCGTGGGCCAGGCGTATTCATGCCATATATTTCGGCAGCGTTTGAAGTCATAGAACCAACACTCGTAGGCCCTCTAACTTGGTCATGTATCAAACCACTTTTACGCAACCCTGCAGACAAATACGGTTGAATAGGACGATTCTCATCTCTAAAACTCTCTGTAACAGCCGAATAAAGTTTATTGTACTCCGCAACGGGCAACGGTGTACTTTCTGAATTGGTGCTGTCATAGAACCCGTCACGTCTTTTATTGGGTTCTTTGGCTGTAACAGCGGGTACCATATTATGTGAGTGGGCTTCCGGTATACAAGCGAACCAATATGCTCTGGTAGTTTTACCCACAGCCAACGCAATTAATACTTGGTTATTAATATCAGGCGGCACAGCCCAAAAGCCGTAGCTGGACTGAGTATCAACATACGACTGGTGATCGTTACCAATCCAGTCTAGCGGGGTGGATCCGGCGAAAGGACTTGCGTAATGGCACTTTATCCAACCGTTTCTGTCGCTGGGTGCTGATCCCGAAAGCTCAGGCACGTACACCATTAAGCTGCCGTTTCTACGAATATCACGGTTGTCCTTAACTTGCCCTACATAAATGCTTTGGTTGTTTTTACCGGGATAATGATCACTAGCATCAGTAATCATATCCGGCTTGTTATTCTTTACACTTCTCATATTATTCGTCTACACTCACGTACCAACTAGCAGGCCTTACAAGATTTAATGTTTGTGTGAAATTACCTTCATCAAATACATGTGTTACTTCTAAAACTCGATATACATTTGTCATAGCCGGGTCGGGTTTTGTTCCTGGCTTATTCTCGTATGCCAAGTCCTTTTTCATATTGTTAACTTGTAGATAAATGTACTGATCGTACGGCAAATTAAAACTAAGCCAATCAGGATCGCCTTGTATTTTAATCTCACCTGTTGCTGCAACATCAAAGTCTTCAAACAACTCACGAACAATACTTTCGCTTTCAATTATTACACCGTCACGAGTGTCGCCTATTACTCCGTGCGACTTTTCTTTCTGGTCAGCTATGTCATATACATACGACGGCACTGTGTTGAAAAACTCAGCGTCACTGCTATGCGACGGCGTAGATTTGGTTGTTACCAGATTAGCAGAAGGCGCGGTGTCTGATTCAGCTGTGGTCCTTACGTCATTTGTCTGTGCCTTTTTGCCCGGTGCGTTAACCGAGTTCATAAATTTACTAAGGTTATCCGGGCGCAGAGCTCTATGCCAGGTGAAGTCAATCTCAACGTCAAAGTCAATTACAGATTGGTTTTTACCAGTAAAAATATAGTTGTATTGTTTATAAAGATATACACCGTATTGGGTGTATTCATTACTAAGCAGAGACTCTTTCCTAAAACGCGCAGGCCCAGTAACATCAACTCGTGCTTTTCTACGCTTGCGCACAATATAATAATAGTCGTAAATGTTCCTGTTAGCGTCTTCTGAATATGACACTGGACGTACATCAGTCTCAATAGTGTAGTAATCAACACTAGATAAATTCCCTGACTTCTCCTTTTTGGGGCGATCCACTACCGCATAATGCAAGCGAGTATGTTTCATTAAGCTGCGAATAACAGTAACAATGTCAGTCTTGGAATTAACTTTAAGGTCTTCTATATTGAATGCTTTATTTTCAGTAGACTTGGAGTTAATTGCGAATTCCAATTCTTGGTCGTTAAACCCTTCAAATATTACGACTGATTTCTCGCGCAATGAACTCATGATAATATTGTATTTTAGCTCGCCGTCTGATTCATTAAGCACGCGTTGAGCTCGGTGCTTGGCAGTTTGACCTATCTTTTTAAACAGTTCGCCTTCTTCGTAGTTTCCGTTACTGCCGGTGGCACCTAAAACATCCTTGATAGATTTCATCTTCTTTAGTTCTTGGGACGTTATAGTGACTTCATAATCTAGATCTACTGCGGTTTTTTGCAGTGCAAGCGAGTTAAGGCCAACGAGTTCTATTTCGTATTGTGAACCGTTGGAATCCATCTTAGTGCGTATTCTAACTACTTTAAATCGTATTGTTTGTTTGGATATTTGCTCAGTACCAAACTTCACAACTTCAGGCGCGTTGGTTGTAGATCGTCCTGTAAACCAAATATTAAGATACGTAGGTACCGAGATAGGACTGGATCCCAGATCCAATGTCTTAATACCTTCTATGATTTTTTCAGGAAGCGTGCACCCGTTAGGCTCAGTAATAGTCATGCGTGCCTTTATAGAGGGCATACTACTTTCAGAACCAGTGGATGTATGGATTGTTACTAACTCAAACTTAGAGATGATCAGTTCACTGGCGCCTGTTTTGGCTAGCACATATTTGGATCCACCGTCGTCGGGTAAGTTACCCACAGATGTAAGGTCGTCAATAACTGAGTACCTATCCATACGTAAATCACCCGCAGCGTCCAAGTCCAATTTAGCCATGAACCATTCAAGGTTATACATGTTTGTGTGATACTTGTAAAGCGGGTTACCATCGTCTAGTACTTCGCTACTTTGTTCCCTGTCTGTTTGAGTAATATCATCATCAAGAGGCACGTTTTGTCGGCCGCCCGAGTTCTCGAAAGCAGTAACTTCTTGACGTCTATTACTTTCATCAACAAGTGGTGAAAAGTCATTCCCCGTTTCTGTCACAGTGAACGGGTTAAACGGATTCGGTTCTACTTTATTATTACTCATATTTGAATGTTGTCTCTGTTTGGTACTTTTATGCTTAGGCCAGCCACAAAGTCATGTATAGGATCTTCGATTAAGTCCTTGTTGTGTTGCCAAAAAACCCAGAATAATCGCTCGTCACCGTATAGTTCACTAGCCAATAAATCAGGGCGTTGATGATGTGCATTAGAAATGACTATTGTCCTATCATCACGGGATTTAGCTATACTAACCGGCTGCCACAGATCGCGATAAAAATCGCGCAGGGGCGTGTTTTTATAAGGGTTACTCATTAGTAGAATCCTTTAATTGCGTTTTGTCCAGTCGCGTATTGTTCTATATCAAAATCAGTGAGTGACTCGTTCGCAGGGTATACCGGCGATAGGGTAATGTTTATGGTGGCTTTTACTTGTACTCGCCCGTACTCAGTATCCACATAATCAGAATCCTGGTTGTTAATCGGCACGACAAAGTTCTTCATAACTACTGGTACTTTGTTGTAGATGAAGTCGCCGTTAGAGCTAAACTCTAATATTGGCGGCGGGGCGCCTGCGCCTTGGCTCTTACCTATAAAACCTTTAGTCACGGTTCTACAAAACTGAATCGCGCCTATAAAATAATGCGCTTTGTGCTTAGTGTTGTTTACGAACGGTAGCACCACTGAAATGTCGTTTACTGCACTACGTTTCCAAGAATAAATGTTATGATTGGTATGAACCAAATCGTTGCTGGTGTAGTCAGCCTGAGCACTGATGTTTATCTCGGGCGGTAGCAAAAACGCGATGCCGTTCCTTGATTGATCAGGGTTGGCTTCGTTTCTAGACGACAGGAAGCTCATAGGTTCTTTCCCAAACCACTCCCCATATGCGTCATTTTTTATAAATAGTCCACCTTTGCCGATCACGTTAATACTCCATTTTCTAATATTTAGCTATCAAAAAGTTGCATTCTGTTTGGGATCTATGCTATAATGTAGAAGATATCTTCCCGCGCACAGATGCGGAATAAAAACAATAATAATAAAAATCGAGGATATAATGTCAAACACCGATAATTCGCACTACCTGAAAAACCGCGAAATGACAGCGGAAATCAACAAGTGCAAATACACTTATTGTCATTTCATTTCACCAGAATACCAGAGATACGAAGGAATTCTCGAGGGTTCGTATAAGGACATTTTCTCTAAAGCCGTAGACGAGGATGGGGTCGAGTTTCAACCGCATATCGTAAAAGCTGTTAAACGGTACGCTAAAAACAAGCGCAACGAAACAGGCCAAGTAGTGGCTGTTGAAGATGTTGACTTGAGCGATGTTGTTTTCAGAGTAATGACTGACGAACACATACCTACCGACGAGACAGGCGAGCCCATAAAACTTAACTTCCCTGCTTTCAAGCATTACATTGTAACCGACTTAGAAAAGGAAGAGGTTAAAGAAGTGGGTAAGAGCCACCACTCAGACGAAAATACGTTTTCGATGACACACGGCAAAACTTCCAATAAACTGGGAGAGATTTACCTACTTATGGTTAATCGCTATGGCGGCCGCTATAATTGGCGCGGGTACTCTTATCTTGATGATATGAAAGGCCAAGCACTTACACAATTAGCAAAAGTTGGCTTGATGTTCAACGAAGCTAAGGGCACAGATCATCCAAACCCGTTTGCTTATTACACTACTATTATTAAACGTTGTTTTAGTAAAGTAATAAAAGACGAGAAACGAGTGAGCGAGATTCGCGACAGCTTGTTAATGGACGCAGATCGTGACCCAAGTAACGCTAAGCAACTTGAACTAGAATCAGCTTACCGTAACCGCTATAGTGAGGACGACTAATGGATTTTCAGCAGTTCGAAAGATCTATTATTTTTACCGATATTCACTTCGGGTTACGCAACAACTCGGCTACACACAACCAAGATTGCCTTGATTTCTTAGACGCGATGATCGCACACGCGCACGCCAACAATTGCGAAACTGCCATTTTTATGGGTGACTGGCATCACAGCCGTAACCAAATAAATGTGAGCACGCTCAATTACACACACCGTGCACTGGGCAAATTAAGTCAGAATTTCAAGCAAGTATTTTTCATAGTTGGTAACCACGATCTATTTTACCGTGACAAACGTGATATTCACTCAATTCCTATGAGCGAGCTGTACCCTAATATCATGCCAATTACTGAAATTACTACAGTAGGTAACGCTACATTTGTTCCTTGGTTGGTCGGCGACGAATGGAAGAAAGTGAAGAAGATCAAGTCAAAATACATCTTCGGCCACTTCGAAATCCCAGGTTTTAGAATGAACAATATTGTTGAAGTTCCAGACCATGGTGAAATTAGCTCGTCCCACTTTAAGTACTCTGACTGGGTGTTTTCAGGACACTTGCACAAGCGCCAAATTAACGGTAACATTATCTATACCGGTAATTGTTTCCCGCATGATTACGGTGATTCAGGCGACACTGATAGAGGATGGTGTACGCTCACTGATGGCGAAAAGCCAGAGTTACACAACTGGGAGGGTTGCCCAAGATTCATCCGCTGTAACCTTAGTGAAATCGCAGCGGATCCTGACAAGTTCCTTATTCCGAAAGCGTATATTAAGGCAGTAACTGATGTTGATTTAAGTTACGAAGAAGTCGCGCATATGAAAGAAACGTTCCAGAACAGCTTTAATATACGCGAGTTCAGGCTAGTGGCTCCCAGTGAATCAGTTGACGGTGATTCTGAACTTACGCAAGAAGAAGAATCCCAAAGTGTTGACGAGATTGTAACAAAACAAATCGAAGACCTTGAGTCTGATTCTTTTGATAAGAAACTACTTTTAGACATTTACAACGAGCTGGGTTAACCAGCTCTAGGAGTTACTATGAGTTGCACACATGAAAGACAAGTTGATCCTGAGTGGGTGACGGAAACATGTAGCTGGACAGGCGAAGAAATTAGTCGCTGGGAGTACCACGAACCAGTTTCAACCTTTGTTGACGTATCTACTCATTCATATAAATGCACCCAGTGTGGCGAAGTGTTTTATTACTCACAACGCGGGAAACAAATAGAAGAAGGCAAGCTTTAATGTCATTGAACATTGAATATTTAACTATCAAAAACTTTATGTCAATCGGTAATGTAACCCAGTCTGTACAATTTAAAAATGGTGAATTGTATCTTGTACTAGGTGAAAACCTTGACTTAGGCGGTAATGATAACCGAAACGGCGTGGGTAAGACAACTATTGTTAACGCCCTTTGTTATGTGCTTTACGGCAAGCCACTAAGCGGGAATATCAAGCTCAATAACTTGATAAACAAAACAAACGGCAAGGGCATGATGTGCGGTGTGTCGTTTACTAAAGATGGCAAGCGCTATAAAATAGAGCGCGGTCGTGGTCCTGCTGTGTTTAAGCTTTATATTGACGACAAAGAAGTAGAAGACACTGACGAAGACGACAACCAAGCGCGTGGCGAGAGTAAAAATACCCAGGTCCAAATTACCAAAATCCTTGGTATGCAATACGAGATGTTTCGTAATATTGTTACAATGACAACCCACACAGATCCTTTTTTAAAGATGCGTCCAATTGAACAGCGTGAAATTATTGAAGAGCTGTTGGGTGTGACAGTGTTGTCTGAAAAAGCCTCGTTACTTGCTGACATGAAGCGTAAGACTAAAGAACTAATTCGCGATGAAGAGGTTCAAATTAATGCTGTCAAGAAGTCAAACGAAACTTTCCAAAGCAACATTAAGTCGCTACAAACTCGCAGCGTGGCATGGGAGCGATCCAAACAAAACAATATCAACAACTACGCAAGTGAACTAGAAAAGCTTGACAACCTTGATATTGATATTGAGCTTGAGGGTCACAAAACGCATGCAGAAGCTCGCGAACACGCGTCAAAAGTATCTACTGTTACAAACGAGTTAAGACACACCGAAAGTCAAATTAAGCGCCACGATACTGCTATTAAGAAAGCGGAAAAGCAGTTAGCGGGGCTAGATCATTCCGAAGAGTGTCCTACGTGTAATCAAACAATAGGCGCTGACATCAGGGATCGTTTGCGTGATGAAGCTAATCAAACAATTGAAAAGCATGCAGCTGAAATCACTACTTTAAGTGAAACTTACGAAAAACAAGCTGCTGAGCTCAGTAAGTTGAATGAAAAGCAATTCATCAAGTACGAACTAGAGTACAGATCGTACGAGGAGGCACTAGAGCACAAGAGTAAAATAACAGCGCTTGCTGACAAGCTCGAAGATGTAATTAGCTCAGAAAACCCGTACACTGATCAAATACAGCAACTACAGGACGAGGGTATCCAAGAAATAAACTACGATACGCTCAACGAGTTAACTAAGCGTTTAGATCACGAAGAGTACTTGTTTAAGTTAATGAATAACAAAGACTCGTTTATTCGTAAGAAAGTCATTAATCAGAACCTAGCGTTCCTTAACTCGCGTCTTAAATCATATTTGGATCAACTATCTTTACCACACCAAGTTGTATTCCAAGCAGATCTAAGCGTCGATATACAAGAACACGGGCGTGACTTAGACTTCGATAACCTTAGTAGGGGTGAGCGAACACGTTTAAGTCTAGGGCTTTCTTGGGCGTTCCGTGATGTTTTTGAACATATGAACACGTCTGTAAACGTGATGATGATCGACGAACTATTGGACAACGGGCTAGACGTCAACGGTGTTGAGTGTGCGCTCCGTACTCTTAAAAACCATGTTCGTAACTCTAATAAGTGTGTACACCTTGTATCGCATAGAGATGAGCTTGTAGGCCGCGTTAATAATACTATTAAAGTAATTAAAGAAAACGGTTTCACCACAATAGAAGACGAAAGCACCACTGACGCTTAAATCTTATTTCTTGTTAAAAAGGCAGCTACGGCTGCCTTTTTCATGTATACTAAATACCACACAAAGCATGCTTTTTAGGTGACATAAATGAAAATAAACGAAATCACTGAAGGTTATAGTTACCTTCCGAAAATTGACAGAGAGCGCTACCAAGAGCGCGATGGTCTTGAAGGGCCAATAATGACCCGCAGCGGTAAAGTTGTATACTATGACCCAAAAGCCGGGCAGCACTATGATCCAGATACTGACATTTACTTGTCGTATGACGAGTTTAATGCACTAGATAATGCTACCGGGCCTAAAGCAGAAAGCATTGGCGCGCCGCAGCGTGAGCCGGAACCGATTGAGGACTGGGAAGAGGATCTAATTGATCCAGCCACCGGCGAATATTACGACGACTTGGACGAAAGCGACAATGCTGAAGATTTGTTAAGAGGCAAGAAGTGGGCTGACGAGCGTTATATAAAGCGTAGCAACGAATGGTTGGCGCACGCTAAAGAAAACTACAGTCCAGTTTCAATAGCGTATATTAAATGGGTAATAGCTAACGGGCACTTAGTTCCTAACTCCGAGTCAGTGTTTTTGGGCTGGACACGCGCAATGAAGGTTCCTAAGTCTAGCGCAAGCCAAGTATGGGGTGAAGTTTTTAAAACTAAAATGAGTCCTGTATTACTGTCCAAGTTAAGCGAGTCTATTAACGAAACTATCGACAACGAGGGCGAAATTGTAGATCTTTACGCTAAGTTAAAAGACTGGCGTGCATCTGCGCTTTCTGGGTATGCCCGAAAAGTTGGGGTACCGGATGATGTAGTCAACCCAATTAAACGCGATGAAGAAGAACTGCTAGACGAAATTATGGGGCACTTATTCGGTGATGACTGGATGATAGTCCTTATGAATAAAGAGTTAGTGTAGTTTTTTAAACTTTTTTTGAAATTATTTTCAAATAAGTCTTGTGTTTGAATGTCATTTTGCTATTATAACGATGTAGGCAATAATGCAGACAAACAAAACAAGGTAACAAAATTATGAAAGCAGTTGTATTAAACACTAACAAAAAAACTAAAGTTCTTGAGCGCGGCGCGTACTTGTTTGACGCAGACGCCAAGTTGATGTTAGCTGGCGAGAAACAAACACTTGATCACACAGTGCGTTTTAACGCTAGTCAAATCCAATCAATTGCAGATACTGTTGGCGGTGTCGGTGCTATTGTAGTGGTTGACGTACTTGTTAAGTATAGCACGCCAAATAGCCCGCTAACTCAAGTAACCAAAAAGCGTCAATACTTACCTGACGCTGACGGCAAGTTCCATTTTGTTAAAGCTTGGCAGGAAAGTGCCAAAGTTAAGCCCATGAGCAAGCAAGTTAAAGCTGAAGCCACTGCGTAAATTAACAAAAACTTTTTATAATCAAGCGCCTACGGGCGCTTTTTTATTGCCTGAAATAAATTGAAATTATTTTCAAATAAGTCTTGTGTTTGAATGTCATTTTGCTATTATAACGATGTAGGCAATAATGCAGACAAACAAAACAAGGTAACAAAATATGTCAAAATTACTAAAGAAAATTAAAAACGCGCAAGTAGCTGACAATAACGGCGTTGTAGTTGGCACAGTACACAACGTATATGACAACGAAGGTCAAACAGTAATTGTGTACAAGCTAGTAAACGGTAATGATGACGAAGCCAACTTGAGCTGGTTGCTTTGGAACAATTACTCGTTCACCCGTAACGGCAAAGTACTTGACAATATGAAAATTTTAGCTGCGTCAGTTTAGTAAATTATCAATTAAAACAAAGCGCCTACGGGCGCTTTTTCATGCCTGAGTTTCGGTGCTAAATAATAAACACAAACGAGGTTTATTACACATGGCAGTGAACGGAAAACAGAAGGGCAACTCCTTCGAAAGAACTATATCAAATATGCTCAGTGAACGCTTCTGCGAGCACTTAGGACTCGAGCAAGGGTTTAGACGTAACCCGGACTCAGGAAGCTTCTTTGGGGGTTCTAATAAGTCTAGGGTGGAAACCCACGACACCGACTTCGCTGTTTATGGTGACCTCATTTGTCCACGTTCCTTTATTTTCAGCATTGAATGCAAATCCTACAAAACGCCACCTACTCTAGATTCCATAGCTAAACAGTCAGTTAAGCAGTGGGATACCTGGATTAGTCAAGCCGAGCAAGACGCTGAGATGGGCAATAAAGAGTCCCTACTCGTCGTAAAATATAATCGTACAGAAATCATGTGCTTCTTGAAAAAGAGCTTCCATGCTACTTCGGATTGGAAAGAAATTGAAGGATTCGCCAAATACAAGGACTATATATTAATGAGTGTTACAGATTTCTTATCAGTTTCTGATGAGAAGTTTTTTAAAGAATAAATTTTTAAAACCGTTGGAATTGCTTACGAGCATGGTTAGTACTAGAGGTTAAATTGTCAACGCTACAATCCCTAGTGATGATGGATTCCAACGTTAAAAGGCAGCACAGACTTTACACAATACTGACGGCGTGAACGGGTACTAAAGACACCCAAAAACGTGACAAGATTATTAATCAGTGTGTAAGGTAATGGCAAACTGTGTGGGCCTTTAGTGAGATAGGCACCTCGGTTCTGTTAAGCTTTACACTCGTGTTTAACGGAATATTGGTTGGAGAAGCCAACCCGCATTGAAGACGGCATTGAAGAATGCACCGTTTGGATGAGCTTGCGAGTGCCCCGGGCGAATGGGTAACATAGTGGGTGTTTCGTCCGGTGATATGACTTATATGGTCAGGTTCCATCGTGCTTGAGTACTACATTACATAGTAAGAAAGAGAGTATAAAACGAACTACCATAACGGACAAGGCCTCAATAACCTTGGTTTGTATAGTGAAATTAGACGAGCTTAGAACTTAGATAGCTAATAAGGCTATGAGTAATTATGCAATTTACAGAGATTGGAATACCGGATATAAGTTAGAGGTAAGAGAGGGACTTGTGGTGTTTTTTAACATGCACTAAGATGTCAACTGTCCGTGAGGGCGGTTTCCCGCACTGTACAAAGAAATTTCTACAGTGTATGACCCCTTGAAGGTCTGCTTATAAAACTTAAGTAGAACTCAGTGATGGCCTCGCAAGGTAGTTATTACCCTAGTTAGTAATCTTGACGGGTAATCACAACGCCTTGGATGTACCACAAAAGGATATCGCTCTGCAAGAAAAAGAGTTCATCATCCGCAACCTTACGGACGCACGTATATGACGCCAAGTCAACGTAGCAAATGATGAACGGCAACGATAGCTGCTTAATGGCAACCGCGTTGGTCATTAGGCAGTCGCAATACTTGAAACAATACGACATGGGCTTAGACAGAGGGCTAAGCAGGCGAATTACATAATGTAGCCTATAAGCAAGTCGAAACCATAGTATGTCACTTCTTTAGTTTATTCTAATCCATTACTTTTGTTAAGAAACTATGCGCTTCCGCCGCAGGGTAATGTGTTAAGGACCTGCTCGAAATTGAGATGTAGTGATCTCAACGTTAGACAGTTATTAGACAGGGGAAAACGAAACTAGCATTCTGTATAAAAATGTGATGTTTTAAAGATTTGGTATATTAGTTTTAAACCAGCGTTTGACGCCGAGAGGTTTAGTTGGGGAATAACACAGCTTCTGATTAAGTTCTTTAGCTTGTGCCGGAGGATGTTGCAGACTGTAATGTTATAGAGTGAACTCACTTAGTTGGGAGGTGATTTATAATACTGCGCATCGTTATGTTGATACGATTAGTAAAAAATTAAACGTAAAAAATGAAGTAAAAAATTAAAGTAAAATATTATTTGTAAAGATTAGACTGTAAATTCCGAACCCAGTAAAAGAATTCAAAGATAATCGTATTCAACAAACAAACTCATTTAAAACTAGCTGAAAAGTTATGGCATTGGGAAACGAGCACTCGCACTAGTCAATGGTATTCGCTAGGCTGCACATCCATAAAAATGCAGTAGAGAACGGGGATCGACGGCGACGGAATGTTCTTATTTTTTTGTTTTTTAAGAATTTTTTGTTAATCTAGTTGTTTAAGGCTTGCCCATATCGGGCGAGCCATAATCTTCTAACCTTGGAATGCCTGCATACACATAATAGTCACTTCGTGCTATTAATATTAATAACAATAATTAAAATATAATCAATCATTCGAAATAATTAATAAGAGTTAAGCTATCGATAGATATTATAGACGCAGCAAGTTCCTTGCGAAGTCTACTAATAGCTAGCGAGTAACGGCAACGGAGTTGCAGGAACATTACTATCATTCATTATTATAAATGATTCATCATATTCTAGGTTGAATATCAGTAAAAATATCTAAGCGGATCGGCTAGAACATAGGACGGGATTAATAGGAATTCAGGCAATAAAAAAGGGCCAATGCTATGACCCTTCCTTGTAGTACTCTTTGAGCTTTTTAACTAATTGCTGCCGTTCTCGGGATGACATCATCCAACATGTTTCGTAACCAAAGCCACCTTGTCCATAAATAGCCAAGTACTGGATTTCATCAGTTAATTTATCTTGATTCTTCTCAAGACCCCGAATCATGGCCATTACCTGTTGTGGGTCGCCTGATCCGAGGAGCGCGTAAAAAAACTCATTTGATCGAAGTTAACATCAATAGTATGTTCGTGCTGGCAGTTTTGGCATTTCGTATCCAATTTACTCTGCACGCCGTGATTATTCATGTCGTCCACCTTTTCCTTTATCTTCGCTGACGATTCCCTGTCAATTTCCATGAAGAACTCAGTTATAAATTGCGGCTCAGTAACAACGTTGCCAGCAAGAGATACACTCGCAATAGAGCTCATAAGTATGTCTCGGTTCAACGTAGACATCTCTTTGTACATTTTACTGAATACAGCTAAGCGCTCATCGTCACTTACGCCAGAATCGGGTGATAAAGCACGCAGACTCTTACTTTCCTTGTAGCCAATATCAAGTATTTTCTTGTATTGACTAAAGTCGTACGGGTGCAACATCACTTCCAGATCACCATCCAACTCTACAACATTAAAGCCCTCGCCAAAACGTCTAACACTAGACAACACCATATCTAAATCAAGTGTTTTCTTTTGTACATGGCCGCATTTAGGACAAGTTTCGTCAATGTCATGCTCCTTGCCGTACGAGTTGCGACGGATTTCAGTCATCAACAATCTAATGTCAATGTGTAAAAGCTTGGTTGGGTCACTAATTGCAGGACAGCAACTCTTTATAACCGAAACAATGCTTTCGCCATTTAGTAAGCCGTCTGGGTTGTTTAGTAAAGTTTCGTCTGAACCTGTCATGGGCTTAATACCCACTTCAAGTTGATCATTATCTGCTGTGATGAAGCCTTCAGGATAAGCACCGATGTCAGTGCCTAAAAGACGCACCCAGGATTTAGGCTTCCTGAACGCCCCTGCCAAAGGGTTGTTGGCTGTCATTTGTGTCATTCTGTTACTCCGTTTTAAGATATACGTGTATTTAGTTAAATTCAAGCACTGTTTTTAAAGTGCTAAATATTCATATAGGATAAGGTTTAGTACGGAATTATGGAAGAAGTAAGCCCGGTAATTATTACCGATATAGACAGTGTCGCCATAAGAACACTAGCTCAAGAAGAGACGTTAAAGTCCCTAATAAAACTCGTTCAGAAATCCTACAACTTAGACAAAGCACACGGTAAAAAAGTAGAAGATCAGTTAAAACGCATTGCTGACAAGCTTGATGACCCAACCGGCATGGGCGAGATAGGCGATGTTGTTGATTCCATAGAAGGACTTGACTTCGACGAGCTAAAACAAGAGCTAGCCGATATCGGCGAAACACTCGAAGACAATTACAAAGAACAAGTTAAAGAAAACAAGCGCCGCCCGTCTTCAGGACCTGGTCCTGCCAACGCGCCAATGAATAACCGTGAACCTGATTTATCCGGGAAATTAGACACCATGTTAGGTGGCTTTATAGGCCGTATGGATATGGGTTTCGGCGGTATAATGGCCAAAACAGGCCAAATACTGAGCGCGTTTTCGATAGCTGCACTGGTAGGAAACTTGGCAAACCTAGCCGAGAACTCACGATCAGCTGGCGCACTTATACAAAGTTTTGGATCATCTGCAGAAATAGCAGGCAACTTTATTTCCAACACTGCTGATAACGTCCTTCGTTTTGGTACAAGTGTTGAGGACTTAAACAGCATTTATAATGAGCACGCCATCGCGCTTAATGCGTACCAAAGAGCCACAGGAAAAAGCTTCGCCCAAACAGTTTCGGGCATGGCTGATTTTGGTGATATTGTCGGCGTAACTTCGAGACAAATGCTTGAGTATAGCGCAAGCGAATTCTCCCGTCAACGTCTTTTAGGGCAAATAGACCAACTCAATCAAAACCAAATGCAGAACTTAGCACGCCGCGCCATAGAAAATATGACGGAATACAGTGCTAGATTGGGTATTGGGATTGAAGAGATAGACAAAGCAGTAAACGGGTTAATGGATGCGCCAGATACTCGTTTTATTATGAGCTCATTAAGCTTAGCTGGGCAAGAAGCTGTTAAAGAAATGACAATGGCTTTTGCCGACGCGCCTGAGGTGTCTAAAACATTAAGAGACCAACTTGCTAATTTACAACTAGGCCGCCCGATTGATCAGGAGCTCGTAAGAGGTCTAGCATCAAGTGGTTTAGGTGATGTTATACCAGCGCTAACTGAAGAACTAAACAGCGTGATGTCGGGTGATACGACCGCCATTGAGCGCTTGCGTAATACATTAGCAGTTCGTTTCCAGCAAATGACAGACGACCAACGAAAAGCAACTCTAGCAGTAGCACAAAGCGTCGGCGGAACTTATTTGCAGTTTGCGAATGACGCGCTTTCTTTAACCGAAGATATGCGCAGTAGCATGACTGATGAACAGCGTGCCGCTGAACGCAGAATACGAAACCAAGCTGCGTTTATACGTGAGTTCAACAATCGCTTGACTACAATGTTCCAAGGCTTGCTTACTCAAGTACTAAACTATTTCGTTGGTTTTGATGATGTAAACAAGCTGTTTAATAAGGAAGGCGAATTCACTGAAGAAGCTGTCAACAAGATGAGTAAATTCTTCAGTGACATACGTAGTTTTATAGACGGGTTTGTGTCCGGCTTCGGTACAGTATTTGACGTCCTAAAAGTGATTGGATCCGGTCTTTTATGGGTGGCTGACACTATTGGGTCAGTTATGTCTGTCTTTGGGATAGAAACTGAAAATGCGGCTAATACGCTTGGTTACGTAGCGGGATTATTAGTAGGCGGCGTAATGTTATTGGCTACCCCGGTTAGACTATTAGTAGGCGCGTTTAAAATGGCAGGTCGTGTATTGATGGCTTTTGACATTGTTGGCCTGTTTAAGTCACTACCCTCGATGGTACGTGTGTTTGCTGGTGGTGTAATAAAGGCAACGACCTCTGCTTTCAGCACAATATCAGGCGGATTAGCTCGTTTGTTTACTGTGTTAGGACCGCAGATGTTAGGCGGCGTATCGACTTTCCTAAACAAGTCATTATTCTGGTTAGGCGCGGTCGCACAACGGGCATTGCCTTGGTTGCTGTCTAGAATCCCTGCTTTGTTTGGTCCGGTAGGTATCGCTATTAGTACATTAATAACCGGCATAATAGACGGCTATATGAACTCTGACGCTGATACTTTTATAGGGAAAGTAATAGACAGCATTATGAGTCTGCCGCGCACTTTTGCAGGCTGGATTTATGACATGGTCGACACTGTCGCTAGCTGGCTTGGTTTTGACTCTACATCGTTTACTAACGCATTGCGTGATATTAACTCACCACTTGGTATACTGTTTGATTTGCTAACTTTTGTTGGCCAACAAATATCAGCCGTGGGCGACTGGGTAGCACAGAAATGGGATGCTGCTAAGTCGTGGTTTACTGGTGACGACGACAGCGCAACCGTAATGAAAGACACCGCTAAACAAGTCAATAATGATGTAGTAGAGCACGCGTCCGGTGTTGCCAAAGACTATGCCAATAATGTTAAGCGTCAAGCCCCTAGGATGAACAGCGGCAATATACAACGCGATGCGCAACTAATTAGAAATGCTTCGGTTTCCAACATAGTAAATAACACTAGAGCCGGTAATATAGATAACTCTACATTTACTGAGCAACGAAACTCGCAAATAACTGAGGCAGAGAAATTAAAAGAGGCGGTAGTAACTGCGCAAGAGACTGGCAACACAGCTAACCTTGATGCGCTTGTTGAAAAACTAGACCAACTTATAGCTGCTCAGACAGAGAATAATAGATATTCTCGTGAAATAAGCTCTAACACAAAGGGCACAATTAAGGGAATAGGTTAATAAATGACTTGGAAAAAGTATTTTAATCAATCGCCGACTAACACGAATCCAGGATCATTCAAATCTTCTGGCGCAAGCCATGGGAGCTTCGATAAAGATGCAGCATGGCTACCAGAGTACTACTCCGGTTCACAAGACAGAATACACCGTTACGCGCAATATGACACAATGGACTTGGATCACGAAGTTCATTTAGCGCTTAACACTATTGCAGAATTCTGCGTACAGGACGACGAAGACAATAAGCTGCCGTTTGAAGTTAGCTGGGTAGAAGATCCTACTGAGAGTGAAACTGAAACTATTAATCGTTTATTGCGCCAATGGTGCGAACTAAACGAATGGCGCAGACGTGCGGTTACTACATTCCGTGGCACTATAAAGTACGGCGACCAGTTCTTTATACGAGACCCTGAAACTTTCAAGCTTCACTGGGTAGATGTGGCTGATGTAAAATACGTAATTGTTAACGAAGCTGACAACAAACGTATTGAGTTTTACGCCATGGCTAATATCTCGTTTAACTTAAAAGACGGTGTTGCTAGTGATTTCGATCCTAATAACACTCACAACGCTAATAACCTGTCAGTGCAACATTGGTCTAAATCGGCTAAGACTACAGGTGTTTCGTCAGCTAATACTGATGAAGAGATTACTTACATATCGGCTGACCACGTAGTTCATATAAGTATGTCCGAGGGCATGAATATGACATGGCCGTTTGGCGTTAGTGAGCTAGAAAAAGTGTTCAAGATTTATAAGCAGAAAGAACTGCTTGAAGACAGTATTTTGATTTACCGTATTCACCGAGCACCTGAACGCCGTGTATTCTTTATTGATACTGGTGACTTACCGCCACACAAGGCAAAAGCTCACTTGGAATCAACTCGTATGGAAGTACAGCAAAAGCGCATACCGCAAAAAACAGGTAATGGTGAAAACAATATCATGGACTCGGCGTACAACCCGCTAAGCATGATTGAAGATTACTTTTTCGCAGTAACAGCGAGCGGTCGAGGCTCTCGAGTTGAAACACTTCCAGGCGGCCAAGGCCTAGGCGAAATTGATGACTTGAAATATTTCAACAACAAATTAATAAGAGCGTTGAGTATTCCTAGTTCGTATTTGCCTACTGGGCCAGAAGACGGTACGGCGCCTTTCCAAGACGGTAAGGTGTCTAATGCGTTTATCCAAGAGTTCAGATTTGATAGATATTGTCGTCGTTTGCAAAATATTGTTATAGACGAATTAAACCATGAATTCAAGATGTATTGTAAGCATTCCGGTATCCGCGTAGATACTGGTACGTTTGACATCCAATTCTGTGAGCCTCAGAACTTCAGTAACTATCGTGAAGTTGAGATGAATATGCAGTTCGCTAGCGCGTATGCACAAATGTCGGATTACGAACATATCTCTAAACGATTTGCTATGAAGAAATACTTAGGCTGGGATGATAACGATATACTAGAAAACGAACGTCTTTGGAAACAAGAAAACGGCATTAAAGACGAGGCTGGTGAAGAAATCGCCAGAACCACAGTTGCACGTGAAGCTGGTCTAACTAGCTCTGCGATTAAACAGTACCAAAACAAAGCTAGGGAAGAATAATGCGTATAGATGAAATATACGATCCTGCTAGGGATAGAAGTGTAGTTAGATTATCTACAGACGTTCGCAGACCTCAGCTGACACTTAAACACCTACAACAGATGCGCAAGTCTAGGGACTTCAAAAGAATCGAAGAGATTGAGCGTATGAAGCTGATGCAAATAATGTACGGTGGCGATGTAGGCGGAGGCGGCCCTGGAGGCGGCCTAGGCGGCGGAGGTTTCGGCGGAGAAATTGATTTTGACGACGGACCTGCTTTAGGCGAAGAATAGTAAAAATAGTTATAAGTAGTAAGAATGCGCTTTTTGGACCAAAACCAGGCCCCTAGAGCGCATTTTTTTATGCGCTTCATAAATAGAACATAGAAAAACTGTGATTTTTCAATAGGAGTGTAAGAACATGAACAAGCTAGAACAAGTATTTGACCTTCTTATTAACGAAGACAATACTGCTGCTTCGAAACTCTTTCACGAAATCGTTGTTGAGACAGCACGTGACATTTATGCAGATGTTTCAAAGGCTGTTGGTGTTTCTGAATCTTCAGATGAAGAAGACGCAGAGGAAGACGATTCCGAAAAGAAGGACAAAGTAGTTAAAGAAGAAGACATGGGCGATTTGTCTGACGAAGTATCTGACGAAGTATCTGATACTGAAGTAGACGACGAAATGTCTGACGACGATGTTGAAGTAGACGACGAAGTATCTGACGAAGATGCAGGCGACGTTGAAGACCGCGTCGAAGATCTTGAAGCTGCGTTTGCTGAATTAGCTGCTGAGTTCGAAGAACTTGCAGGTGATGATGTAGACATGGACGCTGATCCAGAAATGGACGGCGGTGACTTAGACAGCGAAATCGATGATCCAGAAATGGGTTCTGACGAAGAGCTAGCTGGCACACTATAAGGGATAATGATGAATAAGCTGTATGAATATATGGGACCTGAACGTTCGCAAATTCGAATTACCGAAGGCGCAGACGATAATGGTCGTGCTTTTTATATGGAAGGCATCTTCATACAAGCTGACGTTCGAAATCATAACCAGCGCGTTTATCCAATGGACGAAATCAGCGGCGCCGTTGCTCAACTTAAAGAGCGTATGGAACGCGGAGAATCAGTCCTAGGTGAGCTGGATCATCCCGATGAACTAACAATTAACTTGGATCGTGTTAGTCATGTTATCACCGACATTTACATGAAAGGCAATAACGGAATTGGCAAACTTAAAGTGATCGAGAATACCCCGTGTGGTAAAATCGTTCATGGCTTGCTTAGTTCTAATGTTCGTCTTGGTGTGAGTTCGCGCGGTTCTGGTAACGTAGACAACCAGGGCTATGTAAGTGACTTTGAAATCGTAACGGTTGATATAGTTGCCCAACCTTCTGCCCCGGAAGCATATCCGCAAACAATTTATGAGAGTCTTTTTAACATGCGCGGTGGCGCTGGAATTTATGAAGCTGCTGCGCAAGCTGCGCACGGTGACAAAGTTGCAGATAAACACCTACCGTCAATGCTAATGGCACTCATAAAAGAGTTAAAACCTTAAAAGGAGAAAGCCGAATGAGTGTTAACAAAGTTTTAAAAAATGCTCAACTAAGTGAGTCTGATCGTAACATGGTTCAAGAAGCATGGGACAAACAGATCGCTGAGGCTCGTAGTTCAATTGGTGCTGAGCTTCGTCGTGAGTTTGCTCAAAAGTATGAGCACGACAAGTCAACTATCGCAGAAGCTGCTGAAAAATTCGTAAGCGATCAATTACGTGAGTCTATGACCCGTATCGCTAATTACGAAAAAGAGCTTAGCGAAGCCAAGGCGAAGTTGCATAAACAGAATGCTAAGCAATTAAAAGCTATGCAGGAATTTGTGCTTCGTAAGCTTAAAGGCGAAGTTGGCGAGTTGCATGAAGATCGTAAACGTATGAACGAATCAGTTAAGAAAGCGAATAAATTCATTAAAGAGTCTATCGCTAATGAGTTAACTGAGTTCGCTCAAGATAAGAAAGCACTTAATGAACAGCGCGTCGCGTTGATCAACGAAGGCCGCGCTAAGTTGCGCGAAGCCAAAGCGAAATTTATCGCTCGTGCGAGTAGCAAGACATCTGAACTAGTAGAGTCAACTCTACGTTCGGAATTGACTGCTCTTCGCCAAGACATTGCCGAAGCTCGTGAAAACAAGTTCGGTAGAAAAATATTCGAGGCATTTGCATCAGAATTTGGTGGCTCTCTACTTGTAGAAGGCACTGAGCTGGGCACTGCTAAGAAGGCAAACGCCAAGGCATCTCAAGCGATTAAAAAACTGTCTGAAGCACAAAACAAGCTTAAGGCGGAATTAGAAGTCACTAAAGATAACCTGGCTCGCACCCGCAAGATGAACGAGATGTTATCTCCGCTTAGCGGGCGACAACAATCGGTGATGGAAGGTTTGTTAGAGAGTGTTCAGACTAAAGATCTGGACAAAGCTTTCAAGCGATATCTACCAACTGTATTGGGCGAACAACAACAAAAACCGTCAGAAGGACGTTCTAAACTGTCTGAACGCAGAAACCGCAAGTCTACTTTGAGTGCCAGAGATGGCCGTCGTAGAGGTGCTGAATCTCGTCGGAAGCAAGTAAACGAATCGAATGATGACGTAGAATTGAAAGAGATTACACGACTAGCTGGTATCAGCAAAGTTTAAGTCTCTACACTAATTAAGAATAATCAAGGAGAATAAGATGAGTAAGGTTCTTAATGAGAATTGGGGAGTTACCAAGAACGCTTTGCTGGAAGGCCTTCAGGGTTCTGTTCGCAAGACTACTGATGTAGTACTGGAAAATGCTCGAAAGCAAGCGCTTAGAGAAAGTGCCACAAGTGGTTCAACCGGTACTGGTAATATCGCCACTGTTAACAAAATTATGCTTCCGTTGCTACGCCGCGTTATGCCTAGCACGATTGCAAATGAAATCATGGGTGTTCAGCCTATGACTGGTCCAGTAGGCCAAATCCATACTCTACGTGTAAACTACGCAGAAGACGGTGCTGGTTTTAAAGCTGGACAAGAAGCGTTTAACCCGTTTGACATCGCGAAAGCGTACTCAGGTAACAACGTAGCGAACTCGTCTACGTCACCACTACCTGGTCCAAGTTCAACTGCCTCTATGGAAGGTGAACCTGGTCGCCGTATGTCTGTAAACATCTTGAAAGAGACTGTTGAAGTTAAATCTCGTAAGCTATCTGCGAGCTGGACTTTCGAAGCTGCACAAGATGCTGAAGCTGTTCATGGCATCGACATCGAAGCAGAAATCATGGAAGCTATTGCGCAAGAAATCACAGTTGAAATCGACCAAGAACTACTTGGCCGCTTACGCAACCTAGCTGGCGCACCTGCACAGAGCTACGATCAGAACGCTGTTTCTGGTACTGCTACATTCGTAGGTGACGAGCACGCTGCTCTTGCAACTATGATGAACCTTGAAAGTAACTTGATCTCACAACGTACACGTCGTGGTGTTGCTAACTTTGCGGTAGTAAGCCCTGTGGCACTAACTATCCTACAGTCTGCGACTACTTCTGCGTTCGCACGTACTACTGAAGGCAAGTTCGATGCACCTCTTAACACTAAGTTAGTTGGTACTCTGAACAACGCTATGAAGATCTACGTAGATCAGTTTGCGTCTTCTGACGAAGCTGTATTACTAGGTTATAAAGGCAACGAGACTGACGCTGGTGCGTTCTACTGTCCTTATATCCCGCTTCAATCAGTTGGTCCAATCATTGATCCTACTACTTTCCAACCAGTAGTAAGCTTCATGACTCGTTACGGATACTGTGAGCTGACTAACACAGCTAACTCTTTCGGTAACGCAGGCGACTACTACAGCCGTATCGGTATCAACACTTCTAACTTATCATTCTTCTAAGAGTGATTTGTTGAAATTAAAAAGCCGCTTTCGAGCGGCTTTTTTGTTGCTTGGAATTCTGTTAGTATATAAATAACTATAAAGGAGGACGTATGAAAATCGTAGAAGATAGAAAACTAGGAAACCCAGTCAGAGAACCGTAAAGAATTTTCTTGCGGTAATATAAATTGTGCTGTATTGTGTGTAACACCTGAAAACTATACATGGATTATTACAATGCAGCCTTATGTATATTATGGCTACGGTATTAAACTAAGTGAAGTTACTGAAGAAGAGTTTGACCAAATAGAAGAGGATGACTTTTTTCAAATTACTTGGTTTAGTGACACTTGCCGTGAGCAAGAATACGGCATTGCATTTATAGACAATGCATATCACTCACCATGGGACGAAGACACTACTGAAGATCCTTCCCTGTCTTATGCGGTGGATACTGGTGAAATTGACTCAGCGCGTATGAAGTATTTGCAGGAGTTACAAAAAGTTCTTGACCATCCGATGGTCAAAAAGTATAATAAGCAGATTAAATTTTACGTTTGTTGTACTGAAGTTTAACAGTAAACGTGGCCCTGATTTGGCATAAGTAGCCGGTCTCTAAAACCGCGAAAGTGGGTTCGAATCCCGCCGGGGTCACCAACCTAATTTACAAGGATATATAATGGTAATTCCTGTTGTCAATATTTATGTCAACAACTCGTCGTTCATATGCTCGTTTGGCGGACTCTGTCAATATACGACATCATCTGGCGGCTGTCATTACCCTGGTCCATGCAAGTTTAAAGTATAATTAAGGAGAAACGTCATGCGTTAGAACACTCAAAAACCATCACTTAAAATGTGGCGCTGGGGCAACGATAAGTTCGCCACCGGCTATAAAATATTCACTCTATTCCATTCTAAAACACTCGGTATCGACTTGTATCTATTCAGGTATCCCGAGGGTTCATTCATTCCTAAACATAAAGATCCTAAAACAAACGGTCCTACTACTCGTATAAACTTAGAACTCCGTAAAGCTCAGCAAGGCGGTGTTTTCAAGTGTAAGCGTAAATGGTCGTTGTTTGATAGATTGCACGTCTTTAGAGCAGATAGAGACTATCACTCTGTGTCTAAAATAGAGAAAGGCTCTCGATGGGTTCTGTCTTTGGGGATAGCAAACGTGTTCAAAAAACCACAGTAATAAAAAGGTACCTTATTCAATATAAATGTCCAGTAATTATGTAGGTTGCGCAGCTTTTGGATGAAAGATTGCTAAATAGACATATATAAAGAATAAGGTACCCTTTGATGAGATTCCAAGATATTAAAGAAGCCCGTAGAACTGGAGACGGTATTTCTTATAAAGAGAAAAAAGTAAAGGGTGAGCTGGACCGTGTTATAGCCGAATTGAGCGGTAAAGAATCACAAATGTTCACCGTTGCTGCTAAATACTATCGTAAGATAGCTCAAGAAGAAGAAAAAATTAAAAGAGCACGCGATGCTCTAAATGAAAAAATGAAGCAACGGTTCGATACGCTTTTTGATCCAACGGATGTGATCTATACTCGTGTAATCGAAACGGCTAGCTTAACTGTTTCAATGAGTAAGAAGTCTGAAAAAACCACCCAAACGGTGACAGACGTAGACGGCTTATTCGAAGACCTATTAGGCCTTGCTCCTGAATTAGCTGACAAAATCGGTCAGTTACGGGAGCAATACGTGAAAGTTGAGAACAAAGTTACTCAGTCACGTTTAGGCAAACCGAAGTTACACGATCCCAAGGAATCGGTTGACAACGGCGAAAGTGCACTCGCGGAAGGAGTGCTTGATAGTATCGTCGACTCTATCAAAGCTTACGCTATTAAACTGATGAATTGGATTAGTGACTGGGCGCGGGGGTACGACCGCAAGCTTGATTCAATCAAGTCTAGAGCACAGGCCGTCGGAATCCTGTAACGTACCGAATTTACTCTAATCGGTAATATTTAGGCCCCCTTGTGGGGCCTTTCCGTATCACTTTTCCAGCCTCGCCTAAACTAAATACTATGAAAATATATCAGGGAATGAATAACTAATGTCCTATGAATTTAATATCAATGGCGGCACTCGTTTTGTACTAACTAACGGTGAGTCATCAGGGATTGAAAACATTCGGTTAGAAGGGTCTGTTATTATAACAGAAGACTTAACTGTGCTAGGCAATAACACAGTTTTGGAAACATCAACCGTAACAATTGAAGATACAATTATCACTATAGGGCGCGGCACTGCTGAGCTAGACCCAAGTGATGCGTTTTTGTCTGGCGGCTTGATTGTAGAAAGACCGGCAGGTGAGAATCACAAAGGACTTTGGTACACACCTTCGGCGGGTAGCTTTATATTCGGCGAAACAGTAACAGACAGTGAAGACCAAATTACTGAACTAAGCCCGGACGCCTACACTGACGTTTCTATGGGCCATTTAACTGTGCATTATAACGCTGACGGCGCTGCTGATGCATATATTGGCGACCCGTCGTCTAAGTTTACTTCGTCAGGCACAGTACAGTTTGGTAAGCTTTCTAACGCTGAGTCAACGAACGTACAAGGCGAAAACGCGTCTTTTGACAATCCCAAAGACGTCCGTGTTAAAACGGGCGGGGCTGTGCGTGAAGAAGTTCGCGTAGAAGACTCTAGCTTTGGTGAATGGCGCGTTCGTACATCGTCACTCGTAGGCGCAGCTGGCTCAGAAATCGTTTATGATCAAGACCTTTACATGGGCAACGGCGAGTTCACTTACAACGGTGACACCGTACTTACTATGGGTTCTGGCGACTATGTTGTTTCTATTAATGACTTGCAAGGCGTAGTTGAGTTTAGGTTATTTGACTTACTAGATGTCGAAGGCGATCACCAAGAGTTTACGGGCGCGCCAAGGGAAGACGGCAAGTACTTGAAATTCAACGCTAGTGAAGGTGTATGGCTACCGTCCTTTATTACGCAAATAAACGAGATTGAAAACGTTAACGCTAGTGAAATTGAAGGCCATGTGTTGCAATATCGTCTAGACTCAGCAGACGGCGTGTATCGTTGGATGGAGTCTACAGTCGCTATGCCTGAGAAACTATTCCAGTTATTGGATGTAGACATGGCAACTGAGACAGTAGCAGAACCCGGCCAGTCTCTTATATGGTTTGAAGAAGACGAAGTATCCGGTGCAGGCTTCTGGCGTCCGTCATTTATCCCTAGTATACATTCAATCTTGGATGTAGAAAGCTCGCTACCAGACGCTGGAGACGAGGGTAAAGCCTTAATCTGGAATAACACAACAGGCAAGTGGGTTTTAAGCGCTACGAGCTTTGTAGAGGTGTTAGACGACCTTGCTGACGTTAACGGAGTACTTAACCTTGACGATAAGGCGTTTCTTAAGTATGACTTGGACAATTCGCAATGGGTGCCTGGATTTGTAGACGACATTGGTGAAATTACTAATGTTAGGGAAATGACAAACGGTGCTACCCAAGACAACAAGATTCTTAAGTACAACTTCAGTGACCAAGTCTGGGAAGCCGGTATAATTGACGACTTAGCTGAAATCGGTAACGTTGATATTGCTGATTACGGCACAGTAGAAGAAGGCCATACAATAAAGTGGGACGTGGTAAACGCTCGCTGGGTTACTGGACCTGCATTGTCTACGTTATTTGATGTAACTGATGTAAAAGAAACTGAAGGCTCCATGGCCGAAGGACGCTTCCTTGTATGGCGCGCAAACGGTGCAGATGGTCCTGGTTGGTATCAGTCTGACATGGGCCAAGTGCAAGTTCTGGATGATTTGAATGACGTTATTATCGCTCAAGGCGACTTGTCTGACGGAAAAGTCCTGCGATACAATAGTTCTTTATCCCAGTGGGAACCGGGTATAATACAGCAAATTACTGAGATCGGCGATGTTACTATTGACTATGATTCGCAGTCAATTAACGGCATTAAAGATCAACACGTATTGAAGTGGAACGGTAGTCGCTTTGTAAATGGATTTGTTAGTAAAATTTCAGACATTGAAAATGTTGACGCAGTTGACAACCCGACTGACGGTGACTTCTTACGTTATGTCGAGAGTACAGGACGCTGGTCTAACAGTCCGATCAACTCAATCGACGAAATAGTAAACGTTGAATTAGGCGGAATCGCTGACGGCAAAGTACTGGAGTGGGATTCGTCTGCGAACAGCGGGCAAGGTGCGTTCGTCCCTAGTGCAGGAACCCGTGTCGAGTATTTCGGTGATTTAATTGATGTCACTGTCCCGGAAGACCCTACCCAAATAACTGTTGGTTCTGCACTACGTTTTAACGGTAGTAAGTGGACACCGTACGATTATTCATTCCCGGAGGCTATCGGTGATATGAATAATGTTATTATCACTGGCCCTACTACTGGTGATGCTCTTTTATTCAACGGCACTGACTGGGTAAACGGCAACATACCTCATCCTACTCGCTTAGAACAGCTACGCGATGACGTTGATTTAAACACTCCGCTCAATGGCGAAGTGCTAATGTACGATGGTACTAATTGGATTAACTCGACGGCAGTTGTGGTTGATGTGTTAAACGACTTAGATGACGTTGAACTAACTGCGCTAAGTGATGATCAGTTCTTGCGTTATGACATTGCCGAAGCGCGATGGAAAAACCAGTCTGTAAAAATTCCTGTTAACATATTAGATCTTGAAGACGTTAATCCTAACTACAGATTACCGGACGATAACCCTAATTACGAAGAACCCCAAAACGGTGAAGTACTTCGATTTAACGGTGTATTTTGGCAAGGCGTAACACTGCCTGTTTACGATCAACTAGATGATTTGCTGGATGTGAGTATTAGTGGTGCAGCCGTTGATCACGTGTTGTATTACAATGGCGCTGGCTGGCAAAACCGCAAGCTAGACTTCATATCCAATATGGGTGATTTACTTGACGTTAGCGCTGATTCGCCTACTAATGGATCCATATTAATTTATGACGGCCCGACCTCTGAATGGGTTGCAAGCAGTGTAGGCGATTTAAACATCGTAATTGACGATTTAGATGATGTCGACACGCTTAGTGTACAAGCAGGTCACGTGCTAACTGCTGTGCCTGACGGTGACGGTTTCTCATGGACTAACCAAGCCCCGGCTTATAGTACTTTAGGTTCACTAGATGACGTTAATGATGGCTCACGCGCACTAGGCAAATACTTGCGTTATGATGGCACTCGCTGGGTTGCTAGTGAGCTAGTTACTAGTGAAATCTTGGACTCGTTGATTGAAGAGTTATCACTTGATGAGCTAGGCGATGTCACTATAGACAATACCCTTGACACCGGCGACATGCTTGTTCATGTTGAAGGCGTATGGGTTAATCAAAACGTAGGTGAAGCTTTCGGTCAATATGCAACCATTGGTGACTTAGGTAACGTAACCGCTGATACACCGCTTGCTGGTGACACTATTGTCTATGACGATGTAACTGGCAAATACGTGTCTGTTAACTTGGTTCAAGTAGTTAAAACTGGTCTAAACCTTGCAGAACTAGCAGGAACTGAAGACGGCGAACAATATGTCTGGGACGCAACTGGTGCCGAGTGGGTAGTTAAACACTTAGGTGACCCAACAGGCGCACCTGACGCTGGTAAAGTCCTTACTTGGGATGGCACAAAATGGACCACTCAAGATTTGCCTGAAGACAAGTTCATCAAACTATTGAGTGAATTAGACGACGTTCAAACCGACGATTTGGCTGCCATACAAAACAACCAAATACTACGCTGGAATGCTGCTAGTCAGTTCTGGGAAAACGTAGATTGGCCTAGTATTTCACTGCACATGCTTGAAGACGTTAATTTCGTGACACCTGCTGTAAATGATTTAGTTGTTTACGACGGTACCGAATGGGTTAATTTAGATTTACCGGTAATTGCAGGTAACGTCCTTGAACTGGATAACTTGTCTAACGTAAACGCTTCTGTTCCTAGCGATCACCAAGTATTAGCGTATAACACCGCTGATGGCGAGTGGCAAAGTACTGATATTGCTACAGTTGCAAATAACAACTTGAATTTGTCTGACTTGGCAGATGTGTTCGATGGTGTTTCTCCGAGTGGGGAGACAAAATTCTTGGCTTGGGACTTTGACAATTCTCGATGGAGTGTTAGTTCAGTATCGTTAAACGCTTTCGCAATTAACGAGTTAAGCAACGTTACAATATCGTCGCCGACGTCTGGTGATTTCCTTAGATTTGACGGCGCAGAATGGATAAATGATAGCGTAGTTATCCCAACTACATTAGATAGCTTGTTAGATGTTAGTACAACAAATCCGTCAGACGGCGCGTTCTTAACATACGAAGAACAGTCAAATGAATGGGTTGGTAGAAACTTTCTAATAGTTGAGTCATTAAGTGATTTAACAGACGTTAATACAACTGGTGTACAAGCAGGTGACACACTAATTTACCAAGGCGGCGCATGGGTTCCTATCCAAGTTCCTCCAGTAACACTTGAGTCACGTGACTTGACTGATGTGTCGGATACGGCTGCTACTGACGGACAAGTTCTATTATGGAACGAATCTGCAGGGCAATGGGAACCAAACGACATGCCGGATCCGTTTATTCCTGCGGTCTTAAACGACTTAAGTAATGTTAACGTTCCTGCACCGTCCGCTGATGACGTGCTTGTTTTTGACAGTGTTAGTGGTGAATGGATAGCCGCTGCTTTTAACACGTTAGTTAACATAGAACTCGGCCAGCTTACTAATGTGTCGTTGTCAAACGTTTCTGATTCACACGTACTAGCGTATAACTCAGCAACTGGTGATTGGGAGAACGCGACCTTAGGCTCACTAGGTATTGGCGTGAGTGACTTAGGTGATGTTTCCGGTACAGCGAATGCCGACAATCGTTTCCTGATTTATAACGACACTACTGGCCAATGGGATATAACTGTATTCCAAACAATTAGTATGATTGAGGATGTCAATGCAGCTGGCGCAACAAGCGGTGATGCCCTTGTGTGGAACGGCACCCAATTTGTTCCTGGCTCTCCGGGCAACGTAAATGCCGAATCACTAAATGGACAACCTGCGTCTGCATATTTGCGCTCAGATGAAGCTGATGTTGGTGTGGCTCTAGAACTTAGTGACGTAAGACCTCTTGAGTTCTCTAGCACATCAGAGGTAAGAATTGGCGCTGCCGCAGCACCGCGACTTGGTATATACGCCCCGCGTGTTAGTGTGCTGGCCGATGGTATATCGTTGGATTATAGTCCGCTTGACACAGCTGGTGTCAAACTTGTACCCGACACGGCGCCTGCACTCACTGAAGCTGGCTTCATGTGGTGTGATTCAAGTGATAACTCGTTAATGTTTTATAACGGTTCTGAACAGCTTAACATTTCAAATATAGCGACTCAGAATTATATCGTTAATGATACTGACGGTGAGCTTACTAGCCTAACTATTACGGCAGCCGAAGCGAAAATGTATGTAGAGGGTACGACTAACGAGAATACACGTTTCACGTTCTCTGACAAAGCCACAGACAAAGCCGCACTTGTTGACATGGGCGCAAGCATACTAACTGATATCGGCGGCACTAACGGTAACGCTGGCGCTCAGACGGTAGCAGTCGCTGGTAAAACAGTGTTGTATAGTGACGCTGGTGATGTATACAGACGTAACGGATCCGGTACTGATCGTTTAGCGACTATCTCTGACATTCAGGCTGAAATCATAACAGCTAACGCAAGTTATACGACAGTAAGTGGTGACTCAGTAGCGCTAAGTGAAGGTAATAGTCTAGTTCGCTATGCTATTCCGGATAATACAACAAGTGTGATGAACATCTCTGGTATTGATCAATTAGAAACTGGTAACTCAGTAGTTATAGCGGCAACGGCAAATACTGTTATATCTAATTGGGGTACTAACTCTAGATTGAGAATGGAGGTTACAGGCTTAACGGGCATGTACGTAAACGGCGTTTATACGTCAGGTACTACACATATTATTGACTTAAGTGTTACGCCTAACATTACACTTTACTTCTACGAAGACGGATCCAATAAGTACTTTATTTGTCAAGCGTCCTAGACGCTTGACTTGTAAAACGTGTTACTTATGCACGGGTAAGTAGGATATTCAGGGGCTTCATCAATCATTTGGTGAAGCTTTTTTATATTCTTTTTAGGCCTAAGAGTGTGCGCTACTCCCTTATGTAAAGGCGTAGGCCATTGACCTATATTGACCCAAGCATAACTTATATGCTCGTCGTTTAATATTGGTGTGAATTCATTGGGTATTATCCAGACGTAAGTGTAATAGAAAAAGTTACTGTCGGCGCCTTGATAGATGTCAAACGGATGCACTTTTAAGGCTGTAGGCACTTTGCCTATTTCCTCATGTAGCTCGCGCCTAAGCCCGTCTATTGTAGTTTCGCCGTTTTCAATCTTACCGCCCCAAATACCCCAACCAGCTCGTTTGGTATTTGCTTTATTGCGTAGGGCGAAAAGAACACGTCGAGTGTCCTTCGCCACAATAATACAACCCGCCGCACTTATTTGATTAGTATTTTCCATCGTTCCGGTCCGTATTCGTTTAAGTATGTGTAAACCCAACCGTTTATTTTATCGTATTTAAGGTGTTTGTTACTGCTAGAGACATAAACAAAATCAGTTATGTCTTCATTAGCCCTGTCTTCGGCAATTTTGCGATTAAAAACAATAACCCAGCGCCCGTCTTTAAACTCAATGATATCATCAGCTTCGGGTAAAGTGTGGCAATCAAAAAGCCAATTCTCGCTGTGCTGTGTTAAATCCAATGTCAGTATATAACGCTGCCCTTCAGCTGGATCGGGTAAGCCGTTTCCTGGTTCTGTTTTATTCGGGTTAACAAGCTTATCAACATTTGGTAGCGTGTTAGTAGGCAACGTCGTTTCGTCTAATTCAATGCCAATAATGTAAGAGTTACTAGGCATTTCTGTAAACTTAAAGTAAATGTCACCTTGTTTGTTAGTTGGAAAACTCGCAACGTTTACAACCAAAAATGATTCCAGGCCAGTTTGATAGAATGAATCCTTCCAATTTACAGGCTTTCCTTCTTGGTCGAATAATCCGGCTTGCATGTCATGTAACCCGTCTACCCCTATTTTGATATAGTAGTCTTCAGCACGCACAATTTGAGTCTTACGTTCTTCAAATTCTAATACACCGGCAGCTGGATCGTAAAACTTAGACATCTCTTCTTCTGAAATCTCTTTAGTAACATCCAAGCTCAACACAATATCTTCTATTAAACGCGAGCGCGTAACTTTAGCCGGCGGACTGATTTCGATAGGCACGTTGAATGTTAGTGACGCATATTCGCGCTCTTCATCAATTTGATTGCCTATTGAACGGTTAGTCCAGACAATATCATCCAAGCGAATAGAGGTGATATTAGACCAATCCAACATATTTGAATTTTGTTGAATTACCACATCCGGGTTAAACACCATAAGTATTTGCTCAATAATCTGCATCTTAGTGGTTGTGGTATTCGTTGAAATGTCAAGCTGAATAGTCAAGTTATAGGGCGCTGTCATATGGCGCTCTACGTCTATTTTGTTCCCCTTGCCTGATCTGTCGTACCCGTCCTCTGTATGGCGCTGCTCGACAACAGACACAGTAGATGTGTGAGTTTGGTGCTTTCTACGCTCAGGCGCTGGCTTTAGGTCTACAATGTAGTAACTCATAATAACGCCGGGCAAGATAGAGTTCTCACTATTCTTGTTAAGAATTTGTGCTGCCTGACGTTGCATGTCGCCGTATATGATCGGAACCTCATGTTCAGTGAATATCCCGTCACTGTTAGGCCCTGTCTGATATCTTAGGAAGCTGAACGTCCTCATAAACTGTATCAGATAACGTCTTATTTGCTTATCATAAAAGAATGTGTTCATTAGTCTTCCTTGGGTTTAACCACGCTACTCAGAGCTTGACGTTGTTTGATAGTAGTACCGTCAGTCATCTTGTCTGTTTTGTCGTTGTCTATGAAGCTGTCTGTTACACGGTTAGCCGCAGTCCATGGCTTCTTAACATAATCGATTGTGATTTTCTTAAACTTTTTGCCTTGCTTTTGGTACAATGTTGCGGGCGAAAAGTCAGTACGCAAAAAGTAGTCGCCGTCTTCCATTTCTTCCGGGAACTCATCACCCTCGCCAAATACTTCTGTACTGTGAGGCGGAGCACCATCACCTGAACCGTAGTAGAATTTAGGATCGCCGTTATCGTCTTCAAATATATAAAGGTGTTGTGATGTAGTGACAATTGGATCACTTGGCACGTAGCTTTCTGCTTCTTCGAGTCCTGTTTCTTTTATTTCGTCTAACGTTGATTTACCGCTAATAATACTAGCGAGAGTTAGGCCGCCGTCATCAACACCTGCAACGTCTTGGTGACTGCCGTGTCCGGACTGGTCAACATCAACTGGTATTTTGTTGCCGTCTGCGTCTAACACAAACGTAATACCGGACGAACCTATAATGTCAGAGTACAAGTCACTAGCTGAAAGTATTTTGGCTTTAATGCGCCAAATATGCGGCCACCATCTCGGGTCGTACCCAGTGTCTGACTTGTAGCCGTCCTGCACAACGAAAAATTTGTTGTACGCGGGTACGTCTTCGCCTAAAGCAAAATGCTCGCGTAAGTGCGGCAACTCTAACACGTCACCGTTCATTAGTTTCCTGCCTAGGACGTCAACCATTTGATTGATGTGGAAGTCAATTACAATAGTGTCGTTAGACAGCATGAAGCCGAACTGGGTTAAGTCAAACTCAGTATCATTCGGCGTATACGATCCTGGCAATTCGTAAATCGCATCATCGTACTTCCTGTTTCTGTTTTCCATGAAAACAACGTCTTCAATAGTTGACTCGTCTCCCTGGCTAGTACCTGCGTATTTGTGGATAAAGACACCTGTCCCGCCCACTTCAAAGTTTTCTTTTATAACGCGGTCTAGAAAATGGTAATCGCTAGTCTTTTTAGGATTCCATAGCTTGAGTTTCGGCATTGTAAATTCCTGAATATAATTACAAGTATTTACCAAAAAGGTCTTGCACATTGGCGGGTAGATGTTAGAGTTAGATTGTAAACAAAAACAAGGTGAAACTTATGTCAAAATCGACTAATAAAATTGTAATACACGGTATTGATGACGCCGAGATTGTAGCCAGACAACTATCTTTAGGGGTAGCGCCGCGCGAAGAGGTCGAAAAATTCAAACTCTTCATTAGCGAAAAACTAAAAGACGATCCTGAGTTCCTTTCTATTTGCATTGTGCGTTTTGATCCTGTACTGTACGGTACATCAATAACGAGCAAAGAGCACAACGACAAAAATGACGTTGTTATTGATGTGAATGTACTACGTGCGCTCGCCGTTGTTATGAAACGTGCCTACCCTGACATTGCCGAAATGCTACGAGCAGAAGCACAAGTTAATTTCTACAGAGTTGGTGACTAATGACAGTTCAGAGAATTGGCTACGCCTGCAAGTTTATTGTGGACGACAGAGCCGAATACAAACGTTTAAATCAGCGAGCAACGACTAAGAAAAAACTTATGTCGTTGCCTGTACCTGACGCCCGCGCACTAGTGCGCGAGGTTGTCGAACACAATATTAACTCAATGGCGCTACAGTTTGGTAAGTTAGCGGCATTGCCGCATGCCTTGCGTATGTGCCGTATAGGTTCAGAAGTAATCCCGCTTTACAGTCACGAGTATTTCAGTGATGTTTTGTACCCTGAAAATGACGAAGCAACGGTCGAATTTAACGAATTCCTATCAGCAGGGCTTTATGCTGTTGGTGAGTTTGCGCGTGCGAATGATATACGCCTGAGTTTTCACCCAGGCCAATTTACCGTACTTGCGAGTGACCGCCCCGACGTCGTTGAAAAGTCTATTATTGAATTCGAGTACCACGCAACTGTGGCTCGTTTAATGGGCTACGGCCGCGAGTTTCAAGACTTCAAATGCAATGTTCATTTATCAGGCAAGGGCGGCGTCCCTGTCTTCCGTGAAACATTCGAGCGCTTAAGTCCCGAAGCACAGCGCATAATTACGATTGAAAACGACGAGTTCACAAGTTCACTTAACCGCTGCCTGGAAATAGCCGATTTGTGCCCTGTCGTGCTTGATGTGCACCACCATTTTATTAACAGCGGCCAATATATTCAGCCAGAAGATCCGCGCATAGAAGAAGTTATAGCGTCCTGGCGTGGCAAACGACCAGTACTACATTACTCAGTATCACCTGAAGAACTCTTCAGTCCTGAAGAATACATGCCTCAGACTACTGGTTTCCCTTCGCTTTCGGAGTTAGTTGAATCCGGTATACCTCGTAGTAAGTTACGAAAACATAGCGACTTTTACCACAATACTTGTATGAATAAATGGATAGCTAAGTTCAGAGACAAGTTTGATATAATGTGTGAGTCCAAAATGAAGAATGTAGCGTCGTTCCAGCTTTACGAATCCATAAAATAACACGAATGGATCTTGGTAAATATAAACAAAAACCAAGGTCCGACAGTGAAATATATTGTAAAAGTTGCACAACCCTATACCATTGATGAGGTGGTATCTGAGTTTGGATTATCCGTTGTTAAAATCCTACAAGCTGTCAGTGGCTATTTGATTATTGACGAAACGGATAACGACAAAATAGTTGAAATGCGAAAATCAGGGAAGTTTCGCATTATTGATGCTGAGCGTGAAATATCACGTTTCCCCGAAGAACACAACCAACCAATTGAAAACATTGAGTCGCAGGATTCCACGTCTGACTCACAGCTAACCATATTAGAATATTGGCACCTAAACGCAATCAGCAATACTGCTGGTGCGACTTCGGTATACGAAGAATACGACTTTAGGTTGGACGGATCCGGTACTGACATTTACGTAATAGATTCTGGAATTAACCCCGATCACCCCGACATAACGGGGCGCGTGTTTTCTGTCCCTGGTGTTGATTCAGATATAGATTATAATTTAACTGACACTGATGGTCATGGCACAACCGTGGCCATTTTTGCTGCTGGGATTAATGCGGGTATAGCACGCGGTGCGCACGTATGGTCAGCAAAGTGGGAATCTACTAATATTCAAATAGCAATTGCGCTCGATGCAGTGTTAGCACACCACCAAAATAAAAGTAACGGCCGTCCAAGTATAGTAAACATGAGCTTTGGTACGAGTGTTACTAGCGATAATCCTTATTATTATAGTGACGAGCCTGACAGTATAAAACCATTTGACGAGTACAGCACTGATATGGCTAAAGCGATGATTGCTGAAGGCATGCATGTTGTGACGGCTGCTGGCAACGGATTTGAGAATAAAACCAACGGCACGTTTTTACCGATGTTGGCAGAACTAATCAACCCAGCCCAGGCTAGTATTACCTCGGATGTAATTACCGTAGGTGCTACAAACACTGGGACGTACACAATTGCCAACCAAAGCCAAGAAAGTCCTAATAACGAAATGTCAGTGTTTTCTAATTACGGGCGTGCTGTTACTATTTCAGCCCCTGGACATCGCTTGCCTCACTTGCGTTACGATCAAACATATCATTTTGACTTTTCCGAATACGTTGTATCAAGTGGCACTAGTTTCTCGGCACCGTTAGTTGCTGGGGTAATTAGCTGTTGGCTACAAGAAAAACCAAACGAAACCCCTGCAAGCATAAAATCACAATTAGTGAACATTGCGTCAGATGGTCTAATAACCAATTTAGGCGGCACGCATGAAAACACTGACGGCGTGATTGCATGGGGCGGTGATATAATACAAGTAGAAGACACAAGTGCTACGGACGTTGAATATTCAGTTTACGACTACCAAATTGATTTAACTACGCCAAATAAGGTTCTATTCAACCCATGGCAAACGTATACCCCTGTTTATAATAACTCTAATTTAAGCCAGATCAGCGGGGACACGGACGGGAATATCGCCCCGGTGGATCTTGCAGCCGTATTTCAAACGATACTGGGAGAAGAGCCCTACGGTGTTCAATACAATTATGACGGCGGCATACCTGGCGTGACTATTGACTCGAACGGTACGTTGTCTGGTACGGCTGTACCCGCCGGTGATCATACATTAGAGATTGAATTCACCAACGGCTATCAAACATTTACTCGTGTATTTGATTTGACTATACCGTCTATATATGATGCTGAGTGGGTAACATTCACCGGGCGATTAACTGTGGAGCAAGTATAAGTATGATAAACAGAATAAAGAACTTTTTTAAAAGCCTTATATCTCCGCCTAAGAAGGAAGGATTAATCCTAAACGCCAAAGCAGAAATCCTGTCTAATTGGTCGTTTATTATTAGTGGCGAGCGTAATCCCAACGAACCGACTAATAATTACGCTGCTGTTCAGTTTAGGACTTCTACCGGGCAAGTGTATGTAAACGACCACACGGACTCGGATATGAGTTCTCAAACAGGGTATGTGAGTCGAGCAACATTTATGAACGTTAACGACACTAGTGATTTCAGTGACTATTATATTTGGGTTACTACTGAAAATTTCGACACGTTCAGCGACACTGCCCCTGAAGAAGAGAAAACAACTCGTTGGCAGCCGTTAGTTGATTACACGTTCAGATTTAGGTACGACCCGGAAGTCCATAACTCTAGTGCATTTAATAGTGTTTGTAATGTTTATGTGGTTTACTCGCCGTTTGGTGAGCCTACTTCTGTGCCGTTTGGAATGGATTTTAACGGAAGGATAACGTTTAATTATACAGAGGCTAAAACCCTAACAGTTAACCCAAATATAAGAGATCACTACTACGTGACGTCAGAAGGCAAAGAACTACAACCGCAGTCTTCATTTTACATTAGTTTGACTGAACTTAATTTTGCAGCACGCGGCCAATACGGCGCTGATTACGGCAATAAAATTGTTGCTGATAATACTATTTTGGCTGGCGCTAATGCCAACCGTAGCTCAGCAACATTCAATGAAGAATGGCAAACAAACGAAAACGCCGGCGTAGTGTATTGTTATGTGAAGAAGATTAGTGGCGTAACTACTAATATGTCAGTGGGCTCAACAAGAATCAATAAGTGGTTCACACTGCCTGTCACTGGCTCTCCGTATGAATTTACAGTACAAGGCCAAACTAACGCAACTGGATCTAATATCGAGTTTGAAATATACATATCGACTTCTTCGCCTAATTTTACGCCTGGTACGTTACAGGCACCAGACGAAAGTAGCGAGTATTTTAAACTATGTAACGCGACAATATATTCGCTACGCCACCAATAAAATAAGTGAGTAACTGATGTCAAATCAAAAAAATAAATTAATAAAACAACTTAAGCTTGAACTCGGTTCACAGATGATTGATGTCGAGCTAGACAAAGAGCACTATGAGCTGGCAATAGAACTCGCTATTGAGAAAATGCAACAGATTTCCGACGGCGGTGTGGAAGAAAGCATCTTGTTCATAACAGTGCAAGAAGATATGGGTCTTTACCAGTTGCCGGATGAAGTAAAGCAAGTTCGACACGTACATCGTAGAGGGCTCGGACACGCAGGCCAAACAATTACATTTGATCCGTATGAAGCCAGCTTTATGAATATGTATATATTGAATAACAAACAAACTGGCGGCCTTGCTACGTGGGAATTAGCACACCACCATTTAGAAACAATGGGGCGACTGTTGGGTGCCGAGGTGCCATTTATATTCAATCGTTCAAATAAGACGATTCACTTCCAGCGCAAATTTAGGCGCGATGAAGAACTCATGTTGACTGTGGATAATATTAAGCCGGAGATTGCAGTTTTAAGCGACGGCGATAGTCTGCCTTTCGTGCGCAAGTATGCACTTGGAAAGTGTAAAGTGATGTTAGGCGAAGCGCGTGAGAAGTTTGCAACAATAGCAGGCCCTAATGGCGGAACCCAGCTTAACGGTTCTCAGCTTAAGGCCGAAGGCACGCAAATGATGCAAGAAGCAGAAGAAGACCTTAAAAATTTACAAACAGGTAATGCTGGCTTGCCTGTTATTATAGGGTAATTATGAAATCAGGTATCATACATAATTCCAAAGACTTGAATAACAACGTAGTGGGCTCCAGTTATGAAGTCTCTACGTTTGTTTTGAGCGGCGATGCTAACAATTCTAACTCATATACCATGATGCGCTTTTCTATGACTGAGGTGTTATTGGAAGCAGGCGGCATAGGCGAGCGCGGATCTGAACAAGTGCGCAAAAACGGCTCACAAATTGGCACAACAGAAAACGGCTATAGACAAGCATCAGAGATCTGGAATAATAACTCAAACCCAACCAGCACACTGTGGTACTATGTGAAGGTTACTAATGAAGATGAAGCAGGCTGGCACGCAGGTGAAAACCTAACTGACGCTTGGAATCCACTCACAACTACAACCGGGTCTAGGTTTATTACCCAGCCTACCAATACAGGCCGCAACTCTAGATCAATAAGTATAGTAGAGCTTGAGGTTTACGTTAGAGCCTCTGCGTCTAAACCAACGTTTACTCCCGGTGAGTCTGGCGAACCAGCTTTTGATGAAAACTATGTGAAAATATGCGACGTTCTCTTGCGTAATACTTGGGAATACGAAGATAGGTGGCAGTTATAATGAAAGAAGGATTTACGTTTAATTCTAAAGGACCTGCTCGAGTTATGTTGAGTGAGTTTTACACTGGCGACGCTATTTTAGGCGAGCCCGGCAACGGCGTGATATTTACAAGCGGTAGAAACTGGGAACCGCAATATCCGGGCGGTGGCGACTATAGAACAAATGGCCGTATCGCAGTACTGGACAATCCTGGTTCTTACATCATCTCTGAACAAGTGCAGGGCGATACCATAGAGTTTGCAGCAACCGGTGGTGTAAACGTAAAAGTATATGACGGCGCACGCTTAATCTTTGATGAAGACGGGCCGTTTGTAATGAACAACGATATTGTATTTGAAGCAGGCTCCGGGCAATATGCAAACATAAACGAAGAGTTTTACGAGAACTGGACCGAGACAGCCAATACTGACTTCCCTTACTCAAGACGCCTTACATACAACACAGACTATCAAGGCGAAGCTGTGAATAAACATTGGCAAGTGGTGATTACTCATTTATGAACACTATAGGAACTAAAACAAAATTACAGTTGGCTTCTGGCGAACTAATTAACGCGACTGCCCTTCGTGCAGGTGATGTGTTACGTACTGTTAAAATAAAGTACTTGCCTGCTATAGACTCGCCTGAGTTTTTATCATGGCGTACGGGCGAACTTGAATTAGAGTACACTGAAGCAGAAGTAGTCACGCTCAAAACCGTACAGGAAAAAGTTGAGTTGATTAATATCAATAATGATGTATGGCTTTCGCCTGTTATGTTGGTATTGATTAAGCGCGAAGAACAGTGGATGTGGTCTCTTGCTTCGTCCCTTGTACCCGGCGACATTATTGTAGGCCATGATCGACAAGATATAAACGTCTTATCAGCCCATACGAGCGAAGAAAACTCGTCCATTAACGTGATGACATCCGTAAATAATAGTGCGATAGTTGGGTGTAATGGCTGTTTTGTGATACTTACGCAAGTAGCCGGAGGCAAATTAATGCAGTTTGGCAACGAAGTATTAGATCAAGACGCTCTTGCAGCAATGGGAATGACTATCGAGTAAACTTACAATTTGGAGTTCGTCATGAAATTTATGAAACGAGTACGTGTAGACAATACTAATACTGATTATGGTTATATGGTATATGGCGGCGGTACAGTAGTGTACTGTGATGACTTGGACGACTTGAACAGAGAACTTTACACGCCTGTTCAGAATGTTAGCTCGTATGATGGCAACGTGCCTTTAGTGACAGACTTGCAGAAGTTTGCAAATCTGAATGACTTGGAGGTAGTTCCAAACTGCGACCCTCATATGGATACATACGAACTCCATGATCGTAACAGAAACATAAAATTTGTGTTGACTGATTACGACGATGAAAAGATGTTTATGCACTTGATGTTGACTGGTAATCCGTCAGTTAAACTGGAGATGCCTGAAGAAGTGGATTGACATCCTTTCAAAAATAATGTATAATGGGGCCTAGTTAAGCGGAGAATAATAATAATGATAATTGCTTTACTAGGCTTCATCGGTTCAGGCAAAGGAACCGTTGGCGAGTGCCTTGTCGAAGATCATGGCTTCGTCCAAGAAAGTTTTGCCAAACCCCTAAAAGACGCAGTTTCCATCCTATACAGTTGGCCTAGACATTTACTGGAAGGCGACACAACTGAATCACGTGAATGGCGTGAACAACCCGACGCATATTGGTCTGAAATAATGGGCCGAGAAACCACCCCGCGTTCTGTTTTACAAAGTTTCGGTACTGACGTCATGCGTGAACATGTGCATACTGACTTCTGGGTCAAAAGCATGCAAAAACGTATAGCGGACCTCCCGGAAGGCACGAACGTGGTAATTACTGATTGTAGATTCAGAAATGAAATCAAAGCAATTAGGGAAATGGGCGGCAAAGTCGCGCACGTTAATGATGGCAAAAAGCGTGACTGGTTTTATATAGCACACCGCGCAGCGCAAGGAAACCGACAAAGTATCAAAGAAATGGCTGAGTTAGGTATCCATCGCAGCGAGTGGGATTGGATTAATACTGACCCTGATATTATTATTAATAATGTCTTTGAAGAACGCAATGATCGCAGCTTGCAACTCTTTAAGCAAGAAATAACCAAAAAGATATTCAATTAGGTCTTGTGGTTGAGTAGTGCCTGCGCTATATTGTATATGTTAATGAAGTAAAGGTAACTATGATGAAAGATTTAATTGTTTATGTCCATGGCTACGGCGGTAGTAAAAATTCAAGTACTGCCGCTAAAATTGCCGAACACATGCAAGAGTTAAGCAACGGCGAAATTGAAGTTATAGCCCTTGATTATGAATACATGAACCCGACTAAAGCGTTGCAGAGCTTGCATGACCAAATAGCTGAGATTGCCGATCAATACAGCAACATAATCGTGCTTGGTAATTCTTTAGGTGGTTATTACGCTGACTTATTGGCTAAATTTTATCCTGAGTTAGTTGACATATTATTGTTAATCAACCCAAGCTTAAATGCCCCTGAAAACTGTGTAAAATATATCGGTGAAGTAGTGAACTGGAAAAACAACAAGTACACTATTCGCGGTAATTTCGCACAAGAGTTGGCTGACATTGCGCACGGTGCTCCCGAGAGTTACGCGCCGGAAATGCCAGCTGTGGTGTTCTTGGGAATGGCCGACACTGTCGTTGACCCTAAACACACAATTGCTGTTATGAAAGAGCGCGCCGAAATCGTGCGTTTCAAAGGCGAAGGTCATGTGCTAAATATTGATAGAAAAGTAGTTGAAAGAATCTACAAAGAAATCAATATAAGCCAGACAGTATGAAAATAAACCAAATAATTACCGAAACAACCGATAACCTCTTCAATACAGCGGACGACATGGCATCCCGCAGGGCCATTGCTGATTACGTCTACGATATGCTTCAAAAAAGTTACAAGCGTATCGGTGGCCTAAAAGGTAGTGGCTTCGCCAGCCCTGAAGATATGGTGAACAAAATCCCTTTCTGGAAAGTGTTCCGTCGCGGCAGCGATATCAAAGCTGTAATGATGTATAAGGATAAAAACGGCCGTAAACGCGTCGCTACAGGCTCGGACGGTTCAGACGATGCCAAAGACTGGATTGCCGATCAATTTTTGCAAGACGCCAACGGCCGTTCTTTCGCTGAAATAAGCGGACCTAGTTTAGGCTTCCATAAGAAAACGTTAGGTGATACACTCGACGACATAAGCTTTACACATGACCAAGTCCGTGCAGCGTTACCTGGCACTGAGATTCGTCCTGTCCCAGGTAGCAAGTACGAGTATGAACGTTTCCTTAACGGTGAATGGATAACAAAGCGTATGGTGGGCAAAACCGGTAATAAGCTGTACCGCAAGTAAAAGAGATTATTTAGTCCAAAACTCCCAAAAAAGAAAAAAGCCCGTTTTAAGACGGGCTTTTGTTTGCCCGGTAGCTAAATACCGGAGTAAAAACAAAACCTAATAGGGAGTAATGAATAATGAGTTTGGTTTCACCAGGCGTACAAGTAGACATTATTGATGAATCGGTTGGTTCAGGCGCAAGTAACGGCACAGTGCCTTTAATTGTGTTGGCTACCGAGAAAGATAAGCTAACACCGGCTGGCAGTGAAATCGCCGAAGGTACTACTGACGCATATGCAGGTAAACTGCAATTGTTTACATCACAGCGCGAAATTCTACAAGCAATGGGCAACCCTAAGTTTCATAAACTTGGCGGCACCTCGTTGCATGGTTACGAGTTGAACGAATACGGCTTGCTAGCCGCTCACTCATATCTTGGTTCTAGCAACCGTGTTTATGTTGTGCGTGCGCCAATTGATTTGGCAGAGCTACAACCGCTTGACGAAGCACCTACGGGCGCACCACAAGCAGGCACTCACTGGCTTAACCTTAATGGTTCCCGTATCGGCATCAGCATTTATGACGGCAATACCGGTTCTTGGATTCCGCAAGAAGTTGAGTTTATTACTGATGCAAGTTCGCTTGACGCAAATGGCGTTCCACTTTCGTCTATTGAAGGTGATATCGGCCAATACGTTTGTGTTGCTGGTGTAGTCGCTGGCGCAGGCACAGGTCGCGAAGAGAACCGTATTTTCCGTAGAACAACTTCTGGCTGGGAATTACTAGACACTTCTGTAATAAGCGAAAAGCTAATTTTCCGTAGCCACACTAAGCCTCCGTTTGTGGATGAAATGGCTTCAATGACAGTTTCGGCACAGGGTTCAGGCTACGGTGTTGGTGATCGTATCGGTCTTGCTGAATCTGCAGGTACTGGTAGACTATTAATGGTTGACGTGACTGGCGTTGACTCAAACGGCGCAGTTACTTCGTTTGAAGTTGTGTCTTACGGTCGTGACTACTCTGGCGCCGGTATTGTGTCTACTCAAACAAGCGCATTACAATCCAACGGCAGCCCGTCAGCTGGTACTGGATTCGAGATTACAGGTGATACTCTTGCGTCTGGCGACATTTGGATTAAGACAAGTGAACCTGATTCTGGCACAAGCTTTGACATGAGTCTTTACGACGCGTCTGTAAGTCAGTGGATTGAACTAAGTGTACCTGTACACTTGTCACGTGACGCGGCTACTAAAGCAGGTTCTACTCCAGTAGCGGCTGTATACGACTTTAGTAACGAAGCACCAGGCACAGGTACTCTTGTTGCTGACTTTGCTATTATGCGTCACAACGGCCAAGGCGAAACAGTGGTTGAAGGTACAGTAACAGCACCTACAATTGGCGCGGGCAGCACATTAACTATCAATGGTTACGATGTAGTGTTAACTGGTACCGACGTGGCGTCTGCTGTAGTAGACATTACTAACGCTGGAATTCCTGATATCAAAGCTAAGCACGAAGGCGGCAAGCTTTATATCACGAACAAGAAAGGCTACGACATTAAACTAGTTAACACCGCTGGTACACCGACTGCTGACCTTGGATTAGAAAACACTTCATTCGCAGTAACTGGCGGATTCGTCCACAGTAACTGGGACTACCTTGACTATGTAGCAAGCGACAATGAAGAGCCGTTCCAAAACCCAAGTGACGGTACCCTTTGGTACAGTGAAAACTTCGGTGCTGACATCCTTGTTAATAACGGCGCAGGCAGCTGGGAAGACTTCCAGGGCACTGTATATATGCAACCAGCACTACCGCAAATTGGCATAGTGCGCGGTGACTTATGGATCGATACTGATCAAGTTGAAGATTACCCTGTAATGTATCGTTACAATGGTTCATCATGGGATAAAATCGACCCAACTGATCAGACTACGTCGTCTGGTATAGTGTTCGCTGATGCTCGTCCAAGTGCTACATTTGGTTCAGCTACTGGCGCAAATAACGGTAACTTAGTTGGTGCACCTGACTTAGACGCTGATGCTCCTGATCCGTTACTATATGCACGTGATATGCTGTTATTCAACACTCGTGCAAGCTCACACGTGGTAAAAGCTTGGGTAAACGAGCATGAACATGACGGCGTTCCTATTGGCGGCAGATGGGTACTAGAAAGTGGTCTGCGTACAGACGGCTCTGCATACTTTGGCAGACATGCGGTTAAACGTGTGATTATTGAAAGCATGGCAAGTGTGATTGTTAGTAACGAAGTTATCCGCGCTGAATCAGTTGAATACAACTTAATGGCAGCACCTGGATTCCCAGAGTTGTCTGATGAGCTACTTGCACTGAATGCTGATCGTAAGTATACAGCGTTTATCCCGCAAGACGCACCGTTCCGCTTAGCGCCTAAAGGCACTGATATCGAATCGTGGGCCAACAACCGTGCTGGCAGCCCGTCGAACGACGATGCTGGTCTAGTAACGTTCAGCCGTTATATTGGTGTATTCTACCCTGGTTGTGCTTATGCAACTAACGTAGATGGTGAAGAAGTAGTTGTTCCAATTACCCACAGTGTGTTGCGTACTTACGCGGCAAACGATTCAGTTTCGTATCCGTGGTTCGCTGCTGCTTTCAGTAGACGCGGTGTTATCACTAACGCGACAAGTGTTGGTTATATTGACGATGAAGGTGAGTACTCTACTGTTGAGTTGAGTGAAGGTCTACGTGACGTGCTTTATACAAATAAAGTAAACCCAGTTGCGTATATTCCTAACTCCGGCTTAGAGATTTACGGTAACAAGTCACTATACAATCTTTCAAGCTCGCTTGATAGAATCAACGTAGTACGACTTGAAAACTACCTACGTCAAAATATGCCTGGTCTAGCTCGTCCGTTCCTTGGTGAACAAAACGACAGACTAACGCGTGATCAAGTTCTTGATGTATTCGAAAGATACATGGAGACACTAATCACTCTGCGTGCAATTGAAGACTATGTTGTGATCTGTGACGAAAGTAACAACACGCCGGCTAGACGTGATCGTAATGAGCTATGGATTGACGTTGCTGTTATCCCGCTTAAGACTGTAGAATTTATCTACATTCCGGTACGATTCCGTAACTCAGGTGATAGCTTAAACATTAACTAATTTAATTAGTTAGATAAAAAGGGGCGCTATGCCCCTTTTTTGTGCCCTGAAGGCCGTAAATACTTTTGTAATCATTCTGTAACATTGAGGTGTTTTGATGAACTTTAGTAATATGGTTGAAGGCGTTAAGGCGATTGCCGAGTTTGTAACGCCGCTTGTACTGGTAGCGGCTTGTATTCTACTTGCTTAATATGATAGAAGAAAAGGGGCGCAAGGCCCCTTTTTAGTGCGAGAACTAGACTGGTAGCGACACCTACGCCCTCGACGTACCATACCTTAACGGTCCTAAGGCTGGATTCTTTTTAAATTATACTTGTATTTAGTGCCTTCAGTTGTTATAGTTACTTTGAACTTAAAAACGACAAGGTGAATGATATGTATACTCAAGAACAAGAACGAATCAAAGCAAAGACTATCGCAGCAATTAACAGCGCTCGCGAAGTGCTTAAGGCTGCCCGTGAAGGCAAAACCACCCAACGCGAGGCGTTTAACGCTCGTCAGAGCATAACTTCTGCTTTGATTATTTCTGACGCGGCTAACATTAGTCGTGATGAATACATCGGCTTATATGAGGATTGTTATGAGTAATACAGCCAAAATCGGTGTAATTAATGAAATCTTCGGTAGCGAGTTTATTATCAACGCTTCTGCGAAATCAGAGCCATACGGTGTTGATGGCTTGCCTAAAGGCTATGACCCGTTAATTACACCCACTTGTACGTTTGAACAGAGAACGTCTGAAACTCATCGCAATGAGCGTCGAACCTTTTTCTTAATCGAACATGGCGGTTTTGTGGTCGTTGGACGGCTATGCACTGCCATGCCCGGGAGCGGTTATGACGAATACGCTGTGATTCATAACTGCGAGCCTGCTGACACCGAAGACGGTGATATGGCAAAGCGCCGGTTTTATTCATGGCAAAAAACACTAGGACAGTGAGCATGACTACACTCAGAGAGTTTGTTCAAGAAGCGGTAATGCGCGACGTCTGGGTTTATGAAGAAAAAACTGAATACGACTTTTCGTATGAAAATAAGTACTTTGCTTTAAACCGAGCAGGGCACTTACATGGCATGTATTGCGGCACAACCAACAAAGCAACATGGTATAGCCGCCCAATGATGCAATTCAGTAAGAGCTATCGTAAATTCCAACGTATTAAATTAAAAGATGTGGAGGCCAAATGAGCCAGATTTTCCCTATACTTGAGCAGCTCAGTTCAAGTCGTTCTCGCTTGCACAAAGAAGCTGTGCTGAAGGATAATAAAGAAAACGTGCTGTTCCGTCGTGTTCTGCAATACGCACTTAATGGATTAATGCCATTTTATATGCGTGCCGCTCCTGAATTCACACCTGCTACGACTGACGCTTCTGTTACACTTGACGAGTTTTTGGATGTGCTGGATTTGTTATCAGCACGAGTAGTCACCGGCCATGCTGCGCGTGACTTAGTTATTGAGAACTTAAGTAAAATGTCACCCGGTGATGCTGATGTCGGCGCTCGTGTACTAGCCAAAGACCTGCGCTGCGGGATTAGTCATAAAACAGTAAACAAAATACTAGGCAAGGACTTTGTATCTGAATACCCTGTATTACTTGCTGAGAAAAAGTCAGACAAGTACATCGCTGAAAATATTACATGGCCTGCATTTTGCCAGAATAAGTTTGATGGTATGCGTTCAAATGCGGTGCTTGATACAGATGGCGCTGTGCTGTGGTTCACCCGTAACGGTAAAACACTGTCGTTCCATAACGTGCTAGACTGTTCAGTCACACAATTCGTTACTCATACAGGCCGTTCTTCAGGTATGCTGGATGGCGAGCTAGTGGTGCTTGACGAAAACGGCAACGTGCTACCTAGAAAAACAGGCAACGGCATTTTGAACAAAGCAATTAAAGGCACGATAAGCGAAGAAGAAGCCAGTCGTATCAGATTCCATGTTTGGGACTTTGTTGAACTAAGTGACTACACGATGCGCCGAGGTGAAACCCCGTATGTTGCTCGCTTGAATGACCTTGCCAAAATGGCAGAGGCTGACGTGCACGGTATTACAGTGGTAGAGACGAACGAAGTGCAAGACTTAAGTGAAGTTGAAGAGCACTTCAAGAAAGCTACGTCGAATGGTGAAGAAGGCGTGATGCTCAAAAACAAAACGCACTTGTGGAGTTCTACTCGCTCTAAGGAAATCATCAAATTCAAGATGGAACTTGAAGCTGACTTACTGTGCGTTGGCTGGGAGTTAGGTACTGGCAAAAACGCAGAGCGTCTAGGTGCATTAGTGCTTACAGATGGCACTGGCGAACTTAAAGTAAATGTTGGGTCAGGGTTTAACGACACACACCGCGACAATATAAAGGCAGAAGATGTGGTAGGCCAGATAGTCGCTGTTAAGTATAACGAGAAAATCCAACGCAACGATGGGTCATGGTCGTTATTCTTACCGATTTTTATTGAGATACGAAGCGACAAATCTGAGCCAAATACTCTTAACGAGCTGGCATAAAATAGTTGCAAAAATAATTTAAGGTACTATAATAAGTAGTACCTTAAAACACTAACTAAAAATAACAACAAAGGTGTTATCATGAGAAACAAAACTGCCAAACTAATTCGTAAGAAAGCACGCCAGACAGCACAGCAAGCGAGTTGGCCGACCTCTAATCCGGTTGTGCAATTTACTCGCAAAGTGCAAGTAGGCGGCGGCATTGTTGCGCTGCCCGGAACTATCGTTGAAGAGAATTCCGAACGTGCTTTGTACAAAACTTTTAAGCGCAAGTATAAAGCGTTTCGAAGTGCATGATTTATTGACGCGCCTCTCCTTTTAGCGCAATGCCCTCCGTAGGGCATCCCCCTTAACCCGCCTCCCGGCGGGGTTTTTTTGCTCAAAATACAAATACTTCTAGACTGCTAAATAGATATGAAGATCTACTTTTAGGAGTTTTAAAACATATGGCTGATTATTCAAAATTCGGTGTGCCGCTAGATGGTAATAAGTTAGGTATGCTTCAGCCGAAGTTCCAGTATAGGTTCCGCGTTGTTTTCAAAAACATCGGGTACTCATCTGACTCAAGGGTTCTTACACAGAATATAATTTCTGCCGAGCGTCCTAAGGTTGAATTCGCAACTGTTGAACAGAATGCATACAACTCGAAGGCGTACTTTGCAGGTAGACACACATGGCAACCAATCACTATTAGACTATACGATGATATGTCTAACGGTGTTGTATCTCTTATTGGTCAACAAGTACAGAAGCAAATGAACCATAGAGAACAAACTTCGGCAACCGCGGGCGCGAACTATAAGTTCACCTGCGAAATCCACACACTAGACGGTACAAATAACGATGAAATCGAGCGTTGGGTATGTGACGGATGTTGGATCCTGAACTATACTACGCCTGACAGTGAGTACACGTCGAACGAGGGTATGAATGAAGTTTCTATCCAACTTCAGTACGACACGGCTACCCAGTTAGTTGGCCCTAATGACTTAGGCGGCAACGTACGATCTGGCGATCCTATGCCTAATACCCCTAGTCCGGGTGATTCAATTAGCATCGGATAATAATTGATGGCAAGGCCTGATATTAATAGCCCTGGTATTGTGATCCAAGATTCCTGGCATGCCGCCAGGATCTTCGATCCTACTGATTACAACAATCCAAATGCGGTAACCTCGCTACCCACTTCTAAAGATTTATTCTTAGTTGAGTTTAAGTTTAACAACTTAAGCGAAGTAGGAAGGAAGTACGAAGAAGACATCCAGCAATCGTTCCTTATGAGCATCGTTCGCTCGGTAACAGGCGGCGGCATAAACACTGATGTGGCTTATGCAAAGGATCACCGCAACAAGAAGATAACGTATCATACCGGACTGTCGTATAATGATTTAAGCCTGACTATTGCTGATAGCGCAGACGGGCGAGCTCGCCACCTATACAACCTTTACCGTCGTTACTATTTCGGATCCGGGTGGGATTCATACAAAAACGGCGACAAAGAAGAAAAAGAACAAATAGGATCCGGCTTCCACTTCCATGGCTACAAAGTGGACGATGAAGATAACGTACCTGAGTACTTGCTTCAGTATGTGCGTATAGTGTCGTTATATGGTGGCCCACAGGGTCAAGTAATTGAGTATGTGAATCCACTCATTACAACATTCCAGCATGGTGGCCACAGCTATGATGAAGACGGCTTTAACTCGTTTGATATTACGCTTAAGCCGCAGTCTGTAGCATTAAAGACGTTTAACCGCCATGACTTCTTGGCCGTTATGCAAGACAACCTGCCGTTCTATGATGATAATATTAGATCAGGCGGCAAGCACTATTACCCGGACGGCAGTCCTACTCGCTACATTGGTAATAGATTTGACCTCGCGTCTGCTGCCCCGACTACTGAGATATTTCTTAATCAGGGCCAGAACACCACTAATGCCGCAGCCCAAGCCGAAAGAAACACGGCAGCTAACGCCATGGCGTCTGCACAGAACGCGACTACGACCCCTGCAGGTAGTACCTCGGTATTGTCTGGTGCTGTAGGCACAGGTGCAGTAGGTGGCACCGCTGGTAATACGGCAACCGCCGCAAAGAAAGCAGTGCAAGAAAAGCAGAAAGAAAAATCGTTTTTGGATAGCTTGCGAGAAAACGTGCCCGGCTTTGACGGATACGTGCAGATAGTAACTGACGCTCTCCCTGATTTTACTAACATTAATAGTGTTGCTAACTTCAGAGCTAGTGACTTGAAAAATGTACCTGATCGTTTAGGTAACCGCGCTAAGTGGCAAGGCACCGGTTTTGTAGAAGAAACAGCAAAAGAAGAATGGAAAGGCGCAGCCGAAAGCGTAAAAGACTGGTACAACTCGGAAGACGAGCCAGAGCAAGAAGATCCGGGCATCACTAATGGCTGATTTTAATTTTACAAGTGATACGAATAAGGCTGCTGAAAAGCGTTTATCGGGCATGCAATATCAACGTGAGTCAGTTGATTACCGACGTATATTCCCGTTAGTAAGTATATTCAGAAACGCTGGTGCGAGTAATACGGTTGCTGAGTTCGCTGCCCTGCAAATGTTTAACTTGGCTGAAACAACCGGTAAAAGCCCGTTCACTCTTGCACAAGAAACGATAGCCACAGGCAGCCTGTCTCTTGCAGATGATATCATTGATACACTTAATAGACTAGGGTACTCTGATATGCAATACGGCTCATACAGAGACTCTAGCGACCAAGTAATAGACCGTAACATTAAGAGATTTTGATGAGAAACCGATTTAGTCAAGGTATATACGAAGTACAAAATACCGAAAAGTATGTCGGTAATAAGCGCCCTACATATAGATCTTCGTGGGAAAGGGGATTCATGCACACGTTGGATCACCACCCATCTGTACTTGAATGGGCATCCGAACCTATAAAAATACCTTATGTCAACCCCCAAACTGGCCGCCCCGCTAACTACATTCCTGACTTTCTAATAAAGTATACGAAAGCTGACGGCTCTGTTGTAGTGGATTTGATTGAAATAAAACCCGCTAGTCAGACACACGAAAGTCGTGCAAAAAGTAAAAACGATAAAACACAGCAAGTTATCAATGCAGCAAAATGGGAGGCAGCAAGTAACTTCAGCAAAATGCGCGGAATAACTTTTCGGATATTAACTGAGGATCAGTTGTTCGGGAAGAAGAGTGGAACAAAAAGAAAAAAACAGGGCTTCGGATAAGCCCTGTTTTCGTATGTGTATAATTACGCGTTAGTAGTGTAAACTGAATCAAACGCTCGTGATTTACCAGTACCGGTTGAGTTAAGGCGCTGTGCAGTTTGGCCATTAACTTGGGCGGTAAGCTTACGGGTTTCAACGTTATAAATCATTTCGTCACCGTCGAACTTGCCTGGAACAGGAACAAACGTATTCGGTGAAATTGTCTCAGACTTAATACGGCGTAGCTTGATGCCAGTAGGACCTTTTAGTCCGGTAACTTCGTAAAATGTCGCTGGACCTTCTTCGGCTGTATAGAACACTTCACCTTTAGAAATGCCTAGCGGTTTCATGCGCTTAGCACGAGTTTCAAGCTTTTTAGCTTCCTTACGTGCAACACGCTCGGCTAGTGGCTTGACCCAATCGTTAATACGTGCGTCGCGAACTTCTGCGCTATCATATGCAAAAAACGCGTCAGGTGTTGCACGCTTACCTTGGAACATAGCTGCTTGGAATTTTTTGTTTTCTGGGTCGTCAGAAATATAAACCACAGCGTGGATTGATTCAAGCCCAGCAATACGAACAGGTGTTTTTCCTTCAATATAAGCTGCGCGGTCTTTGATCATTTCGTTAATAACGTCACGTTTTGACATACTATAGTTCCTCATGGGATTTGATAAGTTTACAATAAATTATTTTGGCATACGAATCCTAATTCTGCGCCAGTTGCATCCTTCGATGCTCTACAACCACAATTAATACCGTAGTTGGATAAGTCATTTCAAGCGTAGTATTGCACCAGCCGATCATGTTGTCAACACATTTTAACTAAATAAAAGAAATAAATCTGGTGGTAGTAATGCTAAACAAAAAAGTAGAAGAATCCTTAGACATGATGCCGGCAAGCGATTTACGAGATATTATAGACGATAAAGAAGTTATATCTAATTCAAAAGAAACCAAGCAAGAGTTGGTTGATCGTTTAAGTGCAATGGAGAAACTCGACGTTAGCTTGCCTAATATAAACGGGCTAGAAGAACACGAGGAAGAGATGAATCAGATCTCGGCTAAGGCCATGCAGTCTTTTAAAGACTTGATGGACCTAGGCTTGCAAGTAAACGACAACGCTGCTGGGCGTATGTTTGAAGTCGCGGCAACTATGCTAAAGATTGCACACGATAGCTCTTCGGCTAAGGCAGACAGAAAGCTTAAAATCTTAGACATGCTAATGAAAAAAGCCAAGCTAGATAATGATGTAGACCCTAGTAAGGGACAGGGCGGCGACGGTGTTACGTTAGACCGTGAAGAAATATTAAAGCAAATCAGGGATGCTGCGAAGAATGAGTCTTAATTTTACACGAAAATTTTCAGATTACTTGGGTGAATCTAACAAAACATATGAGGTGCAAGTAAAGCTAGCAAACGTGCACATGGAAGACGATATCGAAGAGGTTATCGAAGCAATAATCTCTAAGCTAGATATCGTTGAATCAACTGGGTATAGTGAGACACCAGTAGTTACATGCCATCCGGCATTCCCTAATCTAGGTCCAACGTTTGTTACGCACTGCAAATATGTGGTCAAGTACCCGTCAACCAATGATGAAATTCGTCGCCATCTTAATCATGCGCTACGAATGGACGAGACCAACTTGCACTTAGTAGTAGACGTGCACGCACGCGCTACACCGCCAGTTATGTGCGAAGATGACGACAGCGAATATGTACCTAAAGTGTCACACGAAATACAAGACGACGAGATTCCACAAACTGATCCTGAAGTTGTGGAGGTTGCTGAGTACGAACATCCTGAGCATTTCAAGCTGAGCAAATATGACATGAACAAGGAAACGTCTGGATTTGAGCGTGATATTGCAACATACGACGAAGAGCGCGACAGCGTAGAAAGTTCTTATACTGCTCGCCCTAATGCGCCTGAAGGCATAAGCCTGTTTTCAAGTGTAGATAATCCTGATCCAGGAGCGTAACTGTGCGAATAAGTGAAGTTCTTAATCCGCTATACGAGTTTACCAGCACGCCGCCGGACAGACCTATCACTAAGTCAGAGCTTGATGAGCTTGAAAAATATCTAGATCAGCTTTATGCGAAGCATGGTCTAGATATTGAGTTCACTCGCCATTTCCTTGATAGAGTAAACGACCAGCGCAACAAAAAGCAAATAACAACCGGCGAACTTTTTAAAATGTTTGGTAAAGCCCAGCGCGACTACGGGTCAGATTTTTCCACGATCCGCAAAAGCGAACAGGGCGTAATACACGACAAAGAAACGGATTTAAACGGTCCGTTTGTAATTGACTTTGACCGCCGCAAGAAGCAGTGGACTTTATTCGCTAAGACTGTTATGCGCAAGTCTAATTTCAAAACCACATCCAAAAAGTACGAGGTTTAAATGTCTGATGCGTTAGTAAAAACCCCGCACTCTAAAACGGCCTATACTAAAGCACAGTTAGGTGAGCTTGTAAAGTGCGGCAACCCGGATAACGGACATCTTCATTTTATTGAAAACTATTTTCAGATACAGCACCCTACTAAAGGGTCAATGAAGCTTAAGCCTTTTGACTTCCAGTACGGGTTGATTGATAGCTATCACAACTATCGAAGCTCTATAAGTCTCGTATCAAGGCAGATGGGTAAGTCCACGATAGCGGCTGCCTATCTTCTTTGGTATGCTATGTTTGTGCCTGACAGTATGATATTGATCGTATCTAACAAACACGACGGCGCTAAAGAGATCATGCACCGTATAAGATACGGCTACGAAAACTGTCCGGACTACGTGCGAAGCGGCGTAGTAGCGTACAACAAGCACTCCATAGAATTTGACAATGGCTCTCGTATCGTGGCGCAGGCAACAACTGAGAACTCAGGTCGTGGTTTGTCAATATCATTGGTATACATGGATGAATTTGCATTCGTACAGCCCCGTATCGCTAAAGAATTCTGGACAGCACTATCGCCGACGTTATCAACAGGTGGTAAATGTATAATCACATCTACACCGAACAACGACGAAGACCAGTTCTCTGAAATTTGGCGTCAGGCTAACAAGTTAATAGACGACAACGGCAACGAGCGTCCAGTCGGTATTAACGGATTTAGACCATACTTTGCTGATTGGCGCGAACATCCTGATCGCGACGAGGATTGGTACCATGAAGAATTCAACAAAATCGGCGAAGAGCGATTCAAACGTGAGCACGAGAACCAGTTCATATCGTTTGACGAAACTCTTATTAGTCCTAAGTTCATGTTTGACTGGGAGCATATTGATCCGCTTTATAAAGAAGGCACAATACGTTGGTTTAACACACCGGCCGAGGGCATGGATTACGTAGTTGCCTTGGATCCTAGCATGGGTACTGGCGGCGACTTCGCTGCTATACAGGTTATTGAGTTGCCGAGTATGGAACAAATAGCTGAGTGGCAATCTAAGCGTACTATAATTGAAAAGCAAGTCGGTATGTTGCGGCACATATGTGAAACACTTGATGAAGCAGGTGCCAACGAGATTTATTGGAGTTTAGAAAACAATACGTTAGGTGAGGCTGGCTTATCAGTAATCCGTGCAATGGGCGAAGAAAACATACCCGGTATTTTTGTTTCAGCACAAGGCGGCAAGCGTAAAGGATTTACACTAACTAACCGCAGCAAACTAGAGTACTGTGCCAAGATGAAGTCGTGGATAGAGAGCGACACGCTTCAGGTGTTTAGTAAGTTCCTTATCGGTGAATTTAAAACATTCGTTAGTTCAGGCGCTACGTACAAAGCCAAAGACGGAAACCACGATGATCTAGTTCTGTCACTTCTTCTGGCTGTACGTATTATTGACGTAATAAGTAAGTGGGACGACGAGATCATGGATGCTGTCACGGGCTATATGGACGAAGAATCGTTTGAGGAACCTATGCCCCTTGGGATCTTATAAATAAAGGAAAACGGCAAAAATTATGGTACAATCAGAAATCTCACTTAAAGTGTTCAAACTATTGCACTCTAAGTACAACAATATATCACTATTTGACCAAGACGGCAAGCAAGTAATGACAGCCGACTCAGCTGTTCGTTTCTTTATAGAAAAGCCTAATATTATGGTTTACGTTAGTGAAGACATGGTGGAGTTAAACAAGGGTACTGAGGTGCAGCTTACTGATATAGAAGATATCATTGACTCCCTTAAAACACTTGCCCACCAAAACAGAAAGTCATTTAACTTAAAAGTATTCGGGAAGAGCATCGTGCCTAAAGACTTCGCACAAGAAATTACTGAATCTAAAATGTTCAGTAGCATGTACGGCAAGACCAAAACCAGCTATCAAAAAGTTGGCGAAAACACAGTAATCACTTACCGCCATACTAGTGCAGTAAACGACAATGCCCAATCACGCATGTCTAAGCTACGTGAGATTGAAATAACGTCACATGGCAAAAAGTACATGATGCCATGGCCACATGTTATGGGCGCACGCGCTATCGCTAAGCATTTAGAAGTAGGCGGCGAGTACAGCGATGATATAGCTGAATCGTTATACGAGGCGTCTGAGCGCATACGTATGATAGGCCAGTACAGAAACTTTATCCGCAAAAAGGATCCGGTTGAGTACAACCTTGCGACTAAAGCTGCAAAGGATATCAACGGCCAAATACAAGACTTTTTAAAAGTAGGTACTGACGGCGAAGTGTCGGATATTATTGCAAGCTTGCAGGAAACTATAACAGCGGGCGCAGTTGCCACAGGCGGCGTAGCTGATAGAGCACCTTATAGTCGCAAAGTCTCTGGCATCATACGTAGATACAAAACACCTGAAAACATTATTGCTATGGTTAGCGAGAAAGTTAAGAAGGAAAAGAAGGGCATCCTCCCCAAGTCGTTTATGTTTGAAGACGCAGGCGACGAGTTCGATTTCGTAATGAAAGAGATGGAAGAATCCAGCGATGTGTTCTACAAGTCCGTACGACAAGCAATCGAAGAAGTCTGGGACAGTTATGACGAGAAACGTCGTAAAGCAATAGTGTCACTTGCCAAAGGCGAACTAGCAGACAAAGTAAAGTAATACAAGGCAGCTATACGCTGCCTTTCTTCAATCCACCTCCCTGTTAGAAAAAAGTGAAAACTTTTCTAACAAAAATTATCCTTGACAACTAAATAAAGACAGTGCTACAATGAACTTGCTCATTATGGCACTAAATGAAAATGTAAATTTTGAATCGTAAATTTTGAATCGTAAATTTTGTTTCGTAAATTAGATAGCCGTAAATTATAACAATAAAAATAAATTAAGAGTATCGTAAAATGCCGGATATTAATGAAATTCGTGCACGTCTACAACGTGCTGCCGCTCAAAAAGACAACCAAGGTTCATCACGTGGACCAAGCCCACTTTATCGTCACTGGGATGCTCCTGACGATTCCCGTATTGAAGTAAGATTCCTTCCTGATGCAAATGCCGACAACGTCTATTTCTGGCGTGAAAAGCAAATGATCAAGCTTGAGTTTTCTTCGGTGCTTGGCCAACCGGACTTTAACAAGGGTAAACCTTTTATCGTACAGGTTCCTTGTGTTGAAATGTACAATGACGGCAGATCTTGCCCTGTTAGTCGTGAAGTATCATCGTGGTTTAACACTGATATGGATAGCCTAGCACGCAAGTACTGGAAGAAACGTTCTTATATTATGCAGGGTTTTGTTTTACAAGATCCAACTAATGAAGAACAGCCGCCTGAGAACCCTATCAGACAATTCAATATTAACTCGCAAATATTCAAGAATGTGCGCGAGGGACTACTTGACCCTGATATGCTTCACACGCCAACTGACTATAACAACGGTACAAACTTTGTTATAAAGAAAACTAAGAACGGCCAATACGCTGATTACACCACGTCAAACTGGTCTCGTAACGAGTCTGCGCTTAGTCAAGAGCACATGGATGCAATTCAGAACTACGAGCTTAAAGATCTGAATACATTGCTTCCTAAGGTTCCGTCTGACGAGGACTTGTTAATCATTAAAGAAATGTTTGAAGCAAGTGTAAGTGGCGAACCGTATGACCCTTCTCGTTGGGGTGAACACTTCCGTCCTTATGGATTGAAAACTGAGTCGAACAACTCAGAACAAGGTACTAAACAGGCTCCGTCTACGCCAGCTGCCCCTGCTCAGTCAGCTAAAACAGACGATGCTCCTCCGTTTAAACCTTCTACTGCTGAACCACGCCAAGAGTCACGCCCAGCACCTGCTGCAAGCGCTACGCCGGCACCAGCTGCCCCGGCTGCACCGTCTAGTTCTGACTCTAGCGTAAATGATATTCTGGCTAAGATCCGTTCTCGCCAAAACTAATATCATGGGCAGGGGTGTAAAAACCTCTGCCGACTTTCATACACACAGGTTACAATAAAAACAATAATATGAAACCTATCGATATCTCCAAATTCAGTAAGGACATTACTAAAGCCGTACCCGGTATTAATACAGGGTTTCAGGATCCAGTAACGTGGGTATCAACCGGCTGTTACATGTTGAATTATCTGATCTCAGGCAATTTCAACAAAGGCATCCCGTTCGGTAAAATTACCATGTTGGCTGGTGAGTCAGGTTCCGGTAAGTCGTATATCGCATCCGGCAACCTTGCGCGTAATGCACAAGCCCAGGGCGCATTCGTAATCTTGTTAGATTCAGAAAACGCGCTAGATGAAGAGTGGCTTAAAGCAGTAGGCGTGGATACTGACCCTGACAAGTTGTTACGTATCGGCGTGGCTATGATCGACGAAGTTGCCAAAATTATCAACGAGTTCGTTGCTGGTTATAAGGCAGAACACGGCGACAAACCCGTCAAAGAACAACCACCTGTACTATTTGTTGTAGACAGCTTGGGTATGTTACTTACTCCTACAGACAAAGATCAGTTCCAGAAAGGCGATCTTAAAGGCGACTTGGGTCGTAAAGCGAAAGCACTAACCGCGCTTATCCGTACTACCACAAACTTGATTGCACCGTATAACGTTGGTGTAGTTTGTACGAACCACGTATACGATTCGCAAGATATGTTTGATCCGGATCCTAAAATTTCCGGTGGTAAAATGGTTGTTTTTGCGAGTTCCATTATTGTTGCAATGAACAAAATGAAACTTAAAGAAGACGCCGAAGGTAACAAAGTTAGCCAAGTTATGGGTATACGATCCAAGTGTCGTGTAATCAAAACCCGCTACGCTAAGCCTTTCGAAGACGTTACGGTCTACATTCCTTATGAGACTGGCATGGATCCTTACTCTGGTGTATTTGAGTTTATGGAAGCTCAACAGCTTCTTAAACGATCCGGTGCTTATTACACTGCTGTTGATATGGAAACTGGCGAAGAATTTAAGCTGCGCCGTAAACAGTGGAAAGAGCCTGCCAATATGGAACACTTACTTCAGTTGTTCCTTAAAGTGCAAGAACTGGAAGATAAAGCAAGCCTAGCTGACGCTGAAGAAAACTTTGGCGCCGACGAAGAAGAGCAAGCTTAATATATAGGGCACACCGTGCCCTATAACCAGAGGTTTATTATGACAGAAGAAATCATGCACAGTCCGTTTCCTTCAGATTCAACTGAATTCAAAAAAGCGTATTGTCAATTACTTGCTTTCGTAAAGCAAAAAGAGTCTAAAGCGACGGTGATATCACAGCTCGAAGCTTTGGAAAAAACACTACTAGTTGACATGAATGCCGCTATGTGGGCTAAAACACCTACGAACTTCGAATACACTGTTCGTATGTTTGTTGAGTACGGTATAGACCGCAAGTTTATACGACTACGACAGCGGTTCCCTAACCCTAAGAAGTTGGCCATCATGTTATTCCGTACCATTAGAGTAGCAGTGGAGCGAATGGATGAGCCTAACTAACTGGTTTTATGTAGTTAGTAGTGACTTGTCACGCATTCCGGACGCGGTTGCGTTTTACGAGAAAGAGTATGAAGAGGGTAGGAAGTTTCTACCCTTGGAAGGCGCGATATCCCGTAAGTGTGGCCAGCTTGCTACTGTAGTTGACAAGTACTACGCCTATTACCAAGAGATAGAGGCAATACTGGAACACTTGAATATAGAACAGAAAAAAGTTCGTGCGCAAGTGTTTAAGAAATACCTCGAAAATTACCAGCGTTCGTTAAGTTCCCGTGACTGTGAGAAATACTGCGACGGTGATCCTGCAGTAATTAACGTTGCGATGCTAGTTAACGAATGGTCTCTTGTGCGAAACAAGTACCAAGGATTGCATAAATCTTTGGAAAACATGAACTGGATGATCGGGCATGTTGTTCGCTTGCGAGCTGCTGGCCTTGACGACGCTCATTTTTAATTTAGGACTAAATATAAGCGTAGGTATTATAAAGGAAATCACATGAAAGTTGACCCTCAGATTCGTTGGAGACAAGTAGTACCTTGGATCGAGTCAAAGAGTCAAAAGCGTAACGACTTACTCAGAACATCTGGATCGCCATGTGTAGATAATCCAATAGAACAAATTTATAAAAGTAGCTTCAAACCGAAACATCGAAAACCGTCTTATATTGACATTTATGTCTAATTACTAATAGATGCAAACGTAGTTTCAGGTTAACGGGCTTAGATATAATACCTGCGCCGAATTCGATTATGAAAACGGCAATTATAAAAATATTAGACGAAGTAAACGTCAAAATAGAAGGCGCTGATCCACTAGTCAGACGTAAAATGGTAGACGCTTGTCGGTTCTTTGTACCGAATGCTCGCCATACACCTGCGTATAAATTAGGCCGTTGGGACGGGTACAAAAACCTATGTACTATCGGTGGTAGAACTTATCTAGCTATGCTGGAAAGAGTGTTGCCTATTCTAATAGAAGCAGGCTACCACGTTGATATAGACGACCAACGCCAAGACTTTAGTTTCATTAAATTCGATGAGCTTAAGTCAGATTCCTACTCTCACTTTATATGGCCTGAGGGACACCCTTTCGAAGGTCAAGCCCTTTCTCTATATGATCACCAGCTAGACGTACTTAACGGTTGTGGTCAGAACTTACAAAGTGTTTATATTGCGCCTACTGCTGCCGGGAAGACAATCGTCACAGCTATACTGAGTGACATGATAGGCAAGTATGGCGGTTCTCTCGTAATAGTACCAACTAAAGACCTTGTAGACCAGACATGTGAAGAATACCACAACATGGGTTTGGATTACGGTAAGTTTTACGGGGACGAGAAAAACGTCACAGCGCAACATATAGTAGGCACATGGCAGTCACTTGAACAAGCGCGCCTTAACACTAAAAAGCAAAATGGCAAAGTTACTATTGAGCAAGTAATGGACGGCAAAGTCGGTGTTATTGTGGATGAAACACACAAAGCAAAAGGCACTGTATTACTTGATCTACTTTGTAACGAAATGGCACATATTCCTATTCGCTGGGGACTAACAGGCACCTTACCGGAAGACGAGATTGGTCAGTGCTCGCTAGAGTGCGCGGTGGGTCCTACCTCTGGTAAAATAGATAACCGTGACCTGCAAGAAAAAGGTATCCTCAGTAAGTGTCATATAGATGTGTTACAGACTGTAGAGCTATACGAAAAGATAGGCGACTATCATACGGAGAATAAGTTCTTAACAAGTGATCGTAAGCGTATAGAGAGCATAGTTGAGAAACTTATCTTACCTAAGAAAGAAGGCCAAAACGCGCTTATACTAGTTGACAAAATACCAACTGGCAAACTACTTGAAGAACTAATCCCGGGTAGTATTTTTGTTCACGGCGGTACCCCTAAAGACAAGCGTAAGGAAGCATACGACTTGGCGAAAACTAACGACGACATAACGGTAATTGCTACGACCGGGGTAGCGTCAACTGGTATCTCGATTAACCGTATATTCAAGCTGTTTATGTTTGAGTTAGGCAAATCGTATATCAAAATCATTCAGACGATAGGACGTGGCTTGCGTATTGCTAAAGACAAAGACTTTGTCAACATTTACGACATATGCGCAAACACCAAGTATTCTAAAAAGCACTTGACTGTGCGAAAGAAACACTATCGCACGCATGGATACCCGCACAAAGTGAACAAGGTGGAAATCTACTAATGATAAAAATGATTGCAGCACACGACACAAATAAAGGCATTGGTATTGACAATAAACTGCCCTGGCACTTGCCCGAAGACCTCGCTCATTTTAAACGCGAGACTGAAGGCAAATATGTCCTGATGGGTAGAAAAACTTTCGAAAGTATTGGAAGGCCATTGCCGAATAGGCACTCAGTTGTCTTGACACGTGATACCGAATGGCCTTATAATAGTGACTTGGCTAGTAATGATAACTTCGACACTTTGAACACGCGTGTTGAGCTGCTAGAGTTCTTAAACTACGCTGAACAGCGCGGCGAAGATGTCATAGTTATAGGCGGCAGTGAGATTTACCAAATGCTGATTAAGTCAGCAGACGAGCTTATTATCACTGTCGTTGAGGGCGATTATAAGGTTGATTCTTATTTCCCTGATTACGAGCAACTTTTCGAAGAATACGAAAGAAGTCAGCACACAAGTAAAACTGGCTTAGGCTATACAATAATAAGAATGAGAGCCGTATGAAAATACTCACACCCGATAACACACTGTACGACTTGGATCAAATGCCTGACATGGTTGACGATGTCAAGTTCAGCGTGCTTGACTTCAGTAAAGGTCGCCGTAATATAGATGAGCCTGATTTTTACTTCAGTAGCTTAATCTTTATGGAGCGCTTTTCTACCCCTGCTGCGCTACTGCAAATAGGTGAATTTGAACTTAAAGTACCACTAAACTGGTCTATTATGATTACCAGTAATGAGTTTGATGAAATGTGCATGGTGCCTATTAACTCAATACCCAAGCGCAACTTTACCGCGTTCGTGTATAACCCGTTAAAAGGTGGCCTTCCATCAGCACTGCCTGTTGAAATTAAAACACTGTATCGCAACTATGAATGGCACGCGCCTAAGGTGAACCCGGCTAACTTGATTACTATGCCTATTAGTAATACAGAAAAAGCTATTAGAGGTCCACACTGCGTCTATATCGCACGCGAAACAGCAAACGTTCCAAAGACATTCTCACTAGCGGATATACTGTGATATGAGCACTACGAGCAAGCGTAAAATTGATCTTAAATCGATGTTGAACGCAGTTGCCATGGCTGACTTTGGCTGGTACGATCGCTTAGACGAAGACCAACAAAAAGAGCTCAGCGTTTATGCGCTCAATCGGTTTGTTAGTAATTCGTCAAAATACCCTGATATGTCTATTATTATGGTAAATGACTTAGCCAACGTTCATGCGAACGTATTCTATAAGCACAAAGCGATGCACTGGAAGCTCGTATGTGCTGCAATCGGCATGGGGCACGCTATGCGCTTTGAATATGTGCCTCCACCGAAGCGTAAAAAACTTGATCCTATGACTTCTATTGTTATGGAAGCCAATCCTTTATGGAACGAGACTGAAGCCCAGATAGTACTAAGTAGTATGAGTAAGAAAGAAAAACGCATATATCTTAAAGACAGGGGCTATCAGAACGATGAAATTAAAAAGTTGGTTAAGTAATGTCAGATAAGTTTGAATGTAGATTTTGTAAGAAGAAGTTTTCTAAGGAAAATACTTTACTTGTCCATAAATGCATGAAGAAACAGCGGTACGAAGATCGTGACACTGTTGGCGCTCGCTTAGGGCTAGAAGCCTATAATTTGTTTCTAAAATCATGTTCAAACCGCAAACAAGAGACACAAGAGTCGTTTATACACTCCAAGTATTACAAGGACTTTGTAAAGTTTGGTAGAGCTCTGTGCGACTTAAACCCGCTTAGTACCGAGGATTATATCAAATACTTGGTAAAGGAAGGTGTAGCACTAAGCAAGTGGTGTCGTGCTGAGACGTACGACAAGTACATAATAAATCACCTAGAAACTGAACCGGTGCAGCGTGGACTTGAGCGCTCCATAACCGTGATGGCTGAATGGGCCGAGCGCAATAATATGGCGTATACTGATTATTTCAATCACGTGTCTACGTTTGAAGCAGTTTCTCATATTCAATGTGGTAAAATAACACCGTGGCTTATGTACTTGAGTAACGGCGGACAAGCCCTTATGGAGCGTTTTAGTCAAGATCAGATTAAAATAATACAAGGTATTATTAACCCTGGCGAATGGCAGCTTATTTTTAATCAGCGCCGTAGTGATGTTAACTTTGCTTTAGAGATTATAGATTCAGCATCCTTATGAAAAGACATGGTGATATAGACATTGACGTCTGTGATCGAGACACACTGTTAAAAGAATTAAATCACATTGACGCTTCTATGTTAAATCGTAACGGCGCCCTAACCCGACATAACGTTGGTGTATATGGGCACGCCGTGCCTGTAGATCCTTTCAGTAACTTGTGTTCACTTACATACACTGAGGCAGAAGAAGCAGGCTTTAAAAAAGTTGACTTGCTTAACCTATCCAGTTTAAGCTTCTTTAAAAATAAGCGCCATTTGCGCAACGTCATAGCCAAAGACCCCGACTGGGATATGTTTCTCGATAAGGGTGTTGTTATGCAGTTGAGCCAGATATCGGGTCACTACGGGCTTCTACGAAAGAAACGCCCGCGATCCGTATTAGAGTTAGCAATGTTCATCGCGCTTATACGCCCAGGTAAGAGTCATTTACGAGAAAAATCCTGGTACGAAATGTCTTCGGAAATATGGCAGAAAGGCACTGATGGCTATCAATTCAAAAAGAGCCACGCCATCGCATATGCCTTGAATATCGTTGCTGAAATGAACCTGATCAAATACGAGAAGGTCAAGCTGAATCAGTATGTAGATGTAATTACTGATCAAAAAGTTATTATCGACGATTTGTAAATTCTACTTGAAATAACATTCATAATTTGTTACCTTAGTTGTAAAATACAAGGTGAACCCTATGAATGTAGAAGAAAGACTGAGTAGAATCAACTCAGTGGTTGAATATTTTCACAACCAATACAGCGAGATAGACACCGCTACTGAGCGCCATAACATTTCGTACGCCAATAAGTTATCACCGCGGCCAGCATATGCGGCTGCTTTAGTACTTGACCGCAACGTTATCCCTGTGGGTACCGGGTCATTGTGCTTAGATGGTCGCTATGAAATCAGCTATGTTATACGGGCTGGCCGCACGACTGGTGAGATACTCGAAATAGATACTCGCCTTCAACAAGAACCAGTGTCTGCAGGCCAAATCGACGTATGTATGCGCACGGCAAATTCAGTAAACGGATCTCGCGACTTGGGATATCGTTCTCTGAGCGAAGCTACCGCGAATGTGTTTATTGCCGGCATGCTAGCCGAAGCACGTAAAACGTCGCTTGAGTTCCAGTTAATCGTTCTTGACAAGGAAAACGAGACTGAATCTGTGTTTTCAATATCATCCACGGAACCGTCATCAAGTAGAAACTTGGAATCTTTTGACATCCAGTTTACTAATTTCGCACATTTGGGAATACCTGATTCTTGCATAACTATTGATCTGATGGTAGAAAATTCAGCGTTTACTAGCGTACAACATAGCAGGACAATCGCACTAGGTGACGACCCAGTTAGTTACTATAGTGGTCCAACTAAGGTACAAAAAACGTTCAGTGGTTTTACTAATGCTAGAACGGGCAACATGATGGTGCCTGATACTGTGCAGGTAATGTGGGTGACTGATGAAGGTGCCACAACATATGACAACTTTTTTGTATTCGTGAAAAAGGAGTGTCCGGAAGCAATCCCGCATCTTGTCTTGAATTACGGATACCCGGAGGATTTCAATGAACAAAACAATATCATTAAACCGTGACAATACGTTCTTTACCTCCGATTGGCATTTTGGTGACAAGAACATCATAAAAAATTGTAATCGTCCTTATAGTGATATGGACGAAATGCACGCTGCCTTAATTGATATTTGGAACGCAAAAGTTTCCGATGATAGCACTGTAGTTAATATGGGCGACTTTGCTTTCTGGGGACCGTCAAAGTTCAATGAGCTAGGTAACGTGCTTAAGCAGTTAAAGGGCAAGATACTATTTGTCCCAGGAAATCACGACCGGTTAAATCTATGGCACAATACGCTTGACGCGTATCCTGAGTTAAAAGATAAGGTGCGTATATTACCGCCTGTCGCTGATTTTAGAGTCGGTAAACAACATATCGTCGGGTGTCACTACGCAATGATGATATGGAATAAGCAACACTATGGTGCTTGGCACTTATATGGGCACTCCCATGATAGACACTTGACTGGTATTGGCCTAAGCATGAATATATGTATTGATGCTCACCCTAATTTTGATCTGTTCACATACGAAGAGATTGAAGAAAAGATATCAAAGTTAAAGATTTTCCTTCCGTTCTAAAAAATCAAATTAAACCTTGATTTGGCAGGAAGTAGAAATTATAATACTTTAAAATTTGGAACCCTTATAAAGTGTAAGGGTGTAAGGAGTATAAAATGACAACACATTTTAACACGCAACACACTCCTGTAGAAGAAGTTACTGAAGTAGAAGCCCGTACAACAAACGGCGCAGTAACTAACATCACTTCCGGTGAGAAATCACTTGATTTGTTCTTTGTGGCAGGTGCATCCCGTAACATGAGTGACGACGAAATCATCATAATGTTTGATGACGCGCACGACGAAAACCCAGAACTGGCATTCCGTGTCTTGCAATGGGCTCGTGATGTGCGAGGCGGAGCAGGCGAACGTCGTTTCTTTAAAGTAATAATGAAACACTTGGTTGCTAACCAACGCACTTACGGTGCTAAGAACATCAAGGCGCTGCTGACCAAATCGTCTGAGATTGGCCGCTGGCGTGACTTACTTGACTTGTTCATCAAGTGCACTGATGCCAACAAAAAGTTCATCGGTAAGTTGTTTAACGAAGCGCTTGATTCAGGCAACGGTTTGGCTGCTAAATGGCTACCGCGCAAAGGTAAATTCGCACGCGCTGTTCGTACGTCTATGGGCTACAAGGACACGCCGAAGGAATACCGCCGCAAGATCGTTGACTTGACTAAAGTAGTTGAGACCCAAATGTGCCAGGGCAAGTGGGACGAGATCAATTACTCGCACGTACCGTCGGTCGCGTTTAAGAAATACCGCAAGGCATTTCAGCGTCATGACCCTGTACGCTTTGAAGCATTCATTCAATCAGCTATTGAAGGTGAAACAAAGGTCAACGCCGGTGCTATATTCCCGCATGAAATATTAGCGCCGCTTGGTAAGGGTAGAACCTCGTCAAAAACTGAAGTTGACGCCATGCAAGCACAGTGGCAAAACTTGGCTGATTCGATGGTAGACGCGCCCGATGTACTGCCTATGATTGACGTGTCTGCGTCGATGAGCGGTGACCCTATGCATATTGCAGTGTCGCTAGGCATGTACTTGGCTGAACGCAACACTGGTCAATTTAAAAATGCGTACATGACTTTCGAGTCACAACCTAAGTTTGGCTTCGTGAAGGAAGGCGCAAAAATTGACGCTCGCTACAAGGATATTTTACGCGCAGGTTGGGGCGGTAGCACTGACTTGTCAGCGGCTTTTAAGAAAATCCTTGAAGTTGCTGTAAACAACAATGTTCCGGCTGATCATATGCCTAAAATGTTGCTTGTGTTATCTGACATGGAGTTCGATTCCTGGGGTAACCGCGGTCTTACATCCAATGTAAAAGACTTGTTTAAAAAGGCAGGCTACGAGTGTCCTACTATTGTGTTCTGGAACTTAGACGCTCGCCCTGGTAACAACCCAGTAAAAGCTACTGACAAAGACATGGTAATGGTGTCCGGATTTAGTCCGGCTATAGCGAAGACCATAATGGAAGGCAAGGACCTGTCACCGATGGGAATAATGCTTGATGCTATTATGAAAGATCGCTATACACTGTGAGGCGTAGTGCGCCCTAGTATTTAAAGAAGGGGCTTTTGGTCCCTTCTTTCGCATTGCGAATAAATACATAAAAATACAGGGAGACACATGTACACGAGCTTTCAACTAAAGAGTTGCACAAAAACTCGATACTATATCAGAACAGTGAACATAAGTACGCATTGCATGTTGACTGACGAGTTACGGACGATATACGGTGAAGAGTTGTGTGAGGAAAAGTATGAACCGGGCGTTGCCTTACTAAAAGGCTTTCGTGTTGAGTTTTATGAACTTGATGATTTTCTCAACACAGATATGGCCATAGACATAGACAACAATAAAAAGGAAACAATACGTGAAAGAACGCTATCAGGCATTGATTGCCCCGCTGCTTGAACTCGATCCTGGATTTCAAGAGTATTTTGATTTCGCATACGACGCGCATAGTGATCGAAAAAGAATCGGGACAAACGACCTATATATTATTCACCCTATTAACGTAGCGTTAAACGTCCTAGAAACGGGCTTGTCGCATGATGATAAGGTGATGGCAATCCGTGTAGCAGTAATGCACGATGTAGTGGAAGACGAAGACGTAGAGCTTGTTACGGTAATTAATAAATTCGGTACTGAGTTTGCGTATCATCTGTATTACACTTATACAGAGATAACCAAGTCTTCTGGTAACCGCAAGTTTAGAAAAATACTTGAAGCCAATCACTATGCTGCTGGTACCCGAGTATCACAGACCGTCAAAGTGTGCGATGCTGCCGATAATATAATGACGATTCATTTGAAGTCGGGCCGCAAGTTTGCATATGATTATATGAATGAAAAAGTTACACTTCATCATAAACTTGCATTGGCCGATCCAATGGCTCTCAAGTTATTTGTTAAAAGAATGTCGATTGTTAAACAAGCGCTAAAGGCTGCCTAGCCCATATTAGTTACTAGTTTAACAACGCGCTTTTTACCGAATTTCTTCTGACACATTTCGTCTAAACTGACGTAGGGTCCGAACAAGACTTCTACGTCTTTTTCCCTGTATGTTCGTACAGTATGCGAAAACGCTTGCATCTCTTCAAATAAATACACACCGATCGGGATTGATCTGTTTGTTTCCCACCACCAGTTCGAGCCAAGTTTAAGGAATAACACCTTTTCAGCGTGGTCCGTTAGTGCTTCGAAATCATAGAACGTAACGGCCTTACTCGCTACATTTTCAATAATTCCTAAATATTCGTCATCTCCTATTTTTAAGCCAGTTAGGAAAGGAAATTTTTTAGTTAGTTCGTCTTGGGTCATTTTGTTACCTGCTAAATATCTTTAAAAAGGCATATTTGTTGTGTTGTACACCATATATTTATGTAACCATGAAAGTACCGTTTTCGTGGGAATACCGAGGACTTATAGCATGAATGACAATGATACCATCACCCTCCACCGCGGTGTTGACAATACTCATTATTTTAGAGTCCGTAACCGTGACATGAAACGCCAGAATGTGAGCGGGCTTGTGGTTATGGCGAAGATTGTAGATCGCATGAATGGCGATAAAGTATTTGAAAAAAGATTAGTACAAACTGACGATGATCAGTTTTCATTAAGTGTACTCGAAGGTGAGCTACTAGAGGTTGAGCCTGGCTATTACGAGATGGTTCTTGAGTCTATGGAAATGTTCGACACTAACAATTACGAACATAACCCGCGCCAACCTCTTTACCGTGACTTGAACGGCGAGATTCGCTTCGAAGTAGAGGTAACAGGCCACGCAGATAGCACACCGCGCCCTAGTAGAGAAGAGATAAAACCGTTTGAAAAGTGGCTTCCTACTTTAAAAGACGGCGTAACTGTGTATAGTAGCTCAGCCATACCCTGTAACGCTCTAAGAAACCACAGAAACAGTTTGCACACGATGTCTATCCAAGCAGATAACTTTAGTGGAACGCTAGAGATATACGGTACTCTGGAGTTAGATCCGCCGCCGGACAATAATTCTTGGTTCCCTGTTACCATACAGGATTTGCCAGTAAATGAGATACAAATGGATAAGTTCACAGGTACACACGCGTTCAACGTAGTGGGTAATCTTTACTGGGTGAAGTTCATTCTCAAAGGCGATTTGGAAAACATGGGAACTTTTGACAAACTGACTTGGCGATCTTGATTATTTTGGTAGCCGGTATTATACTACTGCGCATAAAAGCCAAAATAATAAGAAGAATATGAGCTGGGATCAGAAGTTACTAGATACTATACTAGAGAATTTCGGGCCACATAAAATATCAAGAAAAGGTTTCAGGACTAGAAATTGCCCGATGTGTGTTACTAAAGGACACACGCCTGACACCAAGAAACGATTCGGTATGAAAGTCGATCATAAAGGCTTCGGTGGGTCGTGCTTCAATTGCGGCTTTAAGTTCAAATACGAATATCACAAGAAACAGCTGAGCAAGCCGCTCAAGTCATTTATGCGCCAACTCGGCGTTAAAAAGCAACTCATAGATGAGATCAAGTACGGGTTATTTGAAGACCTGCACAGTGGTGTCATCTCTGACTTGATGCTTGAGCCGGAGCCCGAAGAAACAGAAGTTCCGTTTGCTGAACTATTCAAAGACAAGAAGCCCAAACTCAACGAAGTTGCACAAAGTCTTATTAAAGACGAGAAACAAATACGTCAAATACTCAGAACAAGGATAACAGATAATGTCATGCCTGAGTTTAACGAGTTTAGTACCCGTTACGTGCAAATAACAAAGCGCTGGTCACGCGAGCATAGTTATCCGGGTGATGCTAAGCCTATGAGTTATTACCTTGATAGAGCTGAGCTGGGGCATCCTATTCCTGCTGATGTGAATGAGTGTTTGCTTTATATGTACGAACGTGACTTGCTTGAGTTCGACGACATATGTTGGAGTTACGCTGTCACTAAAGAAGCAGGCAATCGTATAATACTTCCGTTTGAATTTGGCGGTAAACGGATCGGTTATACGGCGCGTGCAGTAAATGACCGCGCTGCAAAGATTAAAAAGTATCATTCAATGATGCCGGACGATGCGATATTCAATTACCACTTATTCCATAACAACTACAAACGAACGTTTGCGGTGTTGTATGAAGGTGTTATTGACGCGTATGTTATGCAAGGCATGGCATGTGGCGGAAGAAACATTAACGATGATCAAATATACATGATCAAAAATTTAGGCATGCCTGTAATTGTTGTGCCTGATAACGACAAAGACGGCGACGACTTGATCGACATAGCTATAAGGGAAGGCTGGTCAGTATCGTTTCCGCCTTGGAAACATAAATTTAAGGACGCGGCGGCTGCCGCTGCTAAGTACGGTAGGATTTACACAATCCAAAGTATACTAGCTAGCGTAGAGACTAATCCACTAACAATAAATCTAAAAAAGGATATGAATGTCTGATTACATCCAAGAATATACTCCGCAGGTCGAGGAGTTATTCATTCAATTTTTCTTAAGCGATCCTGAATTATTTGTGCGCTGTCGTAATGTGATTAAGTCTGATCACTACGCCTCTGAGACAAATAAAAAGACTGTCGATTTCATGGTAAAATATGCTGATGAATACAGCGCATTGCCTGACTTAGATCAATTAAAAGCGGTGGTGGGCAAACAATTCAACGTAACAAAGGACCTGCAAGATGAGCACAAGGAATGGTTCCTTGATAACTACGAAAAGTTTGCTCGACACAAAGAAATTATCAAAGCTGTCCTTGATGCTCCGCGCTTAATTGAAAAGAAAGAATACGGCAGCGTTGAACAACTAGTTAAAGAAGCAGTGCAAGTAGGTCTTGTTAAAGACTTGGGTACTGATTACTTCGACGATCCGTTAGGCCGTTTGCGGCGCATGAAAGAAAAGAAACCTCTTGTGTCCACCGGGTATAGGGATTTGGACCACGCGTTGTTTGGTGGTGTTGAAGTAGGTTCACTTAACATTTACGCAGGACAATCCGGTACTGGTAAGAGTATTTTCCTACAAAATTCTGCAAGAAAGTCTGTCATGCGCGGTGAAAATGCGATGTACATATCACTGGAACTGTCGGAGGACTTGTGTGCGTTGCGTCTAGACGCTATGTTTGCGGGGTTGAGTACACAAAACGTGATGAGAGATAGTGAAGACGCTTCGACTCGTATTGCTATGTTTGCTAAAAAGTACGGCGGCTCACTACAAATAAAACGTTTTCCGTCCGGTACCACTGCTGCTGAGATTCGTGCTTACGTTAAAGAGTATCAGATCCAGACAGGCCGCAAAGTAAACAAACTGTGTGTTGACTACTTGGACTTATGCTCGCCTTACCGTACTAAAGTAAATGCTAGTGACGTATTCACCAAAGACAAATATGTGTCGGAAGAGTTGCGTGACTTGGCAGCTGAATTAGACGTTGTGTTGGATACAGCCTCGCAGCTTAACCGTGACAGTCACGAAGCAGTTGACTTTGGGCACCAACACATTGCAGGCGGTGTATCTAAAATTAACACAGCCGATAACGTGTTCGGCATTTACGTAACAAACACCATGAAAGAGAACGGCCGTTATCAGTTACAACTTTTGAAGACACGCTCTTCAAGTGGTGTAGGTAAACGTATTGATTTAAAATACAATCCTGCTACTATGCAAATGGACGATCTTGAAGAAGGCGAGCGCGGAAGTATTGAGACACAAACCAGTTCTATTCTAGATTCTATAAATAAGAAAGGGACAATGGGCAAAGAGCCGCCCGCACCTACGCAAGATGCGTCCAGTACCGTGGATGCGTTCTCTAAAGTTAGGAATAGTTTGCGTAGAAGTGATTAACTCTAGGATAAAACAGGCAGGATAATGAAAGTATCTGATTTAGATAATTATGATTCGATACCAGAGAGTCGTAAATCGCTACAAGATATTCTTGGGCAGTTTGCAGACATTCCCGTAGATCATATGTCTGACGAGCACACTGAACGCGGTATCAAGGTGCTCGAAGCCGCACTGAATTTTTTCAATTCACTAGAAGCTAACTATGGCGAAGAAGTTGCAGTAGTAGTGGAACGGAAATTCTGTAACGCAGTAAAAGCGAAGAATACTGACAAGTTTGAACGTCAGTTAAAGGAATCCATCAATGGCCAGAAAAAGTAAAGTTTGGCTTAACCCGAACGGCTCAGCCGACAAGGAAACGGTAGACCCGAAAGCGGAAGCTGTCTACAATAGTCTAAAAAGCACAGAGAAGACCGTTTTTGTAAAGGCATTGCATGATGAAAAAAGAAAAAAACGCCTTGACCGGTAAGCTTTTGCAGGTTTTAGAACCTCGTGATATATCTATATCGCGCAAAGCCGGCGAGATTATAGAACAGGCGGTGACTACTAACCTGCAGATGATTAACCAAGTTGCTGCGTCAAGCAACGTGTCTGCCAAGGATGTAGTGGACCTTTGTGTGCAACTATCAGCACAACCGGAAACATCTGTTCTTTCAACTCTACGATATGTATCGTCGTCGTACTTTCTTAGCAATGAAGCGAACCGCGCTTTTAAGTACGTTATTATGACGGGTTTAGATTCAGATGTGATTCGCACACATGATGGTCAAACTGCAATTGGTGACCCCGATCTTAACCCGGATTTGGTCTTATCACAGCACGACGAATGTGCATTTATAACCATGCTTTCGTTAGCAAATTACCCGTACAAGCACGCAACCACGCCGCAAGTACAGGATTATTGGCAACTATTACTGGGCGAAATACTTTCGCTTTACGGTGGTTCATTATTGCCAACCGCGTATATGGTACTATCCGAGGCAGTGGGTGTCGTGTCTACTATGTTTGATTCTGCGCCACGTATATACCGCAGTATTATTCGTCAAAGTACACTAAGCCCTGAATACAAGCATTCACTGATTAACGAACACGCCGCGCCGGTTGATAAGAAGCGTGGCATCACGCATTTAGAAGATTTAGACGATGCTCTGTTTCACCGAGCAATTAATGATTTGGAACTATGTGTTGTAACTGAGAAACTGGACGGAAGTAATATGCGATTTGGCGTAGAAAACGGCCAGATGTATACCGTGTTTGGGAATCTGGATAAGGTATATTCAGTTGACGAACATCCCGAAAACTTCAGTAGCATCTATTGGATATTTGCTCACCGCGCATTGTTAACTCGTGAAAGCGAAGTGACATCGCTGGGCGACTTTGAAATAGAAGTAGAAGTGCTTTACGACGAGATACCCAACGTAATTCGTTACGACGATACAGTGAATGACATCGTGTTATTAAGGCAGTTAAAGGGCGACCCGCACATACTGCCTAAAGTCGCTGAGATTTACGAGTCAAATGGTATCACTAGTGTCGAGCATGATTGCTTAGTTAGTAGAGACGGCAATACTGCGCTAAAAGAAAAGCGAACATCTAAAGTTATGTTCAGTGAAGTTCCGCAAATGTCACAGAAGTTCTTACAAGAGTCCTTGGCTAAAAGCGACTTAAGTACTGCAATTGAGCAATACAACGCAAATCTAGGTGAGACAGACGCAGAGACAGGTATGTCAGTAAGCGAAGTTGCAAACTTTAAACTGAACGGCAAACGTCCCGAAGATACTGACCAAGATACTTGGAATTCTTTAAAACAAAAAGTCAAAGACTCAAGAAACCCGTGCCGTGACAAGATCAAAAAAGCCAAGCAAGAGGTGAAGAAACACCTCTTATCTGCGCTGGTTCATTCTAGTACAAGTAAGTTTTCTGACAGAGAAGACAGCTGGATTGAAGGCATAGTTATAAAACACCCTGACGGTTTCATGTTTAAAATAGTTGACAAAGATACTTTCTTAGAGGCTAAAAACTTCATTTGGCAAAAGCGAGAAGAAATCAAGTCCACTGTCTTAAACAACAAAAACGATTCCCTAGTAGGCAAGACAATGTTAGAACTTGCCCATATACTAGGTGACACTCGTTACGCTACCATCTCGGCTAAACGAGTAATTCGTTCACAAGCAGAAACCCCTGATAAATTCCTTAAGCTTATTAAAGGTAGTCTTGACGTGGCTTACGTAAAAGAGAAGTTCACCGACACTCTTACTCGTGCGCTCCGCAGTCACCAAATTATGCTTGACGAGTACCTTAGTACATATAAAAGCTTGGCAATCACTATACCCAACGGCGTTGATATTTCTTACGCAGACGACTGTATACACAGCCGTACATTGGCAGCATTCTGTGAAGCAAGGCGAAAGCTAGAAGCCCTAATGCGCATTACGAAGGCAGCAAGCGAATCAGCCCAGCTGTATCGTGTAGTATTGGGCAACAGAATAGAAACTGCTTTTGGATAACTTCCTTAAATAAGGTATAAGAAACCTTATTTTCGGAGTTATGCATGCCATTAAGAAAAAGGAAATACAACCGAGCTAAACTGGCTGAGTTCAATCTAAACCTAGATATGGACTCAAAAGCCACCATTATGTACAATGACCCACAGAAACGCTTTCGTATCGTTAACAGTGACGCGAAACTTGTTGTTGAGGGCATGGGTGATTTTTCGACCCTTCGTCGCCGTACTGGTCACGACATCGAAACGTTAATCAGTCAAGCTGAACGTGACATAAAATCTGTATCTGAAAAGACCTACCGTCCCGGATCAGCTATCATTACTGATAATAATCCTGACGCTGAGTACTTTGTAAAAGAGTACAACTTAGAATATCCACAAGCCCGTGCACTTGTAGACGCGCTAGAAAACGACGACTATGATGATGAAGTACTAACTCTTATAAGATCGTTGCCTGGCAGCCGTGAGTTTGACCTCGACACGTTCATTACTATTTTGAAATCTGAATTGCAGTCGTTCAGCGGTAATACAGATTAAGGAATACAAGTGTTTTTAGAAGATATTTCGGGATTAAAACAGTCGTACAGCGCTATGCTTCTAACTGAGGGCGGCAACGCCTTCAGTAACGTCGGTGCCATTCATATAAGTGAAATAGAACCTACTATTAACGGACTAGCCCAAGTCCTTCAAATACCCGATCTAGGTTCACATGTGCTTGGGTCAGTTGGCAAAAAAGAGTACAGCGGTGATGTTGATATTGCACTTAAGCCTAAAAACCCGGAAGAACTAGGCAAGTTTATCGAAAGGCTAAAGAAAGTACTAGGCCAAGAAAACGTGCGTCAAGTAGGTGGTTTAATAACAACCGCAGTTAAGATCCAGGGCTACAATCCTAAAAAGGACAAGAGACAGCCGCGCACAGGCTACGTGCAGGTGGATTTTATATTCGGTAACCCTGAATGGCTTAAGCTTTATTTTCACTCACCGTCTTCTAAGGATTCTAAACTGAAAGGCACCCACCGCAACTTAGCAATAGCCAGCATAGCCGCACACGTTGATCGCCAATCAAGTGACGAGCTAGATAGCCATGGTCGTCCGGTTAAGATTATCCGCTGGAAGTGGAGTCCCAAAGACGGGCTAGTGAAAGTGGAAAGAACCTCCCGTAAAAAGGCTAACGGTGGATGGGTTAAGAAGCAGGATGACAAGGTTATCAGTGAGCCTGTTACTGATGCCAAGGGAATAGCGGATGTTCTTTTCCAAGGGAAAGCAGATCCTAAAGTACTAGACAGTGCAGAGAGTCTTATCGCTGCTGTTAAAAAGTACTACACCGCCGATGCGGCTGAATCGGTATTCAGGACTATGGCTAGGAACTTTGACACCAAACCCGATTTAGCGGGTGGCGACTTCGAATATCCGCCGGAAGTTGCGAAGTATATGGGGACAGGTAATGGCCGATAATTACACCAAACAGTGGCCTTTTAGTGAAACAAAGAGCGAGTCGTTAGTTTCTGAATTATCAGAAGCTCGCGGCTTCTTTTACACATTAACTGGGTTGAACAAGTATAGTTATAAGACGTTGTGTGAGATGTTGTATTTGACATTAGTGTCTATGGCTATGCTTGTACAGGAACGCCAAACTCACAAGGATATAGCGCGATACGCTGACGAAGCACTTGTGTATAAAAACTTCAACAAAGCATACACTAGGTTGAATGATGTTGCTCTTATGTGTGCAACTGTGCTAGGCAACAATCCTAAGTACAAGTACAACAACGAAACAACAAATCATTCACAGCGACATTTGATTGACTATTTTAAAATGTTGCGCGGTGACATGCCTGTTACTAAATCAAAACTAAGCTTTTATCTGTTTTCATTTGAAAGCATGTTCTTAATAAGCGACAAGAAGATTAAACGCCTTAGACGTAAAGTTATCCAGCTTGCAGAGATTACCCCTGTACAGCGAGTCTATGCTTACAAAGACGCCAAGATGCTAATGCGCAGGTATAATCCTCGTTTAGAGATATTACCTTATTTCGATCCATTAATACCGGCTAAGATGCAGGACGCCGGAACTACTGTTGACACTCTTTCAACCGTAGCCTTAGCCGCCCTTACTGGGTATCAAGTAGGCAGACAAAAGAGGCGGGACTAACACTCGCCTCTTGTTCATTAAAACTAAATAAGTTTATTAAACTATCTAGGTACCATAATGAACAAATACATTAAAATTAAATTTTTGTCAGAAGCGGCGATGGACACGTATATGTCGCACCCCATTCTTTCTGAGAATTCTAAATTTGAAGGCGACCGTGAACTTGCACTGGACGCTGAGTATGCTGCTAAATTTACCAAGTTCCTTCAACATTCTGATCTATCAGAAAGTGTAGAGTACAGCATGCAAGAGCCCGCCCCTAAAAAGAAAACAAGCAAGAAGCAAGCTATTGTTAAAGAAGGCATAATCGACTTCAAGAAGAAGCTAGACTATATGTCCACTGGTCGTCTTGGCTTAGCTGACCCCATGTCGTTTAACATGAACGATCCTGAAGTAGACGGTGTGGACGGCTGTACGTGCCTTAGTCAAGTCTTTGACGAGTTTAGTGTTCTTTGTAAAGATGTGAAAATACAAAAGAACGTGAGCTTCTTAGAAGACCTAAGAGAGAATATGCCTACTATACGCCGCATACGTGAAATGTGCGAAATGATAGAAGCTTTTGAAGCTGACATCGACGCAGCACCTATGTTCAAAGAACTGTTATCTGGCGCAGTTGTAGCAGGCGACAAAGCCCCTGAACACAACTTATCTCACGACTTGCCGTATACTATATCTCCTGAGATAGATTCAGATATCGCCAAGACGTTTGAAAAGATTAAGCCTATCGGCGCAGCTCTTAGCAAAGTACTTCGTACTAGTCCGATCGATGAATCTGTTGCGATGATGACGATGGGTGATTTCGAGAAGAAACTTGATAAGCCGTTTAGTGTTTCGCCTAAAAATGGCAGCGACACGGTAGCCGCATTCTTAAATAGTGTGGCAAGCAGGCTAGTTATGGTTAACAAGTCTCTGAAAGGCCAAAAGTCATTAAGTCCAGAAGCTGCCAGTCAAGTTAGATTGGATCTTGCTGAGTTAATGAACGACTTGACACTTGCTTATCAATTAACTGCGCGTTTACGTCAACTTGGTAAGCAAAAGAAATAATATTAGCCGTTGGTGCTAAATAAATATGTGAAAAGGGCACAAGCCCACAAAAGATTATGGAGATTTTTAATCATGGCATTTGATGTATACACTAAAGGTTCAGTACAAGAAGGCATGTTCGTAGAACCAATGTACTTTGTTACACTAACATTCGATTCTGACATTTCAAGCTCAGCTTTCGGTGTTCGTGATTCTGTACTTGAAAAAGCACTACGCGTTCTTGGTACTCGTGCAGTTGTTACTGGCATTGGTCCTATGTACCTTGACGGTGCGGGCACTGCGTCTAAAGTAGACGTTATCCTAGGCACTGGCCAAGGCTTCTACGTAGACGATCCAGCGACTAGTCTTGAAATTGAAGGCCTACAGGCTGAAGCAGTTGACGGTCTTGACAATGCAGGTAACCCGATCTCTGCTACATTTACAGCTACTTTCGCTGTATTCTCTGGCTTAGATGCGGCTACTGCTGCTGACTTAGTAGAAGGCCACGACGGCCAACACCGTCCAGCTACTGCGCGTCACTTCAAGTAATATTTTACTTATTAAAAAAAGCGGGCTTTGGTCCGCTTTTTTTGTGCCCTGAGTTCGGTGAACATTTAATACTAAATAAGTGAAACGGGAGCTCGCAATGGCCACACATGATTATGCATCCCTTGATATACGTGAGAAAATAGTTTTTTATTGTAAATCAAATGGGAAACACGGCAGGGGCGGTGTTGAAGTTTCTAATAGCGGGGACTTTAAACAAGCGTCACAGAAGAACTTCTCGATTATATTACAAGCAATAGGCCTTAGATGTCAACCACATGTGATAGTAGAACCGTATACTGTACTTGACCTCAACGATGTATGCGATTTAAGAGGCAGAGGAACTGCCTTTGTACTTGGCTTTGAACACGCTGATGCGTTTTCTAGAGGCGAAGACAAGCTGTGGTGGATACGGGAGAACCTCGATAACTTAATCCTTTACGATGGTGGTAGATTAAGGTTATCAGAAAAAGCAAATGCAGCGGTAGGGATTTATGCTACTTGAAGAACTAACAGGCGGCCGTGTTAACTTTATTGAAAGTAAATGGCTTGAACTAAAAACTCATTTTAACGATGGCAAACTCACGGAAAGTAATCGACTTTGTGAAGCAATTTCGGTAGACGGCGAGGTAGTTGCTATGTATAATAGAGTCAATGGCAGTATCGTTTTCGAAGTAGAAGACTTGGACGCTTTGCCGTCTGGTGTCAAAACTTCTATAAACGAAGCAAGACGCGTCTGGAGCCGTGTAGGCGACACCGTGGTGCGTAAATTCAGATGCACGAGTGGCCTCCGTAAAGGTCGCATCGTGTCTGATCCTGCTACCTGCCATAAACCGATTGACATTAAAAAGCGCGTCACGATGAAGCGAAACCAAGCTACAAAAGGCCGCACAATGTCACGCAAAGCTAAAAGAACAAAAAGAATAAATCCAGCAAGCAAACGAGTCGCAAGACTCAACGATCGGGAGAACTGATGAAAACATCTTGTGCATCATACGGCGAAACACCATACGGCTTCACAGTAACCAACGGTGGAGAGGTACACACTAACATCTTTTTGGAAGACACGGCGAAAGCCCTTGTTTCTGCTTACAATAGTGGGTACACCTTCCTGGTGCCGTCCTTAATTAACGACGATCGGTATTACGGCAAGTACACTACTGACGTCATGTTTTACGATAATTCGGCTAATTATGTATTGGCTGAAGACTCTGCGCAAATGGCCGGCATGTACAAGAGACGCCTTTACCAAAACATTGCTCGCATCCGTGATGAAGTAAATAAGCTTAATGCTGAACAGTTTTTAGAGGCGGATGTATTATGAAAGTAGATTCACTTTACCTGAGTGAAAAAGTAAACTTCGGCAAAAACGTGCCTAAGATTAGACCTGATTCTAATATCAGTGATATCAAGGATGCCGTGAGTTACGCATTTAGAAAAATCCATGAGAACAGAAACGACTCAATTACCAAGATCGCAATGAACGGTCTTATTAAAGAAGCGGGTTCTGTTATATCGAAACAAATTAAGGACGGCCGAATTGGTATGAAAGAGTTAAACGAATTTAGACAGTGGATTGACACAGTCGCAAATAATGAAACGCAACTTAACGAAAACGTTGATCAAGCGGAAGTTCTTGTTGCTGCTAAAGCACTAAGCGGCGATATCCAGAACATGTATGAGAAGGTGGCAAAAATGGTTGCTACTGACTTGATCCATATCACTGAAGAGATTAAGAACAAATTCGGCGAAGACCAAGCCAAAGCGTTTTATAATCTTGCTAAGTCTAATTTAGAAGGCCTAACCGACACGCTACAGGCTAGCTATGAGGAACTATCAGGGGCAGCTGATGACTTGTCTTCTGGTACGCCTATTAGCTCAGGCGGCGATATGATGGATTACGACAGCCTTGAGGGCGACGATAGCGACGATGAAGGCGATGCTCCTGATTTAGATAGCGACGGTACCGATGCTCCTGATTTAGAGCTAGGCGGCGACCGTGGAATGAAGGACGACGCGTAATGCGCATAGATGAAATTATCAACGAAAGCGACGATAATTTGCGAGCCGAGTTAGAGAATTTCATCTTACGCCAGCGAGCACAGGGTCAAGAAGAGATTGATACTTCTGTTGCCGTTCAGTATATGCATGACATGACGGGCGTACAAGTTACGCCTGAAATGATTGTTGATATGCTGTCTGGGTCTGACATAATAGGCACAGCGACGGTTGATACGATTTCGTTTGGATCCGAGCTTGCTATTGACGTAGGTGACGAAGAATCCGCTCGTGATGCGGTTCGCAAAAAAGCTTCACAATTTGCAAAAAAAGAAATGAGGTAGTGTATGCGCCTGGGCTTCAGTGCTGACGAGCTTGACAATGTAAAGCCGTATAGTGCGATGTTGATGGATGACTTGAATGTTGCTGAGAAGATGATTCTCGATGCGCATCATGCAGGAAACCGTTCGGTAGTAATTGACTCGGGCACGCACCTCACTGAAACGTCTGGTTTTATTGAATCAGTTAACATCTTAAATGGCGGCAAGAACCTGTCGCCTATCCCCGCTAAAGTACAAATCGAACACTCTGTCGGTTACGGCGCCAAGTTTAAAGTGAACGTTGATAGCTACGGTGCCATAACTAGTGTGGATGTAGTAGAGCCTGGATCAGGTTATTACCCTGTTTTAGCCAAGGCTTACCCGCCGGTCCGTTTTACGGAGAACGAACATACGTCGGCTGAGTTTACTGTAGTCGCTAGCGATACTGGCGCAGTACTAAAGGTGGTGCCTACTAAAGCAGGAACCGGGTACACTGTTGGTTCTGATATTATTATAGATCACCCAAATGGTTTCGGCGCTTCGGCGCAAATATCCGAGGTTGATTCTCAGGGAGGCATCCTGAGTGTAAGTGTATCTGCACCCGGTACAGGCTATTCGCCACGCTTACCTAGTATTGTTGTTTCCCACCCAGCAGGCAAAGGATTTGTAGCAGGCGCCATACAGACTGAAAATGGTCGCATAAAGTCGATAGCAGTAAAGAGTGGCGGGTCTGGTTACAGTCCTATCCAGTGCCGTGTGCGCATGTCTAGTCGTACAGGATCCGGTGCAAAGCTTAAGCCCTTGTTTTCGGCTGCGGGTGAAATTATAGGTGTTACCTTGTTATCAGGTGGCAGCGAGTATTCAGTGCATGATACAATTACCGTTACCCCGAGTGAGTTCCATACAAACCCTGTACCAGCTATTTTAGAGCCTGTTGTAAATGTTAGCACGCCAACATCTACACCTTACTGGCAAGCATACAGGAGTCCTGTGAAGTCCCAAGAAAGAGACTTTGTTTACAGATTTATAAGTATTTTAGAGGCTGCAAAATTTACTGTTAATGTAGTAACCAATCCGAGAACACTCAACACACTAAAAATAACAATAAGTTGGTGATATATGATAGAACGTCCTGTCCTTGAGAGCCGGTTCGATTACGGCTCCGTAGAACGGGTTCTTGTTGATAGAAAATGGCGCTATGGCCCTGAAGGCCTTGCGCTCCCCGCAATAACAAGAATCCTTAACGCAACCAAAACAGAAGAATCCAAACAAGCACTTGAAGATTGGAAAGCGCGAGTAGGCGAAGAAGAAGCCGAACGCATTTCAAAAGAGTCAACAGGAATCGGTGATGCAATGCACGCCAATTTAGAGAACTGGCTCCTTGATACCGGCAAGGATCAAGAAGGCGCTTATTTGGCTAAACTCCTCACTAAACTAATGCAACTTGAAATCAATAAACATTGCGACGAAGTATGGGGCGTAGAAGTACCTGTATACTTGCCTGGCATGTACGGCGGCATATTGGATATGTCTGGTGTGTGGCGCGGTAAGCGTTCCGTTATTGATTTTAAAAATAGCAGAAAGCCTAAGCGCAAAGAATGGATAGAAGATTATCGCTGTCAGTGCGGTGCTTACGGCATTGCACATAACGCATTATTCAATTCAGGTATCGAACAAGCAGTTGTTTTGGTTGCGTGTTGGGAGACAGGCACGGTACAAGAGTTTGTTTTTTCTGGCGACGAGTATCGAGAATGCGAATCTCTTTGGGTGTCGAAATTAGATGAGTATTACTCGACTAATCCGCTTCCTTCCAGTTAAATAATACTACTATTTGAAGGAATAACGATGAACCCAACTACTACTATTAAGGTGGCTAGGCAAACGAACCTACGCGGCCGACAAGTTGATCTACCTCAACCACTTGCTCCAGGCGAATTCGGCCAGTGCGTTGATACTCAACGAATCTACATCGGTGGTGATCCTGCGTATACGCCACCGGGCATTAACTATCTTGGATCTACCGAGGCACTAACTGGACAGAACTACCTAGAAACGCGCTTTATCCCTGTTCGTTTAGTAGAGGGAACAACCAAAGCTGACTTGGAAAACGAGTTCGGTTCTATGGTATCTGACCCGGCTACTGACATTAGGTTTAACGTGGAAACTGCGCTTATTGTTCTCCCTGCAGGCACCACAGCTTCTGAGAAACTAGGCGCTGAAACCACGGTATCGGGCAGCTCATTGATAGAAGAAATTCTAGATACTGAAACGGTTGGATTCACTGTAGAGACCGGCGGTCACGGCGAAGCTTCACTAATAGCAACGGCCATGAACGAGATGTCTAACAGGGCAATAGCCAATGTTCGTCTGAATATAGAGCTGAAGACATCGGTTGACACTGAAACCATTATTGTTACTAGTCCGGGTGAAAACATTTACGCGCCGTTGCGTTGGACATTGCCGCCAACTGGATCCTTTTTGGATTTTCCAGACGGCGGACTAATATTCGAAACTACCGAGAGTGACGTGTTCACGTGTGAGTATTCACTTGAAATGGCAGACGGTGGCGAAACGTATTTCAGTTCAGGTATAATTTCCGCCCACTTAAGTCCGTTAACCCAAACTGGACAAGTTTCAACGCAAGGACCGTCCGTAAGAGTACCCGATGGCTTATCTGGCTATGTTACGTTTTCGGTGGACTTTCTTACGCCTGACAGGGCGGTGTGGCGCTATAAGAACACATTTAACGCAGACGCCAAGCTTTCAATGGTTATAAGGCGATTTGCTTCAAGAGATTAAACAGGGGTGCGTATGACACATACAGATTGGACTCAACTTGACTTTGAAGATTTTATGGCACTGTGGCGCAAAATGCGTGTTGACCTGCCTGTACTAAGCGCTGAAGAATTAGGTTCTCATTTGCGTGAAAAGTTTGCAAGGTTTCCTATCGAGACGGGCAAAACACTAGATCCCTATTCCCCGTCTAACTGGCCTAGTCCGTGGGAGCAGATTACTGATAGTCTGTTCTGTTCCTGTGGCTTAGGCGTATTTCTTTACTACACAATAAGTCTTTCAGAATCGTACGCCGACGACGATTTCGGGATTTATTACGTAGAAAAAGAAGGCTATGACAGGATAGTCATCGTAAATAACACACATGGTTGGTTTATAGATACACTGACTTATGATGGCGGTACGGTGTCTGACTTGCAAGTAGGAAAAATACTTGCCTCTTACAGTAGTCAAGACCTACCGAGATACAATAACTAGCGAGACGAAAATGACAGAAGAGATCCGCATTAAGAAGCGTGACGGTTCACTCGAGCCCTTCAATATCGAGAAAATCCACAAAGTAGTACAATGGGCATGTAACGGCTTAACCGGTGTTTCGCCATCACAAATAGAACTTAAATCAAAGCTTTACTTCTACGACGGGATGGAATCGCAAGCGATTCATAAAACGTTAACTAAAACCGCAGCTGATTTGATCACTCCGGAAGACAGTAACTATCAATACGTTGCGAGTAAGTTGGTGAACTTTAACTTGCGTAAAGAAGTATACGGGCAACCCGAGCCGTGGCACTTGCGTAAAATTGTTGAGCGCAATATCACGCTGGGATGGTACACTGAAGAACTTAAAGAGTGGTACAGTGACGAAGAGTTAAATTATCTTAATAAAATCATTAAACATGACCGCGACTATGATATTAGTTACGCTGGTATGGGGCAGTGGTTAGGTAAGTATTTGGCACAAGATCGTGTGAAAGAAGAGCACTTTGAAACCCCGCAGGTGGCTTATGTGTTGATCGCTGCTACGTTGTTCCATGATTACCCCGCAGACACTCGTATGAAGTTTGTTAAGGACTACTACGATGCATTGAGTAAATTTAAGATTAGTGTACCGACACCGGTTCTAGCGGGCGCCAGAACACGCGAAAAGCAGTTCAGTTCTTGTGTACTTATTGAGTCAGCGGATAGCTTGGATTCAATTAACGCAACATCGTCTGCCATTGTAAACTACGTTTCACAGAAAGCGGGCATTGGTATTAACATCGGTCGCATTCGTCCGGTTGGTACTAAAGTACGAGGCGGCGATGTCGAGCATACTGGCGTTATCCCGTTCCTTAAGTATTTCCAGGCAGCACTTAAGTCTTGTTCGCAAGGCGGGGTACGCGGCGGCTCTGCTACTGTGTATTATCCATACTTCCATGGCGAAGTAGAAAACCTTCTTGTTGCTAAAAACAACAAAGGGACTGAAGAAAGCCGCGTGCGTCATGTAGACTACGGTATTCAGTTTAACAAGCTAATATATGAGCGTGCACTAACCGGTCAAGATGTTACCTTGTTTAACTCAAGTGAAGTGCCGCAGTTATGGGACACGTTTTACTCGGGCGATAACGATGCATTTGCCAAGCTTTACTGTGAGTTAGAAAAGTCACCTAAAGTTACGTACAAGCGCAAAGTCAACGCGTATGAGTTAATGTCGCAGTTTCTAGATGAAAGACAAAACACTGGTCGAATTTACTTGCAGAATATCGATCACTGTAATACTCACAGCTCGTTTGACCAAACCAAACACCCTGTGACTATGTCTAACTTGTGTGCTGAGATTACGTTGCCTACTAAGCCTTTTGAGTCACTACATGATGAATCAGGCCGTATTGCGCTTTGTACGTTATCGGCGATTAACTGGGGTGTAATTAATAAGCCCGAAGACTTTGAGAAACCGTGTGACTTAGCTGTTCGCAGCCTTGACGCGCTGTTATCATACCAAAACTATCCGGCTATCCAGGCTGAGCTTTCTACTAGAGAGTTTAGAACTTTGGGTATAGGTATCAACAACTTAGCATACTTCCTTGCTAAGAACGGTACCGGGTATACACAAGAGTCGGCGCTAGAGTTAGTTGACGAGTATATGGAAGCAATGAGTTTCTACATCATTAAAGCTTCTGTTCAGTTAGCTAAAGAGAAAGGCGCGTGTGAATTATCGCATGAGACCAAGTACGGACAGGGTTTATTCCCGTGGGAAACTGCGCATAAAAACGTTAATGACTTGGTGCCGTTGAACTTACGCATGGACTGGGAATCGCTGCGCACTGATATGAAGAAGTACGGTGTTCGTAATGCTGCGATGATGGCATGTATGCCGAGTGAGTCTTCTAGCCAGCTTATTAACGCTACTAACGGTGTTGAGCCACCGCGTGGTTTTGTTAGCGAAAAGTCAAGCAAACACGGTGTGTTTAAGCAAGTAGTGCCTGAGTACAACAAGTACAAAAACAAGTACGAACTGTTATGGGATCAAGAGTCGCCGCGTGGTTACTTGTCTATTATGGCTGTGTTACAGCGCTACATGGATCAGACCATATCCGCTAACACAAGTTATAACCCGTTACACTTCAAAACTCTTGATGCTAATGGCGGCGAGATGAAGAGTAAGATTCCACTTACTACGTTGATTGAAGACTTGTACTTCACTTACTCTCACGGCGTTAAAACGTTGTATTATGCGAACACGTATGATGCAAACGAAGGTGACGGCACTGAGAAGAAAGACGACGTTGAAGAGCCGTTACCGGTTGAGATTATCGACGACGATGACTGTGAAGGGTGTGTACTGTAATGAATATTGAAGCACTATCCAATATGACAGCCAAAGAGTTGGGCAGTGCGGCCAATAAAAACATGCAGGAGGAGTTGCTTATGGCAACTCCGTTTTTACCGGAGAGTGCGACTTGGACTCAAAGGAAATGGCATGTAATAAACGAAAGCTATGAAGCGGTGCTATGTGACGATTGTGACAAGCACGCTAAGTGGTCTGGCCGTGGCTATTCAAAGTACTGCGGCGGTGATGTGTGTAACACACCTAGCGAGCCTATTAGTGACATTATTGATAAGGAAGTTAGTGAAAAGATCACCTTGCCTTATTTCGAACAAATTGTCGCATATATGCGTCGTTTAATAGGTGATGAAAACATAGTTATAGACGAAAACAAAGTCGGCTATAAGCAAGGCAACTACCGCGGTATATCCGCTAAACCTGCGCTTGGGTACTTACATGTGAGTGAGTACGACTGGGTTAAGAAGAATTCGCTGTCTATGAGCTTCATAAACAGAGAATACGGGGCTCATAAGGGCCATGTGCATCCTAACTCCATTAAAGTAGTTAACGTGCCTGTCGGTTTATACAGAAGCTTTTTCAACAAGTATAGTTTTGACGATTCTACTGTTGGTAAGACCTGTATAGGGCTCTATAGTGGCACTGAGCTTATAGCCGCTGTGCTTTTTGACTACGAAAATGAAGCGCAAGGGAAGTGGCGGATTATAAATAAAGCAATAAAAGTAGACAGACACGTAGATGCCGCAATAACTCGCATCACTGAATACTTTAAGGCGACTTTTTTCCCTAAAGAAATTAGTTTAATCCTGAACCCTTACAAAGACAATGTGCAAGCCTGGGAGAACCGCGGGTTTATGCAACATGAAGATCGATACATTTGGAAGAGTAAATGAAGTCAGTATATAACCTCGACAACGTAAAATCCAACGTGCAGTGCAACACGTTCTTGGATGCAGACAATGACGGCGTGACAGTTGCGCGGTACGATAAAATTAGATACAGTACAGTTCAGCGTATGACTGAACAACAAGTGGGCTACTTTTGGCAGCCGGAAGAAGTTGACTTGAGTAAAGACGTTCGTGACTTTAAAAAGCTCACACCAGCTGAGCAACGTATCTTCACGTATAACTTGCGCAGACAAATCTTGTTAGATTCAATTCAAGGACGCTCGCCTAACTTAGTGTTCTTACCGGTTGTTACCTTGCCTGAAGCAGAAACGTTTATCGAGACGTGGAGTTTCTTTGAGTCTATCCATAACAGATCATACTCGCACATTATCCGTAACGTGTATTCCGATCCAGGCGAAGTATTTGACGGCATTAACAACATCCAACCAATTGTTGACTGTGCTAAGTCAATTGCCAAGTACTATGACGTGCTTGATTATAACAATTGTTATGTGCGCGTACATGGCTATGATGATAACCTTAGTCTTTATGAGCACAAGAAGTCACTATGGATGGCACTAAATGCAGTAAACGCACTTGAAGGCATTCGTTTTTATGTGTCGTTTGCGTGCTCTTGGGCATTCGCTGAACAGAAGAAAATGGAAGGTAACGCCAAAGTTATTAAGTTTATTTGCCGTGACGAAAATATCCACTTAATGTTCACCCAGAACGCTATTAAGACACTGCCTAAAGAAGATCCGGACTTTGCAAAAATACGTGAAGAAACCCGCGACGAGTGCAATGCGTTGTTTGTGGAAGCCATCGAGCAAGAAAAAGAATGGGCTAAATTCCTGTTTGAAGAAGGCTCAATGATAGGCTTAACTGAAGGCCTTTTATGTAACTATGTTGAGTGGATTGGCCATAACCGTATGCGTGCTATTCAACTAAACAGTCCGTATTCTCCAGGCCAAGCTAACCCGCTACCGTGGACTACGAGCTGGATTGCCGGCAAGACACGCCAGGCAGCACCGCAAGAAACAGAACTTGAATCTTACGTTATTGGTGAGATTGACAAACGTGTGCCTGAAAACTTTATGAAAGATTTGGCATCCAAAATAAAACTATAAAAAGGAAACACACATGCTCATACAGCCTACATACTCATTGAACGAGACACCTGGAAAAATATTCATGTTCCAAATGTCAAATGGCGCTGAAGTCATTGGCAAAGTAAAGTCTGTGGACGACAGTAGTCTTATAATAGAAAAACCCATCCGACTTGCGATACAGGGACAAGGACAAATTATGCCGTTTAGCTACGCAATCGGCAACCCGGAGGCAGACACCGTTGTATTCATGCGCCATGCATTGACGTCGTACTATTCACCTTCCAAAGACATGGAAGAAATGTACATTCAGAATACAACTGGTATTGAACTCGCCTAATAGCCGCAAAAGGTGAAAATATCGTAAATACTCCTAGTAATACACAATATTTAGGGAGTTTTACATGGCGAAGAATGCCTTTGAAATCCGTACAGACATTTTGGAATTAGCTACTAAGATTGTTCTTGCCGGATCTAAAGAATCAGAAAAATGCGAAGTAGAAGAAGTACTTAAAGTAGCAAACGAGTTGAACAAATTCGTAAGTGAAAAAAGTGATTCATCCTCGCGATAAAGTACCGCAGTAGAAAGCGCTCATATAAAGGGCGCTTTTTCATTTCAAACAAACCGCACAAAATTAAATATCTAGACTTTTGCGTAATACTAATATAGAATTGATGTAATATTTCTATAAAAGTAAAACGCCATGATTAAATTGTCAGAACCGATATTTGTGGCTGACCCTATTATTGATTTAATAGGCGAGGCTGCCCCGTTGTATACCGTTATAAACTACGAATCAGTTAGTAAAAAATTCCTGACAAAAGGAATGTGGTGGGTGCTTGATACAAGCCTCCAGGACAAACTTTCCCAAGGCACTGATATCTACCGACAATGGATCGCTTATGTATTAGAAGATATTATCACCGAAGCGACCAGTGTTAGGTACGATATAGTATGTGATGCAGAAGAAATAACAGCTATACCGGGCGGCGAGGTTTTCCGTAGCTCTTTCCATTGGCGCAAGGGAGGACCAAACAATAGTGGGTCACGTCCAGAAGCCTTAGCAATCGGTAAGGTTGCCATACAAGTAGACGATAATAATCACCTGCACAAAACAGATGGGCCTGCGGTCCATGCTAAATTTTTCCATTGTCTGGAAGGAGAGTCTAACGTTTTTGACTACGAGTACAGTATGTACATGTTGCACGGCATGCCGCACCGTTTAGACGGGCCTGCGATTGAGGTCAAGATATTTGATCCTCTAACACAGGAATATATTCTTCATATTGAAGTATGTGCAGTTGCCGGAAAACTACACAACGTAGGTGATGTACCTGCGATTCATATGAATAAAGGTGATTACACACTTAAGCTGTTCTTTGAAAACGGTACGTTAGTGTCGGGATCCAGAAGTGACGAATACGGTAATGTGACTATAGATACTACCCGGCACGGGTTTGTTGTATCCGAAGCAAACGTTGACTCTGCTGCCGTAGACGGCGTAGTCCACTTTGATAAGACAGGCGATCTGCATAATCCGGTAGGCCCTGCTGTTATAACTCCTAGAAGCGCCAGTTATTACCTACATGGCAAAGAAACAACATTTGAAGCAATGTGTTCGTTAGGGCTGGTTACTAAAACTGAAGAAATAATGATTGCGCTATCACACGGTGAGGTGGTTTCATGAGATACGACGAACACGCGCTTGTGACATATACGCCCGCGTTTTACCGGACCGGGATGCCTAACAATATAGATCATCATTTGTTAGAGATGGGATTGAAAAACGACGGCGCTATCTATATGGAAAGCATTTCGGATCTTATACGTAAGACGAATGATTCTGGTATCGGGAGAAGGATAAAGACACTTGCTCTGCACTACCGTGGAGGCCCTGACAACCGCGAGTACTTGAACGATGTGGAGGACTTGGCGCTGACTATTATTGAAGCGCTAAGTGTGCACCCACTATTTCTTGGTATGTTTATGCTTAAAGACTCAGATCTTGACGCTGATTGGCTTCAACGTTTCGAGGTCAATAAGGTAGGCGAAGACTTAAACCAAGTCGTTATTTATTCTGACTTCAGAGGTTACAAATCCCACTACACTGAGTTCTATTGTACTGATAGAGCTGAGATAGTTACGCCGGAAGACGACAAACCTGCGCTAGTTATACGCGCTGCTAAAGGTCTGTCGATAGGCACTAATACTCGCTTGTCGATATACCTGAATCGTTTTGGTAAATTACACCGTGATGGTGATCGCCCCGCGCTAGTATTAAATGATCGTGACGGATACCGAAACTTTATTATATGCGCACGGGATGGCGAGTTACATCGCAACCATGATGAACCTGCGCTTTACGGAACGTCGAGAGACTTTACCTTGTCAGTTCACGCACGTGACGGCCACATACATAACGAACAGGGTCCTGCCATTGATTATAATGTTAAGAGAGAAGAATCATACACCTCTTATATTGTGAACGGCAAGCCTAGAACATCTACCCCGTCGGCTGCGCATGTTTACCTGACAACAAACCTGCTTACTCATTATTACTTAGATGATAATTTTGAGATACACAACGAGTACGGTCCTGCTATTAAAAGTAGCAACGCGGGCAAGTCTGTTATGCGGGTGTACGCAAGGCATGGACACAAAATGTCTGGTAAAGAAGAGTGGCTAATGCGCTCAAAAATGACAGAGGCCGAAAAGGGGCTATACGTGCTAGGAGAAGACCTCGATGATTAAATTGCCCGACATGCGAAATTTAGTGGTTGGCCGCTCCGGCGTGAACCAAGTAGCAGTTGTCCTGACACGTCTTACAGACGCACATACACAAGAACATCGTTACGGGTCGAAGATATTGGGGTTCGTCAGTGCACTGGCACGCGGCGAAGACCTCGAATCAAGCAGAGTCATAACCGGGTGTTGGCAGGTTTACGAGTCCAAAATAAAGCCGTATTTTGCTAGTACTATATTCATGAATAGTATTGATATGGACAAATATCAGCCAACTAAGCATTATACAAAAGACGGGGTCGCGTATTGTAAGTTTGAAGACTTGAGCGAGACCTCAACGACAGCCGTTTATGAGTTGACTGTCACTGCCGAACATGCGACCTCGCACGACTTAATCCGTGTTGACGTAAAAGGCGACATTAAAAACAAATATGGCGCGAAACACGGCTTTACGCATGCTACTTTTTACATCGATACAACGACTGGGCTCTTAAGTGACTTTGGCGAAACCCCGGCACTGGCTATGCATGTGATGCGTAACGTGAATTTAAACATGTATACTAACTGTATCGCGGTCTACGCAAAAAACGGTGTCATAAACGACAACGGTGACCGCCCGGCTTTTACAACAAAAGTATATTTTGATAAAGATAGCAAAAAGATAATAGATATTTCGGTGAGCATCGAAGATAGGCAGCTTAGTAAAAAAGGCTTTGAGTCTACGTTTGTGAGTAGTGGTGATGTTATTGAGACTGCCAGGTGCTCGTATGTAGATGACAAGTTCGGATGGAAAGTGACACTAGATAGTGACCCTAATTACTGGTTACTGATTGATCACAATATGGATGTGGGGTCTAAATACTATCCGGGGCTCGTAACTGAACAAGACACCCATTATATAATAAAGAATCAGGTGGTAACGCCGTCTGAGTTCGTAAAACAATGTAACTTAAGTGATGAGGAAAAAGCTATGATAATTTTGGGTGAGACCCAATGAAGGGTATCTTAGCGTCAGTATTTGAAATACCCGCATCTATCCGTGACACCTCTACGGTACCGGATGTGCTGCCCGTGTTAAAGACCGTACTCGACATTTCTGGTAAAAACAACGCATCGCATGCAGTGCATATATCTGCTTTCGATGAAGTGGCCGAAACACTTGTACCCGATGGCACTTATAGCGTAAATGAGGTTGTTTTTGCAGCAAAGGAAAACGCACTAAGACTTTTCGTATCGACAACCAATAGACTATATTCCAATGCGGCAGACAGAAAACGTCCTGCCGTCGAAGACCTCGAGGTAGAAATAGACCATAAAAACGAATCAGTGGAGATATCCATCAAGTGTTTTCACATTAAAGTCAATATCTTTTTGTCGTTTTATGAAAGGGCAGATGGGCTAATGCTACACTCTGATTCAGGCCCTGCATTCGTAATATCCACAAAATCCACTGAACATCCATATGAGAACACCGATATAAAAATATACGCAGAATATGGATTATTACACAGAACTGGTGATCTGCCTGCTCTTACGAGTAGCTATTGTGTTGGTATATTAGGGAATCGGTTCCATCAGAAATGCTACGCCGAGAATGGTCTAGTAGGAAGAAACAATACCGCGCCTGCTTTGATCGTTGAGAAGTACAGGATAAGAGAAGGATTTGAAGACGAGTTATCTTCCAAAACCCGTTTATACGCAAAGAACGGCAAACTTGCACTAAGTTCGCAAGACTATTACATGGTTCACGAATCGTTTAGGCTGGATAAACCAGCGCTATTAGAGATGACGGTTGATGAAACTGGACACCCAGTTTTACACACGTACTGGCCAAAAAACGGTAAGCTAGTGAGATCCAACTCGCGCTATTTAGATGACAGCCTATCATATTTACACCGCGTCGACGGTCCGGCGGCAGTGTTTGCCTATACCGGAGGAAGAACCGGTTTTGAGTATTGGTATCGCGGCGTGGCATGCTCTATAGACCAATATTTGCGTATGAACAATGAACTTACAGACAGTGAAAAAGCAATAATCAGGCTTGGACACGAAAAGACAAACTGCGTGAGATACGTAGATAAATAAACAAAAACAACTATAAAAGGACAAGACAAACATGATTACATATAGTATATTTTTCGATAAGAGATTCAGCGAAGCGTTCACTCGACTAGTTGAGTTACCGATGAAACCGGCATTGTCGCAGAAGTTCAGTAAAATGGCTGAAACTATTAGCAGTGCTGAGCAAAGCTTTGGTGAAGAATACGGTGCTATAGTCAAGGAGTGCGTAAAACTTGACGACACAGGAAATCCAGTAACTACCGACAACGGCGGTGTAGTCATAGCCGAAGACAAAACAGAGTATTATAAGAACTCTATTGCTGAATTAAAACAAAAACCAATCCAGGGCGTTGTTCCTGTCTATATTTCTGACTTGGGCGATGACATTAAAATATCCCCCAAAGACCTTGGAATATTACGGGAAGTCCTAGTATAAGGAAAACTCATGTATCACAGCGGCAGCATACCGATGTTGGACACAGCGGCAAACAATGTCCGGCAGTTAACATACGATTGTTTGAATATAGTTCAAGGAGGCTATGCACGCACCGGAATTTACCCTGGTGACTTCAAAGACCTGCCGCCGCCTGCCCTTAGCGTTGAAGAAGTAGAATCATCGATTGTGCTATCCACAAGGGCTTTTGGCGAACTAGAATTTTTTTGTGGTGTCACTGTTGACCTTTTACGGGAGATGGATTCGGCCATCTCCCAGTACGGTGCGAGTATCACCAATGTCGAAATTGGTGTAGCCGATTTATCTAAAAAGGTCGAAGAATTAGAGGATCGTATGCGGAGGCTATTCGAAGCACTTGAAAATGCAGCGCCGGATACTACGGTTGCTGAGCTAAAGAGTATGATTTACTATAGCTACCAGCTCGACGAGATAGACGTCCAAATAAAGAACAACGGCGGCGTTGACGCTTTTGTGCATTTAGATAACATGGCTAAAAAATCTTATGGATAACGACGATAATACCTACGACGGGTCTTTGGTTGCTAACCTTATCGACACGTCAACTCTTAGTATCGAAGGCCGTTCTTTATGGGATAATGCACTGGCGACACCGGCCGAAGTAATTACGTCTGAATCAGATGAGATCAAAGCACTGAAATTGTTACTTGAGGCCATAGATATGCTACCCGACGACAACGAACTAAAACAAACTTTCAACTCACTTCGTGCATCAATTAAGCTACAAGGCGAATAATAATAAATGAATATTAACGATGTATTAGGCCAAGCACTAACTGTGCCTGGATTTTTCGGTACGCTGGGTAGCGCATGTGTTATCCTTGCATATTACTTAAATGTTATGGAAAAGGCAGGTACGTTTTCGTATCGTTATACGCTCTTAAACTTGTGCGGCGCCCTCATGCTGACATTCAGTTTAGTTTACCATCCCAACCTACCTTCACTCGTTATTGAAATGTTTTGGATTTATATCAGCGTAACTGGACTCTATAAGACGTGGCGAAAGAAGAAGATTACGGCATAGCGCGATGTGGAGGGTGTGGTGAGTTTTTCACCACACCTAGTAGCCGGAAAACCTTAGCATCAGCCGCCACCCCGTTGAACGCTATTGACTACGCTATACTGGATCACGCTGGTATTGACGTGGAGAAACTGCCTGTTCCTACTATTTGCTGTTCACCGTGCTACAAAGAAATATTTTATCGATAAATAAAAATTCTGTTTGATTAATTCTTTAAAGTTTGTTAGTATTGAATTATATTTTAACCAAGCTTTAAGGTATGTAATGAAAGTCACA